>SXGU01508551.1_pt1 | contig 29658 bp, 21 predicted proteins | sample 3174531 | NCBI WGS metagenome assembly SXGU01 (sample SAMN11356863, study PRJNA531348) | freshwater metagenome | isolation source: freshwater sample F1-140 | place: China: Fuxian Lake, Yuxi | collected 2017-12-25 | reverse complement strand
CTCGAAATGTCCGGCAGTTTCACCACCTCTGCGCTCTTCGCTTCTCTGCGGTAAAAGTGACGGACACTTCCTTGTTTACCGCAGAGAAGCGAAGAGCGCAGAGGTAAGGCGGAAACGTCTTCATGGGGTTGGCAGAATTGTATAGATACCAATGAGCTTGCCTCGGTGAGGTTCGCGCCAGTTTCTACCGTGTGCGCCGTGCGATATCAGAATTGCATTCAATCTCGTGACCGCGAAACCGCGTGCCGCCAGGCGGTCATCAGATCCGACCGATGCATCTCCTGCATTACCGGTACAAATTCGCGCTGCAACTGCCAGTTCTTGGAGACATCGCTCAAATCGCTCCACACGCCGGTCGCCAAGCCGGCCAGATAGGCGGCTCCCAGCGCGGTCGTCTCTTGCACCACGGGCCGGCGCACCGGAACTCCCAACACGTCCGATTGAAACTGCATCAGCCAATCATTTGCCGTCGCGCCGCCATCCACTCGCAGCGATTGCAACGCGATCCCCGAATCCCGACGCATCGCGTCCAGCACATCCGCCGTCTGATAGGCCATCGCTTCCAGAGCCGCCCGCGCCAGATGGGCCTTTGTAGTCCCGCGCGTCAGTCCTGCAATCAGGCCGCGTGCATTCGCGTCCCAATACGGTGCCCCCAGCCCTACGAACGCCGGCACGAAATAGACGCCGCCGTTGTCCGGCACCGAAGTCGCCAACGCGGCGGTCTCCCCCGCGTGAGCAATCAAACCCAACCCATCGCGCAACCATTGCACCGCCGCGCCCGCCACGAACACCGAGCCTTCCAGGCAATAGACCGTCTGCCCGTTGATCCGCCAACCGACCGTCGACAACAAGCCGTGATGTGACTCGGCCGGCTTCGCGCCCGTGTTCATCAGCAGGAAGCAGCCGGTGCCATAAGTGTTCTTCGCGCTGCCGGGATCAAAGCACGCCTGGCCGAACGTGGCCGCTTGCTGATCGCCGGCATCGCCGGCAATCGGGATCGAACCGCCCAACCACTTCGGATCGCAGTCTCCCATGACCTCGCTGGACGAGACCACCTGCGGCAACATCGCGCGCGGCACGCCCATCAGCTTGAGCAACTCATCATCCCAATCGAGCGTGTGCAGGTTGAACAACAACGTCCGGCTCGCGTTGCTGACATCGGTGACATGCCGCTTCCCGCCCGTCAGCCGCCAGATTAAAAACGAATCGACGGTGCCGAACAGGATCTCGCCCCGCTCTGCCCGCTCGCGCAGCCCCGGAATCGTGTCCAGCAAATGCCGAATCTTCGTCCCCGAAAAATAGGCATCGAGCACCAAACCGGTCTTCTGCCGGAACAACGGCTCCAGTCCCTCCGCCTTCATCCGCTCGCAAATCGGCACCGTGATCCGGCTCTGCCAGACAATCGCGTTCCCGACCGGCTTGCCGGAGTCTCGTTCCCACAGGATCGTCGTCTCACGCTGATTCGTGACGCCAATCGCCGCGATCTCGGCCGCCGACCGTTTCGCATTCACCAGCGCTGCACGAGCTGTCGCCAACTGGCTCGCCCAAATCGCTTCAGGATCATGCTCGACATGTCCCGGCGCAGGAAACAACTGAGGAAACTCTTGCTGAGCCGTTCCGACCGCACATCCCGAACGATCGAAGACAATCGCTCGGCTGGAAGTCGTCCCTTGATCGAGAGCCAAAACGAAAGACGAGGTCATCGTAAAACTCCTCTCGAAGCTGAAGTCGTTCTTCGTGCGAACATCCGTGAATCGTGCGAACATCCGTGAATTGTCACGGCGAGCGGCAAGGCGTCTGCCATCCGAGACAATTTCAATCGAACCACTCGGAAGGCTGACGCCCTACTGCTCGCCGAATCTCTCATCGCACGCCGCGTGAGAATTACCCAGCCACCCGAATTGGCGGACACTCCACCGAGGACTCGAACGGCTGGAGGTCGCGCATCAAGCGGCGCAGGCCGGGCAACCGTTGGCACCAACTCAGCACAGGAAAAACGATCGGATCCCAACTCCGGCGATGGCGACCGTACATCGTGATTTGACTGGGATTCAAGAAGGTCCGTGTGAATCCCCTCGACCGAGCCACCTGCTGGTGAGTGACATGATCGACGTCGTGCCCTGCATACCGGCCGGCCAGGTACGCCGGCATGAGATAGACCCCTAATCCCCCGAAGCTGCACGTCACGGGAATGAGCGGTTCGCCGCGTGTAAAGCTCATGTCATTGACCTGCCTGGTCGTAAACGGCGTGAACGATTCATCGCTGCGAAAGGCCCAGGCATCGTATTGCATCAGAACGTTAATCTTCCGTCCAACGCGTTTGACGATTACTCCGTTGGAGCCCACGAAATCCCAGTCGTCGTGACCGAACGTGTTGGCCAGTCCGTCGCAACTCCAACCGCCCGCCAGGTCCATATCGACAATGATGGCGTGATCGAAATCGGCGTAGCGGGAACGGATCGTTTCCAGACACTGATTGCGATAGTAGGCCATCCGCTCGGCCCGCTTCAGGCAACGTGTCATGGGATTGATGGGATCGCCGCGGTGTTCTGTCAAGACATCCACTCGGTGATTTCGCTCGGCCCAGTCCGTCAGCAGGCGTTTCGTTTCGTCGTGTGAATCATTCTCGTAGATCACCACGCGGTAGTCGGAGAACATCGCGCCGATCTGTTCGATCCGAGCGATCGTGAGCGGCAAGATGCCCGCCACATCTCGAGCCAACCCGCTGATGACCACGGTGCGTGCAGACATTCGCCGCTGTCCGAGCTGCACGCGCCGCTCGTAATCGGCTTGCACCTCGCACGGCGGCGGGAATTTGGCTTCGGGAAACATAACGTCCAACGACACGCTCACCTCGCTTGTGAGTGTCCACTCAGCGCGATCGAGACTCTACGATTGCATAAAACCTAGCACGATTTGCGGTGAGGCATCAATCTCAGATTCGATGGCATCATGGGGCGAAGATATGTCACTTTGCACACTTGGTCCGCGGCCAGGATTCCAGATTTTCCCGGCTTGACTCATTTCGCTTAGTCCTCTTACACCGCCGCACCTTCGCAGCCTCAGAGGGTTGCACACGACCAATGGATTGCAAATGAGCAACTTCGTTTTGGCAGCCGAACCTTGTGCCACCTCCGATGTGCTCCTCGTCACAAATGGAGAGGCCCCAGCATGTCTCCCGTCGCACTCATTACCGGGATCACTGGGCAAGACGGTTCCTATCTGGCGGAATTCTTACTGACAAAGGGCTATGAAGTTCATGGCCTCGTGCGCCGATCCAGCACGGATACGTTTGATCGAATTCAGCACTTGAAGGATCAGATCACGCTCCACTGTGGAGACATGTTGGATCAGTCGTCGTTGGACGGTATCGTTCGCAAAGTTCGTCCCACCGAGATCTACAACCTCGCGGCGCAGAGTTTCGTGGCCGCGAGTTGGAATCAGGCGATCCTCACCTCCGAGGTGACGGCCTTGGGGACGACGCGATTGCTGGAGGCGATTCGCGCCATCGATCCGTCCATCCGCTTCTATCAGGCCAGCAGCAGCGAGATGTTTGGCAAAGTCCAAGAGACCCCGCAACGTGAATCCACCCCGTTCTACCCCCGAAGCCCGTACGGCGTGGCCAAGGTTTACGGGCATTGGATCACCATCAATTACCGTGAGAGTTACGATCTATTCGCATGCAGCGGAATTCTGTTCAACCACGAGTCACCTCGGCGCGGCCTCGAGTTCGTGACCCGCAAGATCACGGACGCCGTGGCTCGCATTCACTTGGGCTTAGCGACGGAGTTGCGGCTGGGCAACCTGGATGCCCAGCGCGACTGGGGCTTCGCCGGCGACTATGTCCAAGCCATGTGGCTAATGCTCCAACAGGACAAGCCTGAAGATTTTGTCATCGGCACAGGCGAGACGCACCGCGTCCGAGAGTTTGTGGAAGTCGCCTTTAGTCATGTGGGCCTGAACTGGGAAAACCATGTTGTGATCGACCCGAAGTTCTGCCGGCCGGCCGAAGTCGAATTGCTGCTGGCCAACCCCAGCAAGGCCTGGCATCGCCTGGGTTGGAAGGCCACGATGACGTTTGAAGAACTCGTCACGTCAATGGTTGATGCGGACATCAGTCGATGGCAATCACAGGCGAGCCAATCGGATGACTCAACCACCTCATCGCCATTCAAGCCACGCCTCTTCGACACCAAAGCGGCCTGATGCACCAAATCGCACCGCTCTCGTACTCATGATTTCCAACGAGTTGAACCCCTAATAGATGCCGTGTGCGACGATCCGTTTGCAGCAAGGAGGCTGCAGCTCCATGAAGAATTTCTACAGAGCACTGCGAGAAGCATGGCATCACTGGCTCCCGCTCAGTGCCGGAATCTTGTGCTCGTTCGTCATGGCCATGTTGTGGGGCGCGAATATCGTCGCGCTCTTTCCCGCCATCGAAACCATGGTCCACGGCGACAACCTGCAATCCTGGAATGAGAAAAGAATCACCGCGGCTCGGGAGATCGTCGTCAGTCTGAAAACCGAATACCAAGAGACGGTCCTGCCTCCGAAGACGGATGACAGCTACCACACGCTCCGGTTAAAGAAAGATCTGCTCGGAGCCAAGCTCCACGCAGAGCAAGCCCGCCTTCAGTCGCACGAGAACCTGCAACCCTGGCTGGAAAATTGGCTACCCACTCAGCCGTTTGTCACGGTGGTTTTGGTACTGACTCTGGTCGTCTGCGGCACGATCGTGAAGCAATTCTTCGGCGTGGCCAACATCGTTCTCGTCAGCTACGTCTCGCAGTGCATTGCTCGAGACGTCCGACTCCGAATCTTCAACAAAGCCGTCACGCTCGATCGCCACGGATTCAACTCGCTGGGAACCAGCGGCTTCACCGCCTGCATCACTCACACCACCGATGGCTTGGCTCAAGGAATCACTTCGTTTTATGGCGGACTCCTCTCTGAGCCGTTGCGAATCATCTCCTGCCTGGTGCTGGCCTTGATGGTCTCGTGGCGCGTGACGCTGGCCTCGTTGGTCTTCGCGCCGCTGATGTTCGTGCTGATGGTCTGGCTGAATCGCAAAATCCGAGGTCTGGCCCGGCAGGCATTGGACCGTTCGCTCGGCTTTCACCACGTCATGCTGGAAGTCTTCAATGCCCTGGGCACCGTGCAGGCCAACACGATGGAGGGGTTTGAGAAAGAACGATTCCGCAAATCGACCAAAGAGATGCGCCGCATGGGCGTCCTGGCCAGTTTCTATAATGCCTTGGCCAACCCGATCACCGAAGTCTTCGGCATCGCGGCCTTGTGTACGAGCCTGGGGATGGCGGCGTACCTCGTCATCACGCAGGAGACCCATGTCCTTGGCATTCGCATGACGGCCCAGCCCATGACGATCGCCGAACTGAGCGTGGTCTTCGGCCTGCTGATCGGTGCCACAGAACCGCTGCGTAAGCTGTCGGGAGTCATCAGTGGCATCAACTTCGGCTCGGCTGCTGCGGACTTGTTGTACCCGTTGCTCGACAAGCAAACGCAAATCGTCGATCCGGCCGAACCGAAACAGCTTTCGAATCCACATCGCTGCATTCAGTTTCAAAACGTCACCTTCAGTTACGACGGGGCGCACAACGTCCTGACGAACGTCAATCTCACGATTCCCTTTGGCGAGCGTCTGGCCGTCGTCGGCCCAAACGGCGGCGGCAAGAGCACCTTGATGAACCTCGTCTGCCGGTTCTTCGACCCCCAACAGGGAACGGTCCTCATTGACAATACGTCGCTCAGGGATCTGTCGCTTTACAACCTTCGCAGCCGCATCGCCATCGTTTCCCAGCAGTCCGAGTTCTTCAACGAGTCCATCCTGCACAACATCCGCTACGGCCGCTGGGAAGCCACCGACGAAGAGGTCATTGAAGCAGCGAAGAAGGCCAAGGCACACGACTTCATCAGCGAGTTCGCGGAAGGCTATGCAACGTCGGTTGGCCCCAACGGCCAGCGGTTGAGCGGTGGCCAGCGACAACGCATCGCCCTTGCCCGTGCTCTGCTGCGCAACACCGAAATCCTGATCCTCGACGAAGCCACCAACCAGATCGACCTCGAAAGTGAAAAGCTGATCCATGACGCTCTGTTGGAGCACGGCCGCGGCCGCACGTTGCTCATGATCACGCACCAACAAAGCACGCTGTCACTCGCCACTCGAGTTGTCCAAGTCGATCGGGGACACGTCACGGAAGTTGTCAGTACCGCATTGAAGGCGGCTTGAAGAGCTGATTCACAAGCGCGAAAAGATGATGGAGTGTCCCAATGGGATTGCGCCGCCGACTTCAATCAGGATTTGGGCGACTTTGTGCCGCGTGGAACGCACTGTTGTCTCCACCGAGGAAGTGTCAGCCGCGTTCAACGGCCACGAATGAAACCGAAGATCAGATTCTTCAGGTTCTCGCGCGTTTGGGTGCGGAGCTGTCGGCGGTCGAGTGTCGGTTGTTCGAGCGGTTTAACTGCCGGCTCCAAGACGAACTGCTAGCGAAGCAGCAGGAACACTGGCGAGCGGCGGGCGACTTGCGGGGATTTGATTGGAAGGGCTACTCGCAAAACGGCGAGGACGGGATCATTCGCGAGATCTTTCACCGCATCGGAACCACGAACAAATTCTTCGTGGAGTTCGGAGTCGAAACGGGGGCGGAATGCAACACCCGTTTGCTCGCGCAGCACGAACAGTGGTCGGGACTTTACTTCGAGCCGGTGGAGGCGTCTTTCGGGCAGCTCATCAATCGCTGGCAAGAATACCCGCAAGTCCGGGCTGTCCAGACCGCCGTGACGTCGCGCAATTTCAAGCAATTGCTGGCCGAACACGGGGTGCCGCGCGAGTTCGACCTGCTGAGCATCGACATCGACGGCAATGATTACTGGGTGTGGAACTCGCTGACCGACTGGCGACTCAGAGTCGTGGTCATTGAATACAACTCCTTTCATCTCCCACCCAAGAAATGGGTGATGCACGAGAACGACGACTATCGCTGGAATGGGACGACTTACTTCGGTGCCGCATTCACCTCGCTCCGCAATCTGGGACGCACCAAGGGTTACACCATCGTGGGAACGGACCCTCGTGGCGTGAACATGTTCTTCGTGCGAACCGACTGTTTGCCCAATGACAAGTTCCTCGATCCCGAACTGCAGTATTTCTTTCAGCCGTTTGGCTATCGAGTGCCCCCTGTGGGCGAGGGTTCCTTTGTGGAATGTTGAGAGACCTCGATTCACTGGCAGGCATGGAGGCCGCTAATGCTCGATTCGCCGTTGGAATTCTCTGTGGTGCGCTCGCACCATGTCCCGTGGCTATGGGACTTTTTCCAGGCTTTGGTCGAACGGGGCGACGATAAATTCTTTCATCCGCATCCGTTGACCGCGGACCAAGCCCATTCGATCTCACTGCATGAAGGCCGCGATTGCTACTGCGTGGCGGCGGTCGCTGGCCGCGTGCTCGCTTACGGCATGCTCCGGGGATGGGACGAGGGTTATCAGATTCCCAGCTTGGGAATCGCATTGCATCCAGAGGCACGCGGAACCGGACTGGCACGCGCTTTTATGTTGTATCTCCACCAGATGGCACGTTGTCAGGGCGCTCCCCGCGTGCGCTTGCGAGTGTTTCACGACAACCTGAAAGCGCGACGGCTGTATGAGAGCCTGGGTTACGTTTTCGATCCACCCACCGACGAGCAGTTGGTCGGTTACTGTGATCTCAAGGACAAGTCTCATGAATAAGCAAGAAGTCCTGAGGCGAATGCGGAATGCGCTCAGCGACGATGTCGTCCCCCCTGTTCGGTTCACGCGTCGTGCGAGTCTGTTCTCAAAGCTATCGCGGATGCGAACTCGACTCGGCAAGTCGATCAAAAAGCGTCTCAAGAAAATCGAAGGTCTGATCGCAAAACCATTCCGTCGGATGCGTGACCGACTTTCCCGTCCCTTCCAGCAATGTCTCAGTTTGCTTGAGCAAATACTCGCCGAACAGAGCCAACTGGGTCGCCGCCAGGAAGAGTTGCTGTCGCTGCAAAAACGAACCGCCTTGGATGTGCGAGCACAAGTCAGCGATTTGCGGCGGGCCTGTGCCTCAGTGCTGGAGCGTGCTGCTTCCACGGACGCCACCGAGGTTGAGATCCTGTCCCACCCCGCCATCCAGGCCGAAAGGAGATGCCGGATTTGCGAGGGACCACTGGCGTTCCAATGGACGCTGCCCGTTCTTCACGGGCGTTACCAGACCGACTACTCCGAGTGCGTCCATTGTCGTTCGTTGCTCGTGACCAATCCCAACTGGCTCTCTGCGGCGTATCGGCGCGAGGCGATGCCACTGCTCGACAATCCGGATCAAGGGCGATTCAAACGAAACTTGACCGTGTATTCCTATCTGCGGGCTTTTGCTCAATCGGGAGTCATCGAACGCGATCCCTCCCTGTTGGATTACGGCGGGGGCTACGGACTTCTGGCGGCGATGCTGCGTAATGCGGGGATCGAAGCGTGGCAGTACGACCAATACATTGACCAGCCATTTCTGGCGGAGAAAAACCACATCAATGATCTCAGCCTCATTCCGGATGGCACGTTCGATGTCGTCACGGCGTTTGAAGTGTTGGAGCACCTCGTTGCGCCTCATGAGGCGGGCCGCGACTGGCGCAGAATCCTCAAGCCCAACGGCGTCCTAGTGCTGACCACCGGCCTCTATCGCTCCGGCGAGCATGACGCCAGTTGGCCCTATCTTTCGACGGAATTTGGCCAACATGTGACGCTGTGGTCTGACGGCGGGATCAGTCACTTCGCGGAGCGATATGGTTTTCGCAGTGTGGGCTACCTTGGCTGGGCGATCGTCTTATCTCCGCAGCCGGTGACTGCACTGCAAGCGAGCTTGGAACGCGCCGCCCAGTCGTTGTCACAGCCGGGCTTCTGGGGCACGATCACCCAGTGCTGGGAATTGGATCGCACGGCCGCACCAGTGGCGACGGAGGCCCCCACATCGCATCCGTCGGGAGCTTGTCGCAGGGAGGCTGCATGAGAGTTGTCGTCGCCTCCACCTACGTTCCCTTCATCAAAGGGGGCGGAACCAAAATTGTCGAGGACTTGCAGCGGGAGTTCGTGTCGCGCGGGTATGAGACCGAGACAGTCATGTTTCCGTTTGACTCGCATTGGCGACAAGTGCCAGAGCAGACAACGGCACTGCGACTCTTTGATCTCACCGAGTCCGCTGGCCGCCGCAACGATCTGTTGGTCACGATCCGCTACCCCTCCTACGCGCTTCAGCATCCCAACAAAGTCGCTTGGTTCATTCATCACCATCGCGAAGCGTATGACTTGTGGGGCACCGAGTGGTGTGGGATGCCCGACAATGAGGAGGGCCGCCACTACCGCGCGATGATGCACCAATCCGACAATCTCTATCTCGGTGAGTGCCGCAAGATTTTCACGAACTCTCAGGTCGTGGCCGATCGCTTGCGGCGTTTCAACAACATCGAACCGCAAGCGGTGCTGTATCCGCCGCTCGCCACCGACCACCCATTTCGACCTGGTCCTTTCGGGGACTACATCGTTTATCCCAGCCGATTGTCACGCATCAAACGGCAGCATCTGGCGATTGAGGCCATGCAATCCGTGCGGCCTCCTTTGCGGCTGGTGATCATCGGCAAGGGCGACTCCCCTAAGTATGAGAAGAAACTGCGGCGAGAAATTCAGCGACTGGGTCTGCAGGACCGCGTGCAAATGCTGGGTTGGGTCTCGGAGTCCGAAAAAGCTCGGTGGATCGCTGAGAGTTGTGGCACGCTTTATCTCGCCTATGACGAGGACTCTTACGGCTACGTCACTCTGGAAGCATTCCACTCACACAAGCCCGTCATCACGCTCAGCGATTCCGGAGGTCCGAATGAAGTCATCCGCGACCGCCACACTGGTCTTGTCGTGCCCCCCCAGCCGGAACCATTGGCCGAGGCGATGAATCGGCTGTGGCAAGACCGTCCCTGGGCCGCGGAGTTGGGACGAGCCGCCAATGCGACTCTGAATAAGTTCTGCATCAACTGGGACCATGTGATTGGGAGCATGGTCGCATGAGAGTCTCCCTCGTCAACGTGCAGATTCCCTTTGTTCGCGGCCGAGCGGAACGTCTCGCCGACAGCCTCGCCGCGCGCATCGTGGCGCGAGGCCACGAAGTCGATCTCGTCCGCCTGCCGTTCAAGTGGTCTCCGCCGCAAGCCATCGCCGACCACATGCTCGCCTGCCGGCTGCTCAACGTGAATTGCGGTCAGGCGGACCTGACCATCGCGCTCCGGTTTCCCGCCTACCTCGTTCCGGCCAAGAACAAGCGGCTGTGGCTTCTGCATCAGTTCCGGCCGGCCTACGAACTTTGGGGCACGGAGACGTCGGGAATGCCCGACACCGTCGAGAACCGTTCGTTGCGAGAAATGATCCTTCAGGCCGACAACGAACACCTGCGTGAGGCTCAGTCGATCTACACGAAGTCCCGCACCGTGGCGGAGCGGCTTAAGCAATTCAATGGCATCGACGCCACCAGCGTGCTTTATCCACCTCTGGATCGGCCAGAACTCTTCGGTCTCGGCGAATACGGCGACTACTTCTTTTGTCCCGCTCCAATGACGGACGCCAATCGCCAGCATGTGGCGGTCGAAGCGATGAGCCATGTCCGTTCTCCAATCAAACTCGTCTTGGCAGGCCGACCGGATTCGGAGGATTATGGGCTGAGGATAGACCGTTCGATTGCGACGCACGGCCTGAAAGACAAGGTGATCCGGCTCGGTTCGATCAGTGAAGAGGAAAAGGCTCAGTGGATGAACGGAGCATTGGCGGCCATCGACCTTTCAAAGGATGAGGACTCTGATGGCGACGCGATGCTTGAGGCGTTTCATGCACACAAAGCCGTACTCAGCTTTACGGACTCCGGCGAGATGAGTGAATTGATCCACAATGACAACGGCCGCCTGACGGAGCCGACTTCTGAATCACTCGCGGCGGCAATGGAAGAACTCGGGGCGAATCGTTCGCTCGCCCGCGATTTAGGAAACGCCGCCCATCGGACACTGAAACAACACCGCATCAATTGGAATGACACGCTCGACACCTTGCTGGGATAACCGCCGCCATGCTGATTCCTTCGGTCACTCAATTTTGTTCGCTGAATGCGATCGGAACTCGGATTAAGGCAGCCGCCCGAAAATAACCCAACCGCCACTTGGGCTTGTCCCAGTGGTTCCCGCGCTTCTGCACTAGTAGCGCAGAAGCGCGGGAACCACCCCGACGAGCGGGGTGGCGATAGGTTGGATGCCTAAGACTCGCGAAGGAACACAACGTGCGAAACAAAAATAAGCGTGTCTTATGGCTTCTCAACCACAAGACGTTGATGCCCTATGAGGCCCAGCTCTTAACCGAGCTTGGCTACGAAGTCTTCACGCCGAAGGTCATCCCGAAGACTCCATCCTTTCGGAGCGGCACGGTCGATTTCGGATACGACCAGACGCTGACGATCCCCAAGCACGTCTTATCGAAGCTGAACCAGTTCGATTTCTATGAAACCGTCTGGCCAACGGAAATCGTTTCTTTGATGAATCGATACTTCGGGACGGTTTACGTCATTCCTTACGGCGTGCAGGCGAAGGAAGCCATTCGAACGTTTGCAGGGCAGATCATGTTCCGCGCGTTTGGCTTGGACAACACTCAGACGTACGCGAATGTCTTGCAGCTTTTCTATGGCCCAGAGATCTTGGCAGACATTGCAGCTCTGGGAGACCGCTTTTGGTTCGCCCAAGGCTACGAGCAATTGGCCGAATGCGAACCCAAGCTAATCTCGGATCGCGCGATCTATTTGCCGATCGGCGTCCCGGATGATTTTTGGACGACCGCGAACTCCTACACGGGAGTTGATCGGCGCGTCTTGTTTGTGTGTCCCAACTGCGTCACGAATCCGTACTACGCGGCGATCTACGCCAAGTTCAAAGAGTTCATCGGCGATCTGCCGCACGTCATCGTCGGTGTCCAAGACGTCCCCGTCGACGATCCCCACATGCTGGGCTTCGTCTCGAACGAGGAATTGATTCGCCTTTATCAAGAGTCGGCGGTCCTCTACTACCATTCCACGGAACGGAGACACGTCCATTACTCACCCATCGAGGCGGCGATCAATGGGATGCCTGTCGTTTATTACGCGGAATCGTTGCTCGGCCGAATGACCCCCGAAGTCACGCTGGGGAGTTGCACGTCACCTGAAGAGGCACGGCGCTGCATCGAACGAATCCTGGCCGGGGACCGGGAGTATTCCAACGCCCTTCGGGACCAACAGCGCGCCATCCCTCAGAAACTCTCGGACGAGTACTGCCAGGCGGTCTGGAAGCAGAACCTGCATGAGCGTGGCTTTGATGCGGCCCTCAGGGAACGCCGCTCGGCACCATGCCAGCTCATCGACCACGCCGCCGAGCGTCTGCGCGAGTTGGGAGTGAATCCCAATGACCCCTGCGTCTTCAAAGTCGTGGACGAGATCGCCCGGTTCGCTCGCGATGATGAGTCGTCGCGAACGACTTCAACGCTCGCCGCCACTCGTGCGTCACCGATCCACAGAATTGCTGGCTGGTTCAACTGGCACCGCAACGCCAGCTAAGAAGTTCTCAAAGCCCGCGATGTCCACCGAATCTCAACAAACTTGGAGTATCCCATGAAGTCTCGCATTCCCGTCGCCCAGCCCGATCTCACTGGCAACGAGGAAAACTATGTCGTCGATGCCATCCGCAGCACCTGGATCTCTTCGTCAGGTGCCTACCTGCAGCGGTTCGAGACCGAGTTTGCTGGCCTGTGCGATACACGCTCGGCCATTGCCTGCTGCAACGGGACCGTCGCGATCCACCTCGCTCTGTTGGGCCTGGGAGTCCGACCTGGCGACGAAGTGATCGTCCCATCGTTGACCTACATCGCAACCGCGAACGCGGTTCGCTACGTCGGTGCCGAGCCGGTCTTTGTCGATGTTGACCCCGATACCTGGTGCATCGACCCCGCGCGGATTGAAGACGCGATCACGCGCCGCACACGCGGCATCATCGGCGTCCATCTGATGGGACACCCGGCCGATATGGACCGCATCAATCACATCGCCGCCGTGCATGGGCTGTGGGTGGTGGAAGACGCCGCCGAGGCCACACTCGCCAAATACAAAGGTCGCCCGGTGGGAGGACTATCGAGCGTCGCCACCTTCTCGTTTTTCGGGAACAAGCTGTTTACCAGCGGAGAAGGAGGCGCGCTGAGTCTCAACGACGATCAACTCGCCACACGCATCCGCATCCTGCGCGGACAAGGAATGGACCCCGACCGTCGCTATTACTTCCCAGTCACGGGCTACAACTTTCGCTTGACCAACTTGGCCGCCGCGATCCTGTGCGCGCAGTTGGAACGCCGAGAAGCCATCATCGCACGAAGACGAGAGATCTACGCTCTTTACAACCGCCTGTTGTCCCAAGTGCCAGGCATCGGGCTGCAACCCGTCGCGCCGTGGGCCGAACTGTCCCCCTGGATGTACTGCGTGACGGTGGACGACGACGAGTTCGGCCGCACGCGGGATGAGTTGGCCGCCAAACTCTCAGAGGCGGGCATCGAAACGCGACCGATGTTTATTCCTTTGCATTCGCTGCCGCCGTTCCGAGAGGAATCCCGGCAGCGCGGCGAGCACCTGCCCATCACCGATTCCCTCAGCCAGTCGTCGATCATGCTCCCCACGTTTACGCAGTTGACCGACGAGCAAGTGACTGACATTTGTGGCACCATCTCGGAAGCCTGCCGTAATCGGGTTGGCTTATCGCAATTCCGCCGTGCTGCGTAAGCCATCACACCTTGTAACCCGAAGCGTCAGCGAGGGCGCATGCTTCACCAGCCCTCCCAATCCGAACGAAAGACCGCAGCCCTCGCTAACGCGTCGGGTTACTTTCTGTCGTACCGGGTTCTGTAAAGGAACCGCTCACCACCGCAGTTCGCTGGGCGGAATCTTGTGCGTGTTCCGTTTGACAGTCGTGATGTGGCCGTCCGCGAGATGAATCACGCGGTCGGCCATGTCGGCGATGGCTGCGTTGTGCGTAATGACGGCTGTCGTCGTGCCGAGTTCCTGATTCACTCGCTGAATCACCTCCAACACGACAATGCCAGTCTGAATGTCGAGCGCCCCGGTTGGCTCGTCGCACAGCAGCACATCCGGCTGCTTGGAGACCGCGCGCGCAATCGCGACACGTTGCTGCTCACCACCGGACAACTGTGCCGGAAAGTGATCCAGCCGATGACCGAGACCGACCATTTCCAAAGCATCCTTGGGCACCATCGGATTCTTGGCGATCTCCGTGACCAGCGCGACGTTTTCGCGAGCCGTCAGGCTGGGAATCAAGTTGTAGAACTGAAACACGAAGCCGACATGATTGCGGCGATAGCTGGTCAGTAGCGCGTCGTCATTGCTGGTGAGGTCTTTGCCGCGATACGTCACCGTTCCGGCCGTCGGAACATCCAACCCGCCCAGAATGTTGAGCAATGTCGATTTGCCGCTGCCCGACGGGCCGAGCAGCACGATGAATTCCCCCTCGTACAAATCCAGGTCGACGCCGCGCAGCGCATGCACCTCAACCTCACCCATGCGGTACACCTTCGTGATGCCGCGAGCTTGATAGACGCCATGACTACCGGTCTGGTTGGGAAGCGATGCCAAAGTCACTCAATACCTCTCACATCCGTCCGCAAAAAAATAAGGAGACCGCCATCATCGGCAACATGGCGCAAATCCTGGCGACTGGCAACTGATCCCCGAGCACGTCCTGGCGACGCTAATGACACGATCCATTCGGACTTGGCCTGTAGTCGTCGAAATCCGTCTTGTTGATTCGACTCCAAACTGCGACTGTCCGCGAGCGAACAACAAACTAGGCGAGCGGGGCGGCGTCAGCCCCCCGGTCAATGGCGAACGTCGGTCAATGGCGAACCAACCGAGGGCTGACGCCGACACGCTCGCCAAATCAATGAGACAAGACAATGCGATTACAGAACAAAGCGGCAAACTGGCTGATCGGAGCGTTCGCCGTGCTGGTGTTTCGTTGTCTGTTTAAGACGTTGCGCCTGCAATTTCACACGGCCCACAACACCAATCCTTATGCAATCGACGGGGACGACCGCTTCATCTACTGCGTCTGGCACGATCAATTGCTGATCCCGATATTCGGCGGCAAGCATCGGCACACAGCGGCGCTAGTCAGCCAGAACAAGGATGGCGCGTTCGTCGCGGCAGGGTTGCGGAGCGCGGGGATTCTGCCGATTCGTGGTTCGACCAATCGCGGCGGAGCACAAGCCATGCGGCAACTCATTCGCGAGGCGGAAGGGAAGCACATCGTGATGACTCCCGACGGGCCGCGCGGACCACGGCGGGAGCTCTCGGCGGGGGTCGTATTCCTCGCCGCACATTCCGGACGAGCGATCGTCCCCACCGCCTTCACCTGTGAACGAGGCTGGCGATTCGGAGTCGGCTGGACCGACCTGCTGGTTCCGAAGCCGTTCTCGAAAGTTCATCTCCTGACCGGCGAACCAATTCACATTGCGTCGGAGACCTCGAATCTGCGTGCCAACGTTGCACGAGTACAGGCCGCGATGCTGGCGATCAACTCGCGCGGAAACGAATTGGCGGGACTCCCGGCCGATCCAGTTTCGCCCGCAGAGAAAATCACAGAGAAGATCGCGGCGTAATCGTCGCATCGCATTCTGGCGAGCGGGGCGGCGTCAGCCCAATGGCACTCACTTTGTGAGCCGAACGCGCTAGCGACGGGCGATTCGCCGTCAAACGTCACCGACCGAGACCCGTGGCTATCGCCATCGGCTCACAAAGTGAGTGCCATTAGGCGTCAGCCCCCGGTCCTACGCGGAAGACACCGGGGGACTGACGCCGCCCCGCTCGCCGATTTCATTGAGGGCTTGATGCCTCGGTTCCACCAGCCGCAGCGAGGCCAGCCAGCCCAGGGCGATCAGGCCGCTGACTCCGATGAAGACTCGCTCAAAGTCCCCCAGCCAGTCCAACAGCCAACCCACCAGCGGCGCGAAGACAAACGGCACCGCCAAGCAGGCATGCAACGTCGCGACGTACAACGGATGCCGAGCCGGTTCGGTCAGTTCCAAGGCGTAGTTGGTCAGCGTCTTGATCGTCACTGGCGTGAGTCCCAGGAAGAAGAACGTGATCCAAAAATGCTGTGGTCCCCACCCCTCAACGCCGCTGGTGAAGAACAACGCGAGCAGCGGCACACAGGCCGTGCCAAAGACTTGCCACTGCAATGACAGCCGATTTCCAAAACGATCCGCCAGCTTCCCGGACACCCAGCTAAACAACCCAACGGCCGCGTTCTGAGCGATCACCCACAGCATCAGTTGATAGCCGATCTGATCGCGCGCGACATGCTGTTGTCCCAACGCTTGAAAGTGCGGGAACAGCAACTGAATCGAGATGAACAACATCGCCACGATCGCTAACCGCCGAAAGTCGCGATTGTCCCGCACGAGGCGGTACGAAGCGCCGAGCCCCCCCTCCGCGCGGGGCAGGTTTTCAACCTGCCCGTCCCCTGGAGCTGCATCTCTCACGGGCAGATTGGAAACCTGCCCCACGTCTGGCGGTTCCTTCACGAAGAAGCATGTCGCTCCTGCGACCAGAAATCCCAAACCAGAAAATCCAAAGATGTAACCGAACCCGCGATCCGGCAGGCTCAGCCAGTATTGCAGCAAGAACCATGCACCGATGATCGACGTGATCGAACCACCGATGCCAGAGAGCCCCAGCAGTTCGCCGCGCCGATCCGCTCGAATCAGTTTTCCTTGCAGCGTACCGAAGACTTGTTGGTTCAATCCGTTCGACGCAAAGAAAATCAAATACAGCAGCAAGAACAGCGGAGGCAGCCAGGGTTGGTGTTTGTCGTCGGTCAGCATCCACAGCGCCGCGACCGCGATCATCGAAAACCCTAAGCCGGCCGAAGTGCCCAGCAGACTCCACTTCTTCACGCGAGTCTCTCGCAATCGCCGAGCGAAGAAGATCGGCGGCAGGCTTTGACCGAACCGATTGAGCACCGGCAAAAATCCGCACAGCCAACGGTCTCCGGCAATGCTGTCCAGGAACGCCGGAATGATCACACTCTCGGTCTTGAAGATCCACGCGAACCGCAGCAGCACCGAGTATGCCGACAACGCCAACAGATTGTGCGGCTCAAGCTGCAGCACCTGCGTTTCGTTGTCGTCATCGAGAGCAGCATCCGTTGCCGAGTTGTCGCGATCCATGCGAGCCAACCGAGTCAGTTAGAGGTCATCAACCATCACCATAAAACGGCGCGGCCATCGCTCGGCATGGTCCCTCACCTTTGACAAATTGCCAAGGGGAGTATCACCTTCCAAACTAATCCGACGCGTCAGCGAGGGCGGTCGCTCAACCGCACTCAAATGATTCCGATTCTTGTTCAGTGATCGACTGCCTATGGCCCCATCCGCATTACGGCTTTGCCATCCGCAGGCAGTCCAACAACCAGAAACTGCCTGCGGATGGCAAAGCCGTGCTGCGGATGAAAGAAGCCGGTGCCAAGGAACTCCGACACCGCATTCCGTGCAAGTACCGTCAAACAACCTTAGACCGATTTCGGAAACCGATCCCACAAATGACACGACTCTCTTTGCTACTGACACTCCTCCTCGTCTCGTCGACCTCGGTCGTTGCCGCTGATAAACCCGCTCAGCCGCCACTCCGGGCACTGCTCATCACCGGTGGATGCTGCCACGACTACGACGCTCAGAAAGAAATCATCGCCAAGGGGCTGCAACTCCGAGCCAACATCGACGTGACCGTCGTACGGCAGGGTGAGTCCTCAACCAACGCGAAGATCCCGCTCTATGAATCCAAAGACTGGAGCAAAGGCTTCGACGTCGTCATTCATGACGAGTGTTTCGCCGACGTCAAAGACCAAGCGTGGGTCGACAACATTCTCAAGCCCCATCAAGACGGTCTGCCGGGTGTCGTCATCCATTGCGCGATGCACTGCTATCGCGACGGGCGCGACGAGTGGTTCAAGTTCTGCGGCGTGACCTCGCGGATGCACGGAGCCGCTTACCCGCACGGGGTGCTCAATCGGGATGCCGCGCATCCCATTATGTCCGGCTGGGGAGCCGCCTGGGCCAATCCCGCCGGCGAGCTGTATTGGATCGAGAAAGTCTGGCCGACCGCGCATCCACTGGCCTCGGCGAAGAATCGTGAACGGGGCACCGAGGAAGTCTGCGTCTGGACCAACGAGTACGGCGAGAAGAAGACGCGCGTCTTCGGCACGACGCTCGGACATCACAACGAGACGGTCAGCGATCCGAAGTTCCTCGACCTGCTGACGCGCGGCACGCTCTGGGCCTGCGGCAAGCTCGATGCCGACCATCTCAAATCTCAAGAACCAGATTTGAATTCTCAGGTCGAATACGTCCCGGTGAACCTCGCCCTCAACAAACTGGCGACAGCATCCAGCGTTCAGGCCGGCAACGAGATCAAGAACGCGACCGACGGCAGACGAGCCTCGCGCTGGTGCGCGAATGGCGGCAGCTTTCCGCAGTGGCTGCAAGTGGATCTCGGAAAGACGACGCACCTCACGGGCTGCCGCATTGATTGGGAAGCGCCGATGTCACCTTACAAGTATCAGGTGGAAGGCTCGGACGATGCGAAGACGTGGAAGGTGCTTGTCGATCGTTCCAAGAATGACAAAGAGATCAATGCGGCTCACGAATTTGACGCGACCGCGCGTTACGTCCGCATCCAGTGCCTCAACGCGACGCCCGGTCATTGGGCGAGTCTCTGGGAACTGCATCTCTTCGGCGACGAGAAGGTGAAGTTCGATCCCGCCGCCGCGAAGGCCGAGGCCGAACGTGCCAAGATCGCCGACTTGCAAATTCCCGACGGGTTCGAGGCAACGCTCTTCGCCGCTCCACCTGCCGTGAACTATCCGACGTTCGTCGCCGCCGCGCCCGACGGGACCGTGTTTGTCTCGGTCGATAAGAACGGATCGCTCGATCGGCAGCCGAAGCGCGGCTCGGTCGTGCGCCTGCGAGACCTCGACGGTGATGGCCGAGCCGACGAATCGAAACTCTTCGTGGCCGATGTCGATTCGCCGCGCGGGTTGGTCTGGGATCACGACCGGCTCTACCTGATGCACCCGCCGCATCTCAGCGCGTTCATCGACAAAGACGGCGACGGCATTTCCGACGAGCAAAAGATTCTCGTGAAGAACATCGCCTTCGGCTTCAAAGACCGCCCGGCCGATCACACGTCCAACGGTATCACGCTGGGCATCGACGGCTGGCTGTATCTGGCGATCGGCGACTTCGGTTTCATGGAAGCTGAGGGAACTGACGGCCGCAAGCTGCAACTGCGCGGTGGCGGAGTTGTCCGCGTCCGTCCCGACGGCACCGGACTCGAACTGTATTCCAACGGCACCCGGAACATTCTCGAAGTTGCGGTCGATCCGCTGCTCAACGGGTTCACACGCGACAACACGAACGACGGCGGCGGCTGGGACATTCGCCTGCACCACTTCACTGGCCTGGAAGATCACGGCTACCCGCGGCTCTACATGAACTTCAACGACGAGATCATTCAGCCGCTGGCCGATTACGGCGGAGGCTCCGGCTGCGGCGCGTTGTTCCTCGACGAGCCGGGATTTCCGAAAGGCTTTTCGCCGGCACTCTTCACCGCCGATTGGGGCCGCAACATTGTCTATCGGCATCAGCTCACGCCCAACGGAGCAACCTTCAAAGCCGATCAATCGCAGTTCGTCGGAGTCAATCGCGTGACCGATCTCGATGTGGACGCGAACAGCAACATCTATGTCGCAAGCTGGAAGGGAGCGACGTTTAACTACGTCGGCGAAGAGGTCGGATACCTCGTGCGCGTCCGACCGAAAGGACTTCGCGCCGAGCCGCTGCCGGATTTCGCAAAGACAACGAACGCCGATCTCGCCGCGCTGCTGAAATCACCGAGCCATCGCCGTCGTTTGGAAGTTCAACGCACGCTGCTGCGACGAGGAGTTGACGACGCGACGGTCGAGCAAATCAAAGCCGTGATGCTCGACAAGTCGCTCGCGTTGCCATCACGAGTCGCCGCGTTGTTCACCCTCAAACAGGCGAGCGGGGGGCGTCAGCCCCCCGGTACGAAGTCGGTTCGCGACCCCAACCGGGGGGCTGACGCCCCCCGCTCGCCTGGACTTGCGGAAGCCCTCATGGATGCCGCGCTCCGCCCCTACGCGATCCGCGCCGCTGCGGATCGCTGGGATGAACTCGATCCCACTCTGCTACCGCTCCTCCGCACCAACGGCGCTGGCTCGACCGATCCACGGACTCGTTTGGAACTCGCGGTCGTCCTCGCACGCTTCGGCAAGGCCGATCAAGCCCTGCCAATCGTCGAGATGCTATCGGACGAAGACCCGATCGTGCGTCACACCGCAATCCAATCGTTGATTCGCCTCCAGGCCGCTGAGGCATGTTTCGCACTGCTCGACCAAACGGATTCCGAAACGGCTCGCGCGGGAGCGCTCCGAGTTCTCCAAGCCATCCACCAACCGCCAGTCGTCGAAGGTCTGATCGCCCGACTCGGCAAACCATCTGACGCCCGCAAACGACAAGGGTTGCTCGTCGCGCTGTGCCGTCTGCACTTCGTCGAGGGGACTTGGAAGGGCAACAGTTGGGGCACTCGCCCCGACACACGCGGGCCGTACTTCCAGCCAGAACCGTGGTCTGAATCCGACAAGATCGCCGCCGTCTTGCAGAGCGAACTCGAAAAGTCCGATGCTGATGCCGCCACGTTCCTCACCACGCAGTTGGCTCGGCATCGCCTCGAACTAAAAGCTGGCCTGACGACGCTCATCGCCAAGGCTGCGACCAACGACAAGTTTGTCCCGGCCATTCTGGCTCAGGTCTATCGCAGCGGACAACTCCCGAATGAAGCGGTCTTGCTCGTGACCAAAGTCGCGAAAGCCGCTGACTCCGCGCCGGAACTGCGGACACAAGCGACTGTCTCACTGCTGAGGTCTGGGCAAACGACGGAAGAGTCATGGAAAGCGATCGTCACCGCGCTCGGCCAATTGAAGCGGCAGAACGCTGACGGTGAAGCCACGAATGTTTTCAAGGAACCGCCGGTCTTGAATCGCCACGCCAAATCGGTGCTGTCGCTCGCGAAGTCGGATGAGACGTCGCTGTGGACCGACGGAGCACTGTTACTCCTGGCGGAAGATCGCAAGAAACAACGCAAGTCCGACGTTCGTGACGCCGCCGAAGAGACGCTCGACGCGGTGTGGTCGAAACCCGCTCGCCGAGCACAACTGCTCGAAGCAGCGCTGCTGTTCAACGCCCGCAATCAAGATGACCTCGTGCTGCGCGGCCTCGACGATACAGACGCGGCAGTCGTGGCCATCGCGAAGAAGATCGCCGACGCCTGGAAGGTCACGAAGCTCTCTGGATCAACCGGCCCGAAGATCGCTTCGATGAAGCCGGAAGAGGTGATCGCCGCCGTCCAGAAGTTGCAGGGCGATGCGACTCGCGGTGAAGGCATCTTTCTCAAGATGAATTGCAACAAGTGCCACACCGTGAAACCCGACGAACCGATCCGCGGCCCCTACCTGCCCAACGTCGCCAAGACCTACAAGCGCGAGCAGCTCACCGAATCGATCGTGCTCCCCAGCAAGACGATCGCTCAGGGCTTCGTCACCAACCTCTTCGAAATGAGCGACGGCAAACAAGTCACCGGCTTTGTCATCAGCGAAGCCGACGACGTCGTCACCATCCGCAACAACGAAGGAAACGAACTGAAGCTCAAAGTCAAAGACATCGAAGAACGGGCCAAACAAACCATCTCGATGATGCCCGACGGACTTGTGAAGGAGTTGACCGTCGAAGACCTCACCGCGCTGGTGACCTATCTCGAATCCCTCGCCTCGCGAGCCACCAAGTAGCCGCGTTCGCCGGAACGCGGGAAGCAGGGAAACACTCGCGGTAGGATGGCCGCCCTCGGCCGTCTGTGTTGGAATCTCGAATTTGAAAACTCAAATCTCAAAGAGACGGCCGAGGGCGGCCATCCTACTGACATGGTGCAACCACTCATGAACCAAGACCAAACAATGCGTGCCGCCGAGTTGCTCTGGAATACCTGGATCGAAGAGCGTCGCATCGACGCGATCCCCGAAGCGTTTCGCCCCGCGACCAGAGCTGACGGCTATCAGATTCAACGCCAACTCGCGGACGTCTCTGGCCAAGCCACCGTCGGTTGGAAGATCGCCGCCACCAGCACGGCCGGTCAGAAGCATCTGCAAGTTGATGGCCCACTCGCCGGTCGGTTGTTGGCCAATCGAGTCCATCCCGACGGCACACCGATTCGCCTGGGCAACAACGGCATGCGCGTTGCCGAAGCGGAGTTCGCCTTTCGACTCGGCCACGACCTGCCGCCGAGGCCGCAGCCTTACGAACTCGCCGAGGTTCTCGCGGTGATCGACACGCTGCATCCCGCCATCGAGAGTCCCGACTCGCGTTACAACGACTTCTGCATCGTCGGCTCCCCGCAACTCATCGCCGACAATGCGTGTGCTCATTACTTCGTGCTGGGAAATCCCACCACCGCCGATTGGCGTTCGATCGACTTACCATCACACGCCGTCCGCTTGCTTTTGAACGGCACCCTCGCTCGCGAGGGTGTCGGAGCCAACGTGCTGGGCGATCCGCGACTCGCCATGACCTGGATCGCCAACGAACTCCGCACCCACAACATCGGCCTCCGCGCGGGCGAAGTCATCACCACTGGCACGAGCGTGGTCCCCATCCCCATCGAACTCGGCAGCGACCTTCTCGCCGACTTCGGTGCCTTCGGAACCGTGACGACGAAGTTGGTGTGACCTGTAGCACACGCGGTTCGCGTGCATTGATTCGAATCGACGCACGCGAGCCGTGTGCGCCACATCGACAATCAAGCCAGAATGTCCTTCACGACGTTGCCATGTACGTCGGTCAGGCGGAAATCACGGCCTTGGAAGCGGTAGGTCAGCTTCTCGTGGTCGATGCCCAGGCAATGCAGCAGCGTGGCGTTGAGGTCGTGGACGTGCATTGGCTTCTCGGTGATGTTGTAGGAGAAGTCGTCGGTCTCGCCGTGGACGAGTCCCTTCTTCATGCCGCCGCCGGCGAACCACATCGTGAAGTTGCGCGGGTGATGGTCGCGGCCGTAGTTATCTTTGGTCAGCGTCCCCTGGCTGTAAACCGTGCGGCCGAACTCGCCGCCCCAGACGACCAGCGTGTCGTCCAGCATTCCGCGCTGTTTCAAGTCTTTGATCAGCGCGGCGGCGGGACGGTCGGCGGCTTTCGTCAGTTGGCGAATGCTGCCTGGTAGAGCACCGTGATGGTCCCAGCCGCGCAGGAAGACTTGCGTGTAACGGACGCCCCGCTCGGCCATGCGTCGCGCGAGCAGGCAGTTGTAAGCAAACGTGCCGGGATCGGTGACTTCCGGGCCGTACATGTCGAGCACATGCTTCGGCTCGTTCGAGATGTCAGTCAATTCGGGAACCGACGTCTGCATCCGGAACGCCATCTCGTATTGCGCGATGCGCGTGTTGATCTCCGGATCACCGACTTCCTCGAACCGCTTCTGGTTCAGCTTGGCCAAGCCATCGAGCATCTTGCGTCGCGTCGTCGGATCAACGCCGGCCGGATTCGAGAGGTACAGGACCGGATCGCCCTGGGATCGGAGGCCGACCCCTTGATGTTTGGTCGGCAGGAATCCCGATCCCCACAGCCGCGAGAACAACGCTTGCGTTGCCGAACCGGGAGCGATGCGCGACGTCAACACGACAAAGCTCGGCAGATTCTGATTCGGGCTGCCGATGCCGTAAGCGATCCAAGCTCCGGCGCTCGGACGTCCGGGGAGTTCACTGCCGGTCTGAATGAACGTGATCGCCGGGTCATGGTTGATCGCGTCGGTGTGCATCGACTTCACGATTGTGATGTCGTCCACGATCGAGCCGATCTCCGGCAACAACTCGCTGACGAGCGCTCCGCTCTCGCCGTGCGGCCGGAACTTGAACAGTGTCGGCGCGATTGGGAAACGCGTCTGCCCGGACGTCATCGTCGTGATCCGCTGCCCGTTGCGGACGGACTCCGGCAAGTCCTTGTCAAAATATTCCTCCATCTTCGGCTTGTAATCGAACAGGTCCATCTGCGAAGGCCCATCGGCCATAAAGAGCCAGATGACTCGCTTGGCCGTCGGAGCATGATGCAGCGCGGGGAGGATTCCGGCTGACTCATTCACGGCCGGCTGCTCCGCAAAGAGCGATTGCGGCCGCATCGTCGAAGCCAACGCCGCTCCGCCGAGTCCGGCGGCACACTTGCCGAAGAAGTATCGTCGAGTTTCACGCAATTGATATTCTTGAATCGGGTTCATGGTTTGGCCCCTTGTGGGTGAATTGTTGGGAATTGGCAGACTCCGTGTCCTCTGTGCCTCTGTGTTTCATGTTCTAAAAACACAGAGTCACAAAGCACACGGAGAAATTGGGTCAGCCGTCTGGCGTGTCGATCAATTGTTGCAGTCGTTCGGCATGTTGTGGGCACAACCGCGAGCACCACGATTGGTCGATCAGGCCGATGCCAAGTAGGTCTCGCAAATGGGTTCGGTCTTTGTCTCGATAAGAATTCAGTTTCATCACCACAAGCGCATCAAGAGACACCACGAGATAGTCATTGGCAGGAACGGCTTCGGTGACATCGACGGTCGGTAGCGGATACGAGTCTTTGACCTTCTCGTTCGCGAACAGCAAATGCACTCCGCGGCAGGGTTTACCGTCTGGGCCATCGATGAAAACGTGAACGCCGTTCACGAAGGCATACTCGAAGCCGACACCCTCCAGAGCCTGTTTGATGGCCTTGAAATCCGAGCGGCGAACCAGAATGTCCACGTCGTTCGTGTTGCGGACGGCGTCTTCATCGACACGGGCGACCCGCGCCGCCACCGCATTGCCTCTCGCGATAGCGTACGGAATCCCCGCCTGCTCTAAAGCGGTGGCGGCCCGACAAGCTCGTTCCTTAACGGCTTCCACGGCGTTGATCATCCGTTGCCAAGAGAAATCGTGAAGCACTAACGCGGTCACGGCATTACTCCTTCGTCAACGTCTCGTCGAGGTTCAGGAGGAGATTCGCGACCATCGTCATCGCTGCGTACTCGCTGGCGTTGAGTGACTCGTCCCGTTTGGATTCGCCGATGCTCAGGAGTTTGACTGCCTCGTCTGCTTTGGCTTGATAGTGTGCGTGATGCTCTTGGAAGAGGGCGACGAGGACCTCCAGTTCGGCGGGTGATGGTTTGCGGCCGGTGACGAGACGGAAGCCGTGGATCAGACGATCCGGGTAAGTCGAGCCTCCTTCGAGCAACATACGGCGGGCGAAGTGGCGTGAGGCTTCGACGTATTGCACGTCGTTCATCGTCGCAAGTGCTTGCAGCGGCGTGTTGGTTCGTGGGCGTCGTACGGTGCAGACTTCTCGCGAGGGTGCATCGAATGTGGTCATCTGGGGTGGGGGCGAAGTTCGCTTCCAAAACGTGTACATGCTCCGGCGATAGAGGGCTTCGCCCGAATCGCGTTTGAATTGGCTGGTGGTGCTGCCGACGAACGCGACCGCTTCCCAGAGTCCATCCGGTTGATACGTCTTGACGCTCTTGCCTCCGACTTTTTCGACCAGCAGGCCGCTGGTGAAGAGCGCTGCGTCGCGAATGACCTCGGCATCGAATCGGAATCGAGGGCCGCGAGCCAGCAGCATGTTTTCTGGATCGCGTTTGACGAGGTCAGCCGAAACGTGGCTCGATTGGCGATACGTGTTCGACGTGACGATCAGACGCAGGATGTGTCGCATGTCCCAATTCTTGGGAACGGCGGCTTCGGTGTTTTCGACCGGCGTGCGAGCGGTCGGAGTTTGAAACTCTGTGGCCAGCCAGTCGAGTAATTCTGGATGAGTTGGCCATTCCCCTTGAACGCCGAAGTCCTCGGAAGTCTTGACGAGACCGCGGCCGAAGAATTGCTGCCAGAAGCGATTGACCGTGACGCGTGAGCTCAACGGATGCGCCGGATCGACCAGCCACTTCGCGAGGCTCAGACGATTGACTGGGGCACCTTCAGGGAGCTTGCCGCCGAGAGCAGCCGGGACGCCGTGAGTCACCTTGTCCCCCTTCTTGTTGTACGCACCGCGAATCAGGATGTTGGTTTCGCGAAGCTGAGGCATGTCGGCCATCACCATCGTTGACGGGATCGCTCCGTCGATGTCCGCTCGCTGCTTGTTGAGCGATTCGATCTTGGCATTGAGCGGCGCGAGCACCGGTTGCGACTTGGCATAGATGTTGGTGAGAAAGTAGTCGCGAATCTGTTTTTTCTGGTCGTCGTTGCGTTTGTCGGCTTCGGCTTTGATCGCGTCGCGGATCGGCTGCGGGACTTTCGATTGGGCTTGTGCCTTCTCGTAAGTCTCCCAGGCCAGCAGCGATTCAAAGCCAGCTCCGTCTTGCGGCGTGCGAGTGACAATGCCCGCCTTGTCCCAAAACATCGTGCCGCCGAATTGCGTGAAGGCCCAGCCGTTCACAAGCTTGCCGGCCGGCAGACCAACGTGAGCAGCATCGACTTCCAACCGTACCCATTCGCCGAGCTTCGGCAGGTCGCCGAGCCGACGATGCCCAGGCACGTCGCCGGTTCCGAACGCGATTTTGTCTTCGCCCCAGAAGGCTCGATGTTCCCACGCGCCGTCGTTCCATTGCAGCATGACGGTCTGCGGCGGGTTCGCCGGATCGAGATAGCAGTACGCGAAGAGCTTGTCCCCTTCGCCGACTTTCAGCGGAGCGGTCGCTCCGGTGAAGAAGTGCTGAGACATCGCGGCCCCGGTGCGTTTGGTGGACTTCTCGCCGGAAAAGACGGGGGCGGGCTTCGCGACGAACTCCCACGGCGAGTCCCCTTCCAACTTGGCTCCCGACGGAGCGGCGTCGTCAATCCACACGAACTCTTTCGGCTCGCCAGCGGGCTTCCCTTCGGCTGGCGCGGGTTCGGTGTATTCGATCTTGGCGACCTCGTCGCTGATCTGTTTGCGAACCGTGACCAGTTCGTCGTCGATTGCCTTGAACTTCGCGGCGTGCTCGGCCGACGGTAGTTTGATGACCGGCGGGGGCAACAGCGCGTTGCCGTCCATCGCCGCGTCGGCCGTCGAGCCATAGAAGGCGTAAAGCTGATAGAACTCCTTCTGACTGATCGGATCGAACTTGTGGTCGTGGCAGACCGCGCAACCGACGGTCAGCCCGAGCCACACCGTGCCGATCGCCTCGGTGCGATCAACGGCGTACCGGACTTGAACCTCTTCATTGATCGAGCCGCCCTCGCTGGTCGTCACGTTGCAGCGGTTGAAGCCGGACGCGATGCGTTGCTCCAGAGTCGCGTTCGGCAGCAGATCGCCGGCGAGTTGCTCGACCGTGAATTGATCGAACGGCAGATTGCGATTGAACGCGCCGATGACCCAATCGCGATACGGCCAGAGCGAGCGTTCGTTGTCGAGATGCAGCCCATGCGTGTCACCGTATCGTGCCGCGTCAAGCCAGTAGCGACCTTGATGCTCACCGTGCCCCGCGGAATGGAACAATCGCTCGACGAGCTTGTCGTAAGCCTCTGGTGAATTGTCAGCGACGAACGCATCGACTTCGGCGGGAGTCGGCGGCAGTCCTGTCAGATCGAACGTCAGGCGGCGGATCAGCGTGACCTTGTCCGCTTGCGGAGATGGTTTCAGTCCCGCCTTAGTCAATTTCTCGATTACGAAGCGATCAATCGGGTTTTTGATCCACGATTCATCTGCCACCTTGGGAACGTCTGGGCGAACGGCCGTGACGAACGACCAATGCGGCTTGTACTCGGCCCCTTCGTCGATCCAGCGTTTGAGCGTCGCGAGCTGTTCCGGCGAAACCTTCTTACCGGACGACGGCGGCGGCATCTTGAGATCTGCGTTATCGGTCGTCAGCCGCGCGATGATTTCGCTGTCGGACCACTTACCGGCGACAATCCCGACCTTGCCCGATTCGAGCTTCGCGGTCGCCCCCTCACGCTGATCAAGCCGCAGTCCGGCCTGGCGTTGCTTCTCATCGGGGCCGTGACATTTGAAGCAATTGTTCGACAGGATCGCTCGCACATCGCGGCCGAATTCGAGCTTTTCTGACGCCGGCTCAGCCGCTGACATAGTGCCAACGATTCCGACAATAACACCAAATCCCAAGAGCCAACGGGGCATCGGCGAGTCCTCAATAATTCAGGTGGGCAACGATTCGCGACCAACCAAGCTCGGCCACGGAAGAAGCGGGATTGTAGTCATGCGGTCCGACCGATCGGAAGTACCTTAATTGTAGCAGGCACATTCCATGTGCCGTCAGCCTGAAAAATGCGGACGGCACATGGAATGTGCCTGCTACTTTGCCGACCAAGCAAGTGCGATTAGGCGAGCGCCCTGCGGCTGATCTCATCGCAGCTTGTTCCACTTCGGGAAGTGCTTGCGACCTCGGTTCCTTAGCTGACGACCACGTCCGCGACGTCGCTTTCCGGGCCGCTGCCTTGGGAGTTTTTGCCGACGACTTTGAATTGATAAGTCCCGGCGGGGGCGACCGAGGCGTCATAGACGTTGGCGACGAGATCGGTGGCGACGACGGAGAAGTCCGCCGCGCCCGGTGCTTTGCGGAGCACGTCGAACTTGGTCGCGTTATTGCACACGAATGCGAGATGCACGAGTCCCGGAGCGGGGGACGTGGCGATGGTGATCTCCGCCTGGCCGGGGGTTGGCTGCGACGGTTCGGTCGGAATGGCGTCGATGACTTCGCGTTCCGGCGTGCCGGGCAGGAACTGAGCGCGGCCGATGATCATGGCGGTGGTCACGAAGTCTTCCAGCACCTCGGTTTTGTCGTGCAAATCCCCTTGGGCGAGCTGCTGTTCCTGGTCGATGGCGGCCATGCCGTTGGATTTGGTCTTGGCGGTGGTGATCAACGCCACGAACGCCACGAGATCCATCGTGTCCCAGGCCTTGAACGCCGTGGCCGAACCGGGCGGGTTGGGCAACTGGGTCCAGAGCGCGTTGATCGCATCCCCGCGAGCCAAGGTTTCGCGACTGGTCCGGTCGGACACGGGCAGCCGGTTGATCGCCTGCAGGGTTCCCGCGTCGGTGCGATAGACCACCTTCATAATCGGATAGACCTGCGTGCAGGCCAGATGCAGCGCATCGATGGATTCCTGCAATTCTCCGCGAGCCAAATCCAGCGTCGTGCTCTTGTTGAGAAACGTCGTCTGAGAAGCCACCACCGCATCGATCAACGCCTGAGCATTCGCCGGAGTTTTCCCCTCCGGCCGGTACGTCGGGAGCTGATCCATCGCGGATTTGACAGACTGAGCTTGCAGAATCGTGAAGTCCACACCTTTGAACATGGCAGTTGCTCCCTAACAGATTCCACGTCACCCCAGGCATCGAATCTGATCCCTGACGGCGATTCACCGGGCACGGGACTTTCCTCAGTTCGGCTGTCTGAATTGTCGTAGGGTGGGACTAGCGGCGTTTCGCCGCGACGGCCCACCATGAGTTCTCAGCGATGTTTCT
>SXGU01142643.1_pt1 | contig 29671 bp, 21 predicted proteins | sample 3174531 | NCBI WGS metagenome assembly SXGU01 (sample SAMN11356863, study PRJNA531348) | freshwater metagenome | isolation source: freshwater sample F1-140 | place: China: Fuxian Lake, Yuxi | collected 2017-12-25 | reverse complement strand
ATATATATATATGAGCAGAACTTCTACTGCCATTGAACCTAAAGTATCTGAACCTATAAGTTTTAAAGATATTGCTCACAGAACTGGATTTGCAAGCAAAGCCAGCTTTGAGAGAGGCTACAGTTTTTCAAAGTTATTCTTTATACTTATCATAATTTGCACTATTGCTTATTTATCATTACAAATACAAAAACAAAAATTTGATAAGAAACATATCGTCGCACTATTGGCATTATTAGTACTTTCACTTTTTGGCGGATTATTTATATTGAAATTACCGACTAAAGGAATAACCGGACCTGCGATAATTGTGGTATATATATTAAAATTTTTATTTATAGTCGGTCCACTTGTATCATTTGTAATGTTGGAAATACTAATGGGGCGGGACAAATTTTAGGCGTTAATATATATAATATTCGTCACCTGCATCAAAGGCAGATGATTTTTCTTTAATTTGCCCTAATTTATCAAGGGCTATTTTTGCAGCAAATTGAGCAGCGCTCACTTTCGATGTCGATGTCCCCCGTCCTATTTCCTTACCATCGGGATTCCTAACTAGCATTTCAAATAATTTCCTGGGCCTCTCATCAACCGTATTTACTTGATTTACTTGATGATAAGTTGGAGTAGTCTTATAACCATTTTTATGATAATATTGCATTAATAGTTCCTTATAATTATCTTCGTTATTTATCAATTCCGCGAAATCAATCTCGGAATCTATTAAATTTATTACAAATTTTTGACATGTTTCATAGTTTGTCTCTAATTTTAGTGCCCCTATAAATGCTTCAAAAATATCCTCCATTATATTTATATTATTTTCTCTGCCCCCAGCTAATTCTATATTGCGTGATATTACCGCAAATTTGTTAAATTCTAATTTCCTACTGAACTTATTTAATGTTTCACCCTTTTCTATTTTTGTTCGTAATTTTGTTAAAAATCCCTGATCCTTATCAGGATATCTATGGTGTAAATATTCCGCTATAATGGAATGAATCACCGCGTCACCCAAAAATTCTAATACTTCATAAGAATTTTCTTGTAAGGGCACCATATTATTATTTATTTTAACCGGTTCTATTTCCTTGAGCAACTTTATAAATTTATCTGTTAACTGTTGTGTTTTTAAATAAGATATATGAACGAATGCGATTTTAAAATTTTCTAGGTTTTTAACTTTATGAGTGATGTCGTATTTTCGTAATGTTTGTTCTATAAATTTTGTTGTTACAAATATATTTTTTTCGTTTAGGATGTATTCTTTATAAGCCTCCACATTCTGCATAATATAATTATATAATTAATATAATTGATTAAATTAGTTCAATTAGTTAAATTGATTAAATTGATTAAATTGATTAAATTGATTAAATTAGCTAAATTAGTTAAATTGATTAAATTAGTTAAATTGATTAAATTGATTAAATTGATTAAATTGATTAAATTAGTTAAATTAGTTAAATTAGTTAAATTAGTTAAATTGATTAAATATCATTTTTTATTTCATCATTATCAATACTATTCTGGTCATTTTCTACAGGTACCGTATTCAATACTTGGCGCTTTGTATTTGTTATCTCATTTCCCGATATGTTTGGAAAAAAGAAATTTTCAACTTTCTCTTCCTTCCTAGTTCTGCTCGGATCGTATATAAATATACTTGGTTTATTCTTAGCTTTTCTTTTCTCACATTTTACTAGCATTTCATGTTCTGGATTTTCTGAGGGAGCTACAAAATCCAGGACAAATTCCTTAAATGGTGTGTCATCCATGATGGATTGATGTTTATTTATTTCAAAATAATAAAATCTCATTTGAATTAAATGAGAAACCATTAACATATACATATATTTTAATTCCTCATTTTGTTGGGTTCTATGTTTAATAACGTTAGCCTGGGCGTACATTAAGCTTTGTGCAAAGGATCCGATTTTTATATTATTTTCGACTATGTATGGTATTGCCCTATTACCATAATCATAGATTATCATTATCAGATTGTCATTTAGATAAACTTCGACGGAGTTGCTAAGAAACGTAAAGAATGGATGATATTCAGTGTATGTTACTAAATCACTATATTCCTTTAATTTATCTATGAGCCGTAGTGAATCAGATTTGAAATTCTTAGATATAATTTCTAGGTATGGGAGATTTGAGTATGTTTTCCTTGAAAACTCTAGTAAATTTTTATTTTTTCTAAAAAATTTTGATGTTTTCAGAAAAAATAAATATGAATAATATCCAACCATAACTATGTCACTTAAATTTCTCACCTCATCCAGAATTATCTCTAGCGATTCTAATATAATTTTATCTGACTCAGTTTCATTGATTTCTATTGATTTTATAAATTTTGGCAATGGATAAGCCTGTTCCAAATATATAAGACGCTCAAATGATTTTTGGATTCTCCAATAGCTAGAAAGTGGATCAGTTATCATTTTTAAGTAATCTATAATCATAAAGGATGGATTAACATAATTGATCTCATCTATTTTAATTATTGGTATAGTATTGTAAATACAAGAGGGAGCATAAGTTATATCACAGTATAAGTCATATTCCACGAAAATACTGTATGTATTTGGATGTTTTGCTTCCCTCGCACTAACTTTATAATTTAGCTCATGCAACTTATTGCATAACTCAATTATATCAGTATTTGGATCAACTGAATAAAAATCTATGTCTGGTGTTTCATAATCTTTATAAATTGATTTATAATTTTTATCCATTAATAATTTATTAAGTGCATATCCCCCATAGATTTTTTTATTTTTTCTTTTTATATAATCTAGAATTAGCGACTGTATCTTCTTTTTTTCAGTTAAATCAGGCTTATATAGATTAGACTTTATTCTTTTAATATCATCATTTATTTTGTCAATATTATTCAATAACACATCAAAATCATTCTTGCTGTATATGCTCATATTTGTTTGATATTATATTATATCTATTTTGTTAAATCAATACATATTTTATTCAATTTTTACTCTCCAACATTTAAAGATCGCCAAGATTTAAAAATTGAATAAATTTTGCTTTATCCAAATACTGACTTAACGGCATAACCATTATAACAACATATGAATAACGATCTATGTATAAATAATTTTTGTTATGCGCGGGAATATATGAAGAACTGTGATTTTATTATGGAAAATTCTTTATTTCTTGACGTGGATTTTATTAAAAAGTGTGAGGGGCAAATACAGAGAAAAGATGCAGTTAAAAAAATAGACGATGTTATAAATTGCATTACTATATCTGACGATATTGAAAAGGGCATATTTGAATTTTCCTTAAACTACGTAAAAATACATGATTTTTTTGATAATTCATTTGAATCAACCTATAATCACAAACTAAATGATATAATATGCAATCTTGATGTAAATAATAAAAAAATAGATAATAAAACACTCCTGCCAAATCTATTGAATGGAAATTTATCAGGACAGATCATAGCATTTTTAAATATGTACCAACTTCATCCGATGAGATGGAAGAGCATAATCGATAAAAATAATTTGCGTGATGACACGATGTCTAAAGTAAACACAACTGATGAATACCATTGTGGACGTTGTGGGGAACGAAAACATATATTTTATATTACTCAGACCCGATGCATTGACGAACCCGCTACTATATTTTATACATGTACTGTATGCAGAAAAACGTTTACAAAGAGTATGTAAAAAATAATAATAATATTTTTAATATACTATTTATTTAATTGTAAAAGAGCACCGTAGTGCTATGGCACAATTTATAGTTTCATAATATATGCAAGTACATAATATGGGGGCATGATGCTATGTGCTTTACCTCCTCCACTGGAAAATATTGCAGGTGGATTTTTGCGTTGTACATAACCATTATCTACGCCTGTTGCGATTGCCTTGTCTGTATTAATATGCCACAGAGAATTTTTGTTATCTGTATGACTAGTATTGATGTCATGATTATGCGCTGGTATTTCATCAAGAGTTAACAAATGAGTCTCCTCTCCTCCCTTATCCCCAAGTAGTCTACTTGTTAAGCCTGTACCCTGGCCACTGCCCAATACAAACTTACCCCTCAAATCAGGTGTTCCATTTGTTCCATCACATAAAGCCCATCCTGCTGGAGTATTGCTTCCTGACCACATAACAATGATGCCTTTTAGGCTTGATATATTTGCAATATCTGCTGTTCCCGTTACTTTAATATTATTAAATACGGCTGTTCCTGATGTATTTCCATATACTGATGCAATATTTTGTATTGCTTCTGATGATAGGCTTGAAGCGTCTAAGTTTTCTGGCCTTTGTTGTAAATAATATGTTACTGCTAGAATAACTAAAAGTATGATAATAATATCACGATTTCTCATATATTATATAAATATATTTTTTATATAAAAAAATTATTGATTAATGATTTCATAGCAAAAATCAACGTATGAACTGCAATATTTATTAATATTACCCTTTTCTGATATTGTCTTCATTTTTGTAAAATCAATATTTTTAATGGTATTATAATGCTTTTTTAAATCTTCAAGTGTATATAGTTTTTTTTTATCTTCAGTTACATTTTGTAATTTATATATTTCGTTGTCTGCTGTTTTTTCCCCAAGTGCATTTTTATATATATTATTTAATTTGTTATATTCGATCCATTTATTTATTTCATATTTATTTAAAATAACTCCAAATCCCCGACTTAAATATTTATTGACAATTTCATGTGGATCTCTTATTCCTGAAAAATATTTATATTCAATATTAAGGCCTGTCATCATTGCCGTTATGCAGCTTGGCAAGATATGCACATTATTTCCGTTATAATATCCCCGTACACATGGAAAATGAAAACGAGATACGGTATTAAAAAATTCCCTGTCCTTTATCCTAAACATTTCAATATTAGTTAACTTGCATCTTAGTTTGAATCTATAATTTTCTGAAATTTTAATAACTACTTTATTATCTTTATCACTAAATCTATTAGCAAAATCGCCACGCAAATCGTTCCTTCTATATACCATATCACTATCAATGTTATTAAAATTATCATATCCTGCTGAATCTATCATGTAAATATTCATTGACTCATAATTGTTAGGTATTATAAAATCCTTGACAAATTTATTGTCAAGTTCGGGGCTGTTAATACCGAACAGAATTGATGTCTGCTTATTTTTGCTATATATATATTTATTATATAAATAGATCTTAAGAATAATATTCCCAGTCATTTTTTCAAATTCTTCCTTTGTGATATTTATGCTATATGTTTTATTAAAATCATCAAGGAAATCCGTGAAAAAATGTTCAGTAATCGAAACCGCGAAAGTTTTTACTACTTCATATCCTCGCTCATCATCACTTGCATTCAAATTAGTCTTTAGAAGATTGTACACTGTTTCGACAGATTTTAGGAATTCAACTATTGATGGTTCATTAGTCATTAAATCTATATCTGATTTGTCGTAATATTTTCTCGCAAACTTATTAAATCCCTCATCATCATTTCCATTAGATTGTATAATTAATTCATCCAATAATGGTGAGCGTTTTTGTAAACATGCCGGAATGGCTGATCCAGAAACAGCAAATTTATCCCAGTTTAATCCTTTAAGTGGGTCAATACTCGCGTCATGTGATGCAAATATATTGAATCTTCTCTTAAATGTATCAAAATCACATATTCCATAACCATCATAATTATCAACACATGATAGGCCATATAAGTTACCCAGGATTATCTCACTGTCATCAATTAATGCCGTTATGTATGGATTTTGTTTTATATCAGAGTACACGAACGGAAACACAGGAAGCCTCGATGCTGTATTTATATCAAACGAAAATCGAGAATATTTAGTGGATTTTGTTCGTGTTACATTTTCTTCCAAATAGAAAGTAAGCCATGAATATCCGAGGGTATACTTAAACACGCCCTTATATTTATTAAACATATTCTTAAGACTATCAAGAACTTTATAATTATTAACAACAAGATGACAATATTCTTTCGATACGAGCATATTGTTCAATAGATCATACTTTAATTTATCATCTTCAATTCTATTAAATAGATCGAATATATCATCATTCGTATAGTTTGTGTCAGGGATTGTTGCGTAGAAATTTCTTCCATTTTGCTTGTGTCGAATTAACGTAAGTGAATCAGTAAAATCTCCGGAGGCATTATGATCTCCAGAGCCATTATGATCAATATTTTCCATGTGATCTGTGTTAATATATTCCTTATCTCCTTTCTTTATATATTCCTTATCTCCATTCTCAATATATTCCTTATCTCCATTCTTTATATATTCCTTATCTCCATTCTTTATAATTTTATTTACATTTTCGATTTTTTTTGTCTTATTATTTCTGTCTATCAGCACGACAATATTATTCGTGCCAGTGCGTTGATTATTAAATTCTCTGCTAACAAATGAATCAGTTAAATTGATGTCAAGATTATCCCTATTTTTCCAATAATCAGAATCTTTTAATTTTGATGTAATATTATTGTAATTTACATTTTTGTGAATTTTTGGATCATATAAATAGTAATCTATCATATCAACACTTTTGCTAATTTCTGAAATATTATCAGATAATTTATATAATTCACAATATTTTCGTGTATTTTCTTCATTCATTTCAAAAATACTAAGAACTATCTCCGACTCATTAAAATCACCAAATGAAAATAACTTGCTCAAATATTTTTTAGCAATAACATTTGCCCTAAAATAATGATCCTTATTTTTTAAAATATTTATTGGTGCCCTATAATATATTAAAGGCATATTCTTAATATCATCATCCGTTATAATTTCTTTAAAGAAGTTATCTAGGTTAAATTCTGAATAGTTTGTTGTAGTAATAATTATTAGGGAATTATAATTTCTATGTATGTCACCCCAATTTAATTCCTTAATATTTCCTCCTCCCTGTCCAACATAAAATGGATTAATTATTTCATTATCTTTTAATAGTGTTTCGTTTAAATGAATAGATTTTGGTATTATCCCATATTCTATTGGATCATAATCATCATCAGCAATCAAATTATTTAGATTAGGCATATTCGTTATTAATAATTATTTAAATATATTAAATATATTTAGTCAATATATCTAATATTCAATTTTTTTATTGATAAATTAAAACTTAACCTTAACCTTAAACATAACATTCCGCTTTATGGGTAATTATTTCATCTACTTTTAGTTCATCTACTTTTAGTTCATCTACTTTTAGTTCATCTACTTTTAGTTCATCTACTTTTAGTTCATTAATTGCCTCATCCTCAGCTTCCTCCTCATATTCCTCCTCAACCTCCTCAACTTCCTCCTCAACTTCCACCTCAACTTCCTCATATTTTTCCACCTCAACTTTCTCCTCAATTTCCTCCTCAACTTTCTCCTCAATTTCCTCCTCAACTTCTTCCTCAGCTTCCTCCTCAACTTCCTCATATTCTTCAACCTCCTCGTATTCTTCAACCTCCTCGTATTCTTCAACCTCCTCATATTCTTCAACTTCCCCAATCTTCTGATTTTGCCCCGTATCTTCCGTTAAATCTATACAATCACTATCAAAGGCAAAGTCCTTATTAATTAAAAACATATCTCCATCGTTTGTGTATTTATTAATAAGCCCCAATTTAATCATTGAATTGATTTCATTTTCAACCATAATGAGATTGATATTTAAATTTCGTTCCAAATCTTCTCGAATAATTCCATTTACATTATTGTTGATTTCAGTTAAAATAATACAATGCATCATGTTCGATTTGACTAAGTATTTTCTATTACCTACATCATACGTAAATTTTACTTTTGACTCGAAATAATTGATATTGATTAATTTCTTATTATTAAATATAGTCATGAATAATTTTGAATATACATCAATATATAAGTTTAAATATTTATTGTAATTTGTGACCGTATTGTTTTGTTTAATATTTCTGTTCCTCCAAATTTCTTCAGATAGGATTTTAATATTTACATTTATATCAGAAAAATTCATATCAATATACTTTGGTGATGAAAAATTTAGTTTTGTATTATTTCTCACGATATCATCAATTACCTCAGATTGATGGATATCATCAATTAATAATTTCATTGTGAGATATATATCTCTATTGGAACTAAATTCAAACGAATTTAATAATTTATCTTCGATCTTATAATTATAATTACATAGAAGACGTTCCTGGAGTTTGTCCTTATATCTCATCATAAAATTATTATCAAGTTGTGAAACTATTTTAATGGTATGCACAATCCTTGTGATATTGTCTCTAACCTGCGCATCACTATAATCTTTTGAGTAATTTCTCAGCCCACGAATATTCTTATCAATTTCTTCCATTATTATATTAAAAATATCAGTATCAAATTTGACGATGCATTCTTGATTAAGATTCCTTAATTTATCGCAATAACTGTGTTTTAAAAAATTAACATAAAATCCATAAATTTTAATAATATCAATGACCTCAGTAATATTATGTGTTTTATTTATTTCAAGATAATTATATAAATATGTTCCTGAATAATTATAATTTAATACATTCTTGTAAAAGTAATAATTTGATATGATATATATAACCCCATTGTTTTTATCATGTCCGTCACTTTTAAGTTTGCAAAGTTTATTTAGCTTGCTCAATAGTTTCTTTAGTGTTAAGCAAACACTGACATAATCATTATATGTATCAATAAAATATTTATTCGTAAATATCTTTGCATCTATACTTTCTGTAAATTTATTCGCCATATGTTTTGTATGCAAATCAAAGGCATTACCACAAACAGCAAAAGGGTCATGCCCAAGATTGATAAATTCTGCTGCCAGTTTATCAAAGTATAAGATATTTACTGACCTATTATTCATGATATCTAAACACAAATCTCTTAATTTCTGCTCGACCTGATAAGTCCCCTTTAGGATGGCATTTCCCAAGAAAAATTTAGGAACACACAAATCATAAAATGATTCCATAACCTCTGACATATTTTATATTTATATCACTGCTTAAATCATAGAATATAATAATATCAATTTTTTTATCTATTGGAAAAAATGAATTAATAGATGCTTAACGAACAAATCAATATTATAAATATAAAATGAATACGAGTATATTAACGAAATATATTGTTCCTGAAAAAACTTACTTGATAGCTATCGCACAAAAATATAATGCAAGCTGTGGTAGCATAGTGGAAATTGGAGACAATGGATCCGTCGAGGAAATATTAAGTAAAAGATACAAAGTGATCAAAACAGAAAATATTCTAACTCGGGACATGTATTATTCACAAATTAGAGACAAAAATAACACATTTGAAAAAGTATATTACAATGAATACACATATATTACAAATTTAAATATACCGAATACGGCATATACACTGTATTTAATGGAATATACACATGTTATATGTGATAGATTAAGCTTTCCAAATCTAAGTAAGTATCACCTATCAGTAAATATAAATCAAAAGATAATAAAAATAAAGGAAATTGAATTAATCATAGAAAATAATAATATATTCATTAAATTTAAAAACTCTGATATGAACATAGTCTGTGAAATTATTGATATTCTTGTAAAATTATTGTAAAATTATTGTGAAATCTTATATATTGCGAGTCTAATTGATAAGAATATTAATACAAATATTATACCGTATACAACTACTCCCTTAAATGGAACTACTCCTTCCGCATTATTATTAATTGTTCTAATATATCTTCCTACAAAATTTCTCACAAATTCCTGTGACATTAACAAGTAGATAATTAATAATAGTATCCCGTCATACATTGAATCTTCATATATGGAATCCTCATATATATCCGGTGTATTTTTTGGTTTCTCATATTTCTTTTTTGTTTTATTTTTTTTATTAGTGCTCTTTTTTTTAATATCATTATTAATTTCATTAACTAGGTTTTTAATATCCGTTGTTGTTTGTATAGATCCAACTGAATAGTTCGATTCATTATCATCTACGACATTATTGTTTAATTTTTTTGCTACATCGTGTCTCAGTAGATTTATTGGTGTCCCATCTATTTTGCCAGTAATTACTTGATCATTTTGATTACAACTCATATATAATTATTATAGACTATTTTTATATTACAAATTAAAGCACATATTAAGAAATATCATTTAGAACATTTTCGAACTTATAGGACTTATCGAATACTTTTTCCTTGATATTGTCATATTCAAGCTTAATTATTTGAAAGAAATTAGGGCATAACGTTATTTCTGGAAATCCCTCGTGCTCGAATGTTATATGCTTGCTTGGATCATAATCGTCAAAGTCTTTATTTTTTATCTCCAAATTTCGCCTGTATTTTTTCCTATCTATCTCTGATTTGTTATGTATATGATACAAAATAACTGTATGGATTTGATTTAGGATATCCTTCGTGAGATTTAAGTTTACAGGGCTTGAATCTGAATTATCTGATAAAGATATCAATACATTTCCATAAATATTTTGCCCATAAATCTCGGAAGCAAAAGTATTGATATTTGTTCGCTCCGCTTTTGTATCAACATGGAAAAATAATCTAAAATCTAAGTATTTAAATTCATGATATCTAACATTATCAATATGCGATTGTCCAAAGTTAATTTCGAGGGGGCTATAAGTATATTTCTGCTCCGTTATTGTTCCATCGTTTTCGATTATAATTGCTGTATGTAGTATTTGACTTTGTAATATCTCAGTGATATCGTCACAGGTTATATCGCAGTATTTAAAATCACACGAGGTTATTGAACGCTTAATTATAATCATATCCCCATCAACGATGTTTCGTTCCCCGAGCATCTGTGTAGCCAATTTATTTGATTCATTTACTAATGAACTATAGCAGTTCGTGTCTTTCGAAACACTTTTAAATATTGCCTGATATACGTAGTCAGATGTATAATATAGATCCTCTATATTAACAATATGAATATCCTTTGGGTTTATTAAAACATTTATAGTAGTAAAGAGCTCATAAATCGTACTTAATTTTAAAAATTGTACAAAGTCTCCTATATTTTCAATTATATTATAGTGTGATAAGAAATCAACAGTCCAGTCCTTTGACTCAATTCCACAATGTCTCTCACCATCTTTATTTAATGCTTTTATGATACATATTGTTGGTCTCATGTTATATACATATATAATATATTAATTGCTTAAATATATGTAAATTTTTCAAATACTGTATTATACATATCGAGTTCTAATTTTATATTAGATACATAGTATCTTCTGATAAATTTATTATCTTCAATTAAATATCTACGCTCATCTATTTTAGTACCTGGATATAATTCATATAGATAGCAACATGTATTAAGTTCCCTCAAGTTCAACGGTCCAAGTTCCTTTATTAGTGGTATTTCCACACCATTCTTGAGGGAAATACTTCTGGAAAACTTATTTTTAGAAAATAGTGAAATTAATGCTATCCATTTATCTGAATAGCCTATCGGACCACTCCGAATTCCAGGTATATCAATTTGATTCTCGAAACGCTGGTGACTTGCAAAATATACCGTGTCCAATCTATCAGGTTGGACCTGTTGAACTTTGTGCTTTATAAATTCAATAACATTATCATATGTCTTTAATTTATAATCTCGAATCATATATATTTCTTTAATATGCTCTCTCTGTGATCTCAAAAAAACAATATCCAAATATTTCAATGGAAATTTTCCACTTATAATATCAGTTTTATAAGTCTCAAGATTATACTCTATGAGATTCCTCAAATGTTTTTCCGTGTCACTATTTATAAAGAAGGTATTTTTTATTTCCTCGGAAAAATTTACTCTCACTCTTAAATCCAAATAAAAAGTAATCATCCCTATTAAAATAATATATTTAGCCGCTCCTAAAAGTTTATTAACTTCATCAGCTAATCTACTCTTCCAATATATTGATAACTGTGATAATAGTTTTGATTTATTAAGTTGTCCTGGCTGATTAAATTCATCGTATAGCTTAGTATAAGTCTTTTCAAATATAATCTTTTTAGACAATATATCTAGATCTATTACATATATACTATTATGCACATCTATTATACTATTATGCACATCTATTATCCTATTTATTTCTTTTGTAAATTCATCCTTTAATTTATTATTAATTCCAACGATATGGCATAATATCATATAATAAAGATATAAAATATATATTCTAATTATATAATGAATGTTGAATTATTAGAATCACTCTTTTGCAAAACTAATATTGGCTTACATGGAGGAGGCATAAGTGGTACAAATGTTTTGCTCCAAATAATCATACTTATTCTTGTCTCATATGTCGTATATAATTACCTTAAACAAAATAATACTATGACAGGCACAACGGGCACAACGGGCACAACGGGCACAATGGGCACATCGGGCACAACAGGCACAACAAACACAACAAACACAACAAACACATCGGGCACATCGGGCACAACAACTGAAATAATAGTCCCCGTAAGGCGTGCCGAATATATTGACCCATATCCTGTCCTGCGTGATTATGACTACAGAACATATGATGATGATTTGACACCACCACGAAAGCGAGATGACTATGATGTCCCCGTGAATTACATATATCCCAACAGATTTGGTCTATACACAAAGGGTGGCCCAGTTCCATTCAAAAAGATGGGATATTTAAATAACAACGCCGCGGCATCTGGGGACCAATATAAGTTCCTAACATTAATGGGAAGACAAAAATATTATGGCTCAAATACATACGAGTATTATGTTGTTAGTACAAATCGCGATGAAAATATAAAATTTGATCTAAGTAATAATAGAGAAATATTCACAGGAGATAAAATAAAGATATCACAATTAAATAACACTGAATATGAAGCAAATATTGATAAAGTATTAAGCTATGAATATAATCCATTTGCTTAATAAATCATATATCATCTAGCAAAAATATATAGTAATCTAGTTCAAAAGTCACATCTTCCGTCCTTGAATAATCAGGCTGTAATATATCAATATATTTGTTGTCTATTAATTTTAATAAACTATAAATCGTATATTTATACACAACGGATTTCTTTGATAGATATGATGCAATCGCACAATGCATGTCTAATTGTGTCCTATTTGATACCCTGAAACGAGAAGTTATTAATTCTGTTTTTAAAAACTTTGATGATGGATCTAGTTCGGTCCCATACATTAATATCTTTCGCACTATATTTGTCTCATTTTTTTTTAAGTGTGCAATTGCCCATGCCCATGTCCATACCTGGGATAATTTATCATATGTCCCAATTTTTTCCATTTTTGAACGAAATAACTCTTTTAATTTAGAATCATAAAATATTATCACATCATGTTCTAAATCCTTTTTATTTATTTCAAATGATATGTAATTTACTCTATCAAATTTATTTTTTATTTTTTCTTGATTTTTATCATAATAATCGAAGGAATTTCTCACCAAATTAACATCATTGATATTTACATCTGGCTTATTAGTCTTATCATCCTCAATATCTAGATCATTATTTTTTTTATTCTTTTTTTCTATTTTATCAATCTTATTTATAAACTTATCCATTATATATAGAGAGAGAGTTTAATTTATATTCATTCGTTTTGCTAGTATATCACGGATGGAAACAGCGCCAGGAACTCCTTTAAATTCTCTATTTTTGTTATCATTTATTAATTTTAATTCAGCTTTATCACACTTTACTATAGGTGGAAATCCACCCTGTGGTTTATTCAGAGCCATCTTATTATATATATAATAGAATTTTAAAATCTAACTATAAAATCTTCTCCGTTATCTTGGTCCATCTCATCCTGTGAGTCCGAACTATCGCAGGAGGATGATTCTTCACTTGATTTATTATTCTCGCTCGGAGTATGTTTTATGAAATGAGCAGTATTGCAACATTTTCCTCCAGTTTCGCAAGAATATTTTATATAGCTCTTTTTTTCAAGGCTCCCGACATAATTTAAATATAGTAACTTCTGCAAGTTCGTCTTTTTATTCTTAAAAAAAAAATTAATGTAGTAACTTGTCTCATTTTGGGAGGATGATATATAGCCATTCCAAATGCAGCAATTTTTTCCAAAAATAGATTCATTAATATATTTTAATATTCTATTCAAATCACGATAGCTTAATTTTTTATTATAATAAACATCTTTACGTTGTCTATGCACCAGCTCATTTAATATATCATTTTTATTCATTATCTATCGATATTTTATATATAATACATAAATAAAATATAATACTTTTAACGAAATTATTTGAAATACAATATCTCAATCATATCAGGTGTCTCATTATTCATTATATATATGAATCTTATGTTTATACATGCGCTACGTGTTTTAATATATTCCTTTATTTCACTTTCCTTATTTATTTTGCTTTCATATACTAATCCCTTGTCGAATACATATATCGGTATATTTAATTCATTATATACTATGATTGGATATGTATTTATATGACTTAATATAGATAGCTCAACTATATAATTTGTGTTTTGATTTCCAGATGACCCAAGCTTGATAATAAAATTATCAAGTGTATTCTTCTTTTTTAAATTCATATACTTCTCTAATTCCCTAATCTTTGATTGATTTTTTTTATTCTTCAACCATTCAATAACAGACCCCCTAAAATAATTTGATAGTTCCGTTTGTAATGAGGTATAATAGCCTAAATTTTTTATTTCTGGTTCATTATATTTATTTTTTAACCAATAATATCCATTTACATATGCTCTAAATATTGATATGTTTCCCGGAACAATTTTTTGTAAGTAATATTCCTTCATATCAATCAATGGAAATTCATGATTTAACTGCATATAATTACCTTCAATTGTTGCTTTTAATTTCTTTTTTCCAATTATCGGTATATTATCAGTACCAAATATCTCGGACAATACTTTCTTTACATTGCTACCTGTACTACGTAGTATTTTTTGTCCGTTACGCGTTGTATATTTCCCATAATCAACTATATCAGATACATAATAATTCTCCAACTTTAATATCTCAAAAGCTTTTCGGTCATTTATCGCTAACTCATCACTTACCTTATTGATAAATTTTATTATCGTATTTTTTGTTAGGGATATATAGCATCCCGTTCGTGTCCATCTACAATGTGAATTTTTATTGCATTCATTCCTATCTTCGTGAAAATTACAAGTCATTCTGTCATTATTAACAGCATATGCCCTTATATCTGGTTCTTCACCAGCGATATGCATAAGTTTATCATATGCTCCTCCCTTTTGCCCAGTGTCATCTCCCACGGCGGCACTCTCATCAACTTCTATATCAATATCCACATCCAGGGCTATATTCTGCTTTTCAATAATATCCTTGTATTTTTCATATAACTTTTTATCAGCCAATTTATATAAGATCAATCTTATATTTTGTGTTTTATCATTAATCGTGAATTTCTTATTATCAATTATCTTCTGTATTTTCATTTTTAGGGATTGATTTTCTACTCTGTTCAAATAATTACTTAACTCTAATCGAAATAATTCATAACTCTCCGTATAATAAATATCCTTATTTACATTTAAAACTCTTTCATCAACCTTGATATTTGCCTTCCTTTTAACTATATCATCATCTATTTTATCAATTATCGGTGAATTCTCATATTTTAATCCCAGTTTTTCTATGTCACTTATATCTTTTTCTTCTTCCTCTACAGGAATCACATCTAATGATCTAGTTGTAATCGCATTTATCGTAATTTTGTTTCCATTGGAAGCACCGTAATAAACTGAATATGGCTTTATATCCAGGGCCTGATTAGTTAGCTTATATATTTCATTCAAGTTATTATAAGTTTCTTCAAATGATTTGACATATTTATCGAATGATTTTACTATTTGTATGTTGTGGATTGAGCCAGACGGTCTCGTTGGAATTAATTGATTCTGTCCTGTTACGAAGAATTTGCACTTATTACGTGTGTCTATTATTTGATATTTTGGATGAAATTTCTTATCTAATTTTTCCAAGTAAAATAATACTTCGCGTGCTGTGGGAAGTGATTCTCTATATATTACCGCATCAAGAAATGATCCCTTGCAATTTTTTTGATAGAAATCAGCGATATGTTTTACTATATTATCTTTCTTATCCTCATACTTATAAATTTTTGTTATTTTTATAGCTTTATCAGTATCAGCGAGTTTTTCAACGCACACGATTGGATAATAATTCCTTCCATCCTTCAACAGAATTATATTATCCTTATGTGAAGTCAATGAGTAATAATCTTCTATATTACCACATAAAACTTCAAAATCCTCCCTTATTTTTTCTTTTTCAAAGGTTTTGCTAATGATGATAGATTTTTTATTGAAAATGATAATATTCAATCCAACCTTATGAATTGTCCCAGGCACGCATATTACGTTGATCATCATATCATAGTCCAATGTGGGATTTGTCTTAATGAAGCGAATAAAATTTTCCTTTGAACCAAATTGGCTCCTGATATCACCATTGTTTAATGATGTATATATTTGTTCAGTATGATCCCTTTCAAGTGTTTTGACAATATTGTCAAGTATAATGTCGGCTGACATACCTACACATGAGGCAACTGCATTTAAGAATTGATATCTATCCTGATTTGAACCATATTTAAAGAAATATCCATTCTTTGTTCTTGATAAGTAATGTTGCCTTATGTATTTATCTCTATCAAGCATTATGTTAAAATAAAAGTCTAAGTAGTTAGGCAATAGTCCAAATCTGCCATCCTGTATTTTATTCGTATCTTGTAGAATATATAATTGTTCCAGTGTATTTTTATTCTCATTTTCGTTGTGATTGGTCTCTTCTTTCTTGGAAGCGGCTCCGGTGCACGTATCGTAAAAATTAAGTTTACCCTTATTCTTAGTTAACACAGGGTCTTTTTTAAAGCAACAGGGCATGCAGTGTCCAAATGGATTACGGCACTTAGTTAAAAAACCAACGTAAAAATGTTCGCCATTCTCATCGGGATCACAAGCATAATGAATTTCATTCCCAGTGGGATTACCCTCATCGTCATAATCAGCAAACTTAAGGGTCCTTAAAACTACTTCCGTCTTCCCTCCAGCCTTCGATGATTTTAAAAATATCCTTCTTTCATATTCTCCCGTTTTTTTATTTAACTTATATCCCTTCTTTAATAGATCGGACATATTACGGGAATTGTACTGTTGTGGTCTACGTTTTTTACCATCACCACTATTCTGGCAACATCTAGTCCATTGATTTTGCCCATCTTCTGGTTTATAACCAATTCTTTCCTTATCTTTTTTAGCCATTTCTTTAACAATCTTTGCGTCCGTAGTGTAATCCACGAGCTCTACGACCTTACTCCTTCTTTTCGCAATCTTAGTGAGTTTTTTTAATTTTTCCTTCAATTGCTGCAATTCTGGTTTCTTGAGTATATACGTTCCTGCATATAAATAAATAAGGATATTCATGAATTGTATCATTCTATCAAGTTGCTCCTTATCTCTAACCCCGGATATACGAATTTTATAATTCTCCTTCTGCTTGCCAATAATATCGATGCTGATTCCTGGAGATTTATACTTTGGTACTATCTCGAGTTTTTTTAGTATTTTTCTTGATTTCTTTAGATACGGATATCTATGCTTTATTTTATTTACTTCTTCTTCGGCCTTCTCAATCGTTATGTTAAACTGCTTACTTATTTCATTCATTAAAACATTGTCAGTTACTTCGTAGTTCCTAAGGAAATACAGTATACGCTGCTCAATGCGAGTTTGATTATCATATTTCGATACCCTTTTATATCTTAAGAATGTACCAAACTTACTCGTAATTTCCTCCTTTTCTACTTTACTAAGGCGCTTCTTTGGATCTATAACTAATGCTACATACGGATAAAAATATCTTGAAAATTCAGATAGATCATTATGATTAATTGTATGTGCATCTGGCAATTCAAATTTTTGAATGGTATTTATGAATGCATACTTAAACTCTCCTTCATCTGGAACTTCAAAATGGTGTCTATTTTTTTCTTTATTTAATTTTTCTATTAGTTCATATATATATTTATATGATGCCTTTATATCTTCTACCGTGGCCATATCTTCTTCCTTCCATACTATTTTATATTCGAGACGTCCATTGTCATTAATAGTGATACCCATAAATCTTTCCCCAAATTTATCAACCACTTTAAATTTTATCGTAATACCATAAGGCGTATTCTCGAACCACTTCGTAATTGTATCAGAGTATTGTACATTCTTCATAAGCTCATTTACTTCAAAATCATTAAATTTATACACGATATTGCCATCAATTGTTTGATATAAAATAAAGGGGAACTTATTATTTACGATAAACTCATTGAATATTCTATACAAATCAATTTTTGCTGATAAATTTTCTTGACGCATTTTCAAATGAATAATGGATTGGATAACATAGGTTGTTTTGAATCCCTTCTTATAATCGTTCTTTGCTTTTATATTCTCAACTAATGTCATTATTTCATTTTCTATAATTAGATCATTTGATAACATTTCATATATATTATTCATTCTATGAACCTCTATCTTATCCCCCGAACCTGACAAATAATCAGTTATATTTTTTATTTCATCTGTCCTAATCTTTGGAAAGTATAATTTTAAGTATACATCCTGGATATTTTTTATTACATCTGTATCTTTTTTATAATTCTTTCCAAGCTCATTGTATAGGTCGATCATAAATATTTCATTATTCTGTATGTAATCATCATAGTCATATAATATATTATTATCATCGTCCTCACGTCTAATTTTTGATGTATATCTTTTTAAATTATCACGTAATGCCTTAAGGTTGCCATCTAAATCTTCATATAAACGCAGGTTATTATTCGGTTCTATATCAATTAATAAAATTTCATTTCTCTTTAACCATTTATGTCCTATCGTAATCTTTTCTATTTTATTATCAAAATAATATTCTGTCCATATATACTGTCTGGATGGCAATACATAAGATACTTCCCCAAATTTCTCATTGTTTTTTATTGATGTGCATATCTTATCGCGCACAATTTTTATTGTATCATCTTTAAATATATATTGTGACGTAACATAGTATTTTTTATATACATCCTTAATATTTTCATCATAAATGTTATCATCTTTTGTAGTATCAAACTTTATCATATCATCCGTTATTTTATCAAATATTTTATTGTTATTCAATGCTTCTTTAATAAGATCAGCTGTCTTGGAAACATTATCATCGTGCCTCACATCTGTATCCTTATAAATCTGTTCAATTTCATTCAAATCAACCTCCTCATCTTCCGTCATGTCGGTTGGTTCCAATTCTACGGTATCAACTGAATCATTTTCGTCATTATCTTTGAGATCATCCACATTGCTATTATCATTATCATGATCATGATCATCATCAAATCCTCCTTCTAAATCATATCTTCCTTCTAAATCATATCTTCCTTCTAAATCATATCTTCCTTCTAAATCATATCTTCCTTCTAAATCATATCTTCCTTCCAAATAATCTATTCCTGACTCATTTGATATGGGATCGATATAATTATCTATAAAACCACCCCCTAGGTTAAATTCATCAAGTGCCCCTCCACTTTGCACATCTGATCTTTTTTGTGATTTCATACCAAATATCTTCCTGATATCGAGTTTCTTCGTTGTCGTGTAATCATTAAAATCCTCAATATCTTTTGAGAATTCCGCTTCCTTTACTTTCTTTTTATTTTTTTGTTCTAATTCTAATCTTATTAATGATTCATAGCTATAGATTAATTTACGTTCCATCAACTTACGAGATCCTATGTGTTCATCATACCATTTACTTGAATGCCTTTGTATTACCTCATTTTTCATGATGGGTGATTCCTTTATTTGATATATCATAGAGTTTATATGATATGAATTAAAAAATTTAATATACCATTTATCACCATAATATTTCTCTAATTGTGCATATTCATCCTTCGTTAGGGCTAGCAATGTTTCGTAAAAATTTAGGTCTCCTATTTTATCAAGTAACTTTCGAATGGACCTTGTTACATCCCCAATATATATATATATGTTATATTGTATTCTCCCATTATTATTTTTATATTTCCATATTAATTTAATCGGATCATTCATTTATATAAAATACTTATATAAAAATAAAAAAAAGTTAAATAATTGATTCAGTTATATAGATCCCACAATATTCTTCTGATTTAGAAGCAAAATCTATTCTCTCATACATGCCCAAATCTACCGCAATACTCGTAAGAAATGAAAAGATTTTTTTAAATACTGGTCCATGATTATTATAATCATCTTCATATTCTGGTGATGCGATATGTGATAATTCGTGCAATATTACATAGAATATTATGTTGTTATTATGTAATATATCTTTGTCTATCTTTGAGCGTAGGCACAGTACTAATTCATCTCCCTTATTTACGCTATAGCTTGTTTCTTTTCCCTCCCCATTATTTTCGACTATATTTACATCAATTATTTTTCTAACTAGTCTATCTATATATATTTTATACTCATTATATTTTGTATCCTTATTTTCATACAAGTATTGTATTAATTTTAAAATTTTTTCCCTATTATATGCCAAAATATTTGATGCTGCATATTTATCCTTTAAATTACGAACCATATAATATCTATTATCAACGTCTGACTTCTCAAATGTCATGTTAGGATTTGTTATTTTAAAAAATATAATTATTATTATAAATATAATAAATATTAAAAATATTAGTCTCATTATAATAAATGGTATAAAAAAAATTTATTTTCTAGAGAATTTATATATTATGGGTAATGCTCAAAGTGATGCGACATGTAATCAAGCTGGGGGAGGAAAGTTATACAAAATGATGAAAGCTCAGCCCGTTTATACAGACGATACTATAAATTTTAGAAAAAGTGATTTTGTTAATACATTATCTGATAGAAGTATTATAGATGCTATTCATAAGGATAATGCTCGGGTAAATGCCCCGACTAGAAATAGATATGCTGAACTAGAAACACAGCAGCTTAAAAATAAAAACTCAAACATCATTGGAGGTAATGGAGGTAATGGAGGTAATCACATGACCCCAGTTTCCGAGGGAGAGCTTAGTGCTATAAAAAATCTCGTGATGGGAGGGGGTGGATGTGGGTGTGATAAGAATGATTTAACTGTTTCTGGTGCTGGTGCTGGTGCTGGTGCTGGCTCAGTAACATCAACCTTTATGCCAGAAACTATGGATTTATCAGCTACATCAATGACAGGTAAAGGTAATGTTAGATCAGCAAATAGTTCAGTAACATCATCCTTTATGCCCCAAACTATGGACTTATCAGCTACCTCGGTGACAGCTAAAGGCAATGCTAGTCTAGTAAATGATTCCACAACATCAACCTTTATGCCACAGGCTACAGACTTATCAGCTACATTAATGACAGGCAAAGGTAATGTTAGATCAGTAAATGGCTCAGTAACATCATCCTTTATGCCACAGGCTACAGACTTATCAGCTACCTCGGTGACAGGTAAAGGCAATGCTAGTCTAGTAAATGACTCGGCAACATCAACCTTTATGCCACAGGTTATGAACTTATCAGCTACATCAATGACAGGTAAAGATAATAATGGATCTGTAAATGGTTCAGTAACATCATCCTTTATGCCACAGGCTACAAACTTATCAGCTACCTCGGTGACAGGTGTCGCTACCCCCGTAAATCAAGCGACAGGATCTGTCTTAGATTCCGCAATGAATAGATTATTAAAAGTAGCGAATTTGCAATTTGGAGGTGAGGATCTAGAACCAAATATGGAAATAAAGCATAATACAACTTCTGAATTAATTAATGCCTTATCTCTTTCAAGTGCATCCGGGAGGCAGCCAATAGATTACGCTAATATTGTTGGAGGAAAGGCTGATGATATTGATGAGTCTGAATCAAGTACTACTGAAAGCACAACAGTTGAAAAAGATGTAGCTGCCCAGGAAAGGATAAAGAAAGTAGAAAAAATAAGAAAAAAAAAGGAACGAAAGTCACCATCATCACCAGCATCATCATCATCATCATCAACAACTGCTTCAAGTATGGATAGTTCATCCTCTGTTACCTCAAGCTTATCCGTTACAAGTTCATCAAAATCGAGCCCGTACGTAGCATCAGTTGGCTCCCTATCTAGAAATATTTATCTTGCTACGGAAAGTATGAGTGGAGGTAATTTTATTGATGCTAAGCAATTCTACTCAACTGAACAGGGCGAACTATATAACTCAGATACAAACTATCTCAGACATAATATTAATAAAAGAAGATTTAAATAAAATATTAAATATTAAATATATTATCATCCTTAGAATCAAATATATCCTCTGTCTTTTTAATCTCCTTTCTTGTGAGTAGCCGCTTAATCTTCCCCGGTGGCTTTGGTATGATCTGTTTATTTGTATCCGTTTCTAGTATTTTATTAAACTCATCACAATCAATCGTATTTCCCTGCAAATAATATCTTATTGGTACTTTACAATTCTTACGATTTTCTTCTCGTATAATGTAATTTTCAAATATTTTTTTTGGATTCTCTATAATTAATTCTAAAAATTGTATACATGGCTTCATAATTTGATTTGTTATATAAAACAAGTTATCTATTTTTAGTTTATTCTTAACAAGATAATCAGGATGCTCTACTCTATCACCTTGCAGATGTACAGAATTTTCATCTTCTACCTCAAAATATACATATGGTATACGATCATTTGATTCTGGCTTATTTCCAGGATCTCTTTCCGCCATTCTGTCAGCAAGCACCGCATGCACTATTTTTGTCCTATCCTTGTATGAAAATTTTAATGTTTTCGTAACAATGAATTTATCTAATGGCATCTTGCCACTTATAATTTTATTTAATAAAAGCTGTGTAATTTTAACTGCCCCCTCTGAATCTCTTTTATTTAAAATCTGGTCGACGATGTTGCCACATACTATTTTTACGACTGGGGCATTATCACGTCTTTTTAATACAATACCCATGCTCTTTTGATAATATTTATCAGGATCCTTTTCATATAGGTTCCCAACGTATCGCTTCTTACTTACTATTATGAATGGACTATATACCTTCTCATATTCTTGTTTTTGTGGGGGCGGTAAGCTTGTTGAAATTAATATAGATGCCCAACCACCTATAAATATGCTAATTCTTAATGCTTCCTTATCATCTATAGCCTCTCCAGTTTTTTTATTTTTAATAAATGCTTTAATAAAAACTGAATCAGTATCCCCATAAATTCCAACGAGGTTCAATGTCTTATTCCTTAGCACTTTTCTAATTACACCGTAAAACTTTTTAAATAGTTCACCCTTATTTTTATATCCACCATTTTCCAATATCCAATATATCTCATTATAAAAATTATTGAACTCATCTTGATTTTTTCCATTAAGCTCTTGTAATTTATATATGTCTATACTTATTTTATATTTAACATCACTCGATATTTCATTATTTAACCTTATGTTATTTAATAATTTTAATATTTTCGTTATATCACCATATTCTAATTTATTTATTGTCTCTATTAATTTATTATACTCTTCACCTGTTGTGATACCAAAACATTTAATATATTCTGAGTATAGCCTTAACATTTTCTCACATGTGATGCAATTATACTCCATTGAGTTACATTGAAATTTACTGTCAGGTATTGATTTTTTATCGAGTGAGCATATCGTTATGTTCGTCACCTCATCAAACTTTATTTTATATGGATAATATTCATAAAAATCATTGCAATATTTAATATATTCGTCATATTTCCCAGATAGCGCCAACCTTATCATTTCCATATAAATTTTTTCATTAAAATATTTGGAGTACTGTAAGATTTCGCGGCCTGTCGCAGTCGTAGATGCTGCAATTTGCTTTTTAAATATTTGACTCGTTGGTGCACCAATCTGCCCATATAAGCTATTCGCAGTAAGTTTGTATGCAATCTGTAGGCCATCGAGAATTGCTATAATAAAAGGATCTCCACCCTCTTCCTTTAATTTTTCCATTTGTTTCTTAATTTTCTTCCGAGCAGTTAATAATTCCTGAAGGATTTCTGGAATAATACCCTTCTCACCATTTTCCTTTTCCGCAAAAATACACTTTATTTTTTTTATATTGCTCTTATCATTAGTATTAGTATGATCTCGTAAATTATATTTATAATCACCAATTTCCTTTGTATTTTTCTTTGTCATACGCCGTTTAACTTTTGCATCATTCAGCTTATTTATTTTATCCATCATCGGATCTAGACTTGATTCACTATCTTGGTTTGTGTTCCCTGTGTTGCCCGTGTTGCCCAGCTTGCTAGTGTTATCATGATTATCCTCAACTATCTTACATTCATATTCTATCTCGTGATATATATATCCCTTCAAATTTAAATATTTGGGATCATTTACATACATTTCATGTGATAAATTTCTCATAATCATTGATGATGGATATAAGCTAGAGTAATCAAGGACATAAATAGGATCATAATGCACTCCCGTTGTTGGCTCAAATACCGTGGCCCCCTCATAACCTTCGGTATCATCACCTTCATCATCCTCATCTTCTTCATACTGTTGATATTTGTTGAACAGGCTTCGTTCTATTGCCTCAGTAGTCTTCGTTATGTCCTTATCGGATGCTTTTGGTTTAACTTTTAGAGTCTGCATCAAATGATCTTTATCTCGGCATTTTTTAGCTACAAGACTGAATATTTTAATACCCTGTCCACGTGAGAAAATAAACTGCAATGGGACGGAACACACGTTTGCCATACCAATATTATTAGTTAAAATCTGTAATCTCGAGGTTAATTTATTACATAAGGCACAATCCTGAATGCAATATTTCGCTATAATTGATCTCTCATATGATCCTTGGCCCTGCATTCTAAAAATATCATTTGGACCAATATCATCCTTCGCGTTACACCAATAGACCTTATATCCCTTATTCAAGATATCATCAGTTTCTATTGTTCCTTGAACCACGATGGTTTTCTTTGTTAAGTCAATTACTTTAAACTTTTTTCCCTCCATATGTTTATTCTCAGTCATTCCATCATTATAACATATCTTAATATATTGATGTTTATAAATTCCGTTTGTGCTTTTTGTATCAATAGTCGAAATATTATTTTTTTCGTCATTAGTAATATTTATTACCCCTTCTCTTATAAAATTTGATATAACTTCATCTAATTTGTAGGATGGCAATTTATAATCACGTTGTACTACTTTCATCAAGTCAAAAATTACTCTACCTTTCATATCAAAAAATTTTAATTTATTTTCACCAAGAGCAGAACTTGATAAATCTTTTATGACGAATTCTGATATTTCATTCTTAATTCTTGACATGCGTGCAAATTTTGCGCTAATTCCCAAAAGTTTTGCCCTATCATTTAAATAATTAAAATCAAAACCATTTATGTTATATCCTGTTATTATATCTGGATCTTCTTTTTGTATGAGTTTCGTAAATGCAAGCAAAACATCCTTCTCATCGTCATATGACTCGACCGTTATACCATCCAGTGGATCACAACTCCCGAGTGTAATGATATGCTTATAATAACATTCATCCTCACCATACCGTGACATAGTAGCACCTATCTGAATAACTTTGTCAGTTTTTCTCTCAGCATTTGGAAATGAACCATCCGCGCTATTACACTCAATATCAAATGACATAATGGTAAAATTTTGATTTTTTATTTCATCAAGTGCATAAAGATTAGTCCATTTACACTCTATATTGATATTTGAATTGGTTTTTTTATTGTCCATTACAGTATAATCATCAATTGTTACCCAGCCAACAGCATTGAGTTTTCTAATATGCATAAGGCGTAATAGTGGTAGGAGATTGGATTCGTATGCCTTTAGCTTTATACGCTTTCCTCTGATTAAAAATTTTCTGTTTAGGGCTCTTGCATAAGAATTCATTGAACTTGTATTATGAAAATCCAATCTCATAAAATCAAACTTTTTAAAATTCGTGAACTCTGTGAAATCATGCTTTTGTATTATTTTAGTAGATTTTAATCCACCTATGTTCTCTTTTGGATATACTCTATCCTTGATCCTATCTAATATAAACCTACTTGAATTTGATAAACCATTATCGAGCTTTATGTAAAAATATGGAGTAAATCCTGTCACCACGCAGCAAACTGATTCATTTTTTGCAGTTCTTCCAAATAAGCGAAGACCATATTTATTCAGTATCTTTAAATCATCTTCATCATTTAATTCTCTTGATTCCTTTGATTCTTTTGATTCATCAGATTTATCGAGTTTATCACATACATCTTCTATATTAAAATCAACCCAATCAAGTATCTGGAAACTAATGTTGTTCATAATAAATCTTTGCTATACTCTGTTATAACAATAATAATAAAATAATAAAAAATCAATTTTTTAATTCATAATATATTTTTCGAAATTATAATATATATGAATAACAAAAATAACAAAAATATATATAGATTAATTAAACCATACCAAAGTAATAAAGTATATGAGGCATCAAGCATAATACATGGGGCTGGAAAATGCTACAAGGAATTAAAAAAATCAGGCATTGCAAGTGAATCATTCTCAATAATTAACATTACTGATAATTCTGCTCATAACTTTAATATTAAGCAAACTGATAAAATGATTATAAAAAAAGATCCGACTGAGCTACTAAATGGTGGGGATGAACTCACACGAATCAAATATGAGATAGAGCAGCTTAAAAATAGGATATCGTCTTTGGAAAAAATAATTCCCTAATTCTTTTCATAAAACAATATATAGGCTGAATCATCCAATATATCAGATTCATTATATACATATGAAACACGACTGTCGTTGTAATGATACCATTTTTTATCAAGTAGATTTTTGCAATTTGCCACGTAATGACCACCATTAAGACCACCAGAATGATTAACCGTAGCATATAGATTATATTTATCCGTGTGTGGTTTTGTTTGATTTTGTGCGATCGATAGATCAAGATCAGTTAATGGAAATCTAATGAGATCATTAATTTTCCCATTTGATAGGATACTTTTGTTTTTTGAGCTAAAACGTTTTAATTGTATGATAAGCTTTGGGGGCAATTGAAAAAGTGACATTTTTTTTAGCGCTGTTGTTATACATGAGCATTTACCGCAGCTATACCCGTCTATTTCCTCAATTTCACAAAAATTTCTTATGCAATCTTCCAAATTATCTATAATTTTATTATTTTTATTTGTTAGGGCTAATTCCAAAATATTAAATGTTTCGAAGTTTATATTATTATTATTACATTTTGTACATCTTATTTCCGATGAGAACAATCCTGTAAACATTTTTGAAATGACTGAATTGTTCCGATCGAGATAGCTCTTCCAATATTCCAATGAATCAACGATTACATTAGATGCATAATTGTCTGAAATAAACTCCTCGAATTGCCTCTTATAATTATCATTCCCAGGATTTTGTTTTATTTTGTCTAATAATTCTTTTTTACGATTAAAAAATAACGATACCTCCTCAGAAACCCTAAATTTCTTTACTATTATTCCTGTTTTTGTTTCCTCATGCAATCTATCAAACATTCCGTATAATAATTCTTCACTATCATGTTGTTGATAACCCTTAAACTTTGGACAGTGTTCGCTAATGACATCCTTGAGCTTGACTGGTTTAATTATGCAATTTGTATTCCACATTTGGGTAAGCACTTGATAAAGTGAATATGTGAGACTATTCTTGAAATTCTTCTTGAGCATTGTTTTCTTTGAGCCTATAAATTCAACTAATTCTCCGAGTGATATATGGGGATTTAATCTTAATATATCTTTGCATTTATTTATCTCGATGTTTATTATACCACGTTTTAGATCCTTTTTAAATTTACTTTTTTTTAAATAATAGTTAAAAATATCCGTTGCAAATAAGCACTGTAAGGCAGAATTCATGTAGCAGGTATTTCCTAGATTGTATAGTCCCGAAATACCTCGTGTATCTCTATCTATTTCAGACATAGTATACCTATATATTATATTATATCTATTAAATATATTTAATATTTTAATTTTGTTTATTTCAATTTTTTGTATTTTTTTATAATATACTATTTTAATAGCATCATAGTAATGGATAAATTGCTTATTTTGAATGAGTTTAAAAAATTACAGGATCAAATTATGTATGATATTGATAATACTTCTGGCAAGATAAGACTGCTTAATCAATATAGATTGAGGTCAATTGGAATAGCTATGAAAACATTAGAAAAATATAATAAAAAAATTATAGAAAAATCAGACATTGACGAACTAATTAAATTAAAGGGTATTGGTGAAGGAACGATTAGAAGAATTAAAGAATTAATTGATACAGGAAAGTTGGCTGAAATAAAAATAACGAAAGGTGATGAACAGTATTTAAAAATGATTGATCAATTAGAGGAGATATATGGGATTGGTAGGGCAACCGCATATAAACTATTCAAAGAATATAAGATAAAGTCTATTGATGAATTAATAAAAAAAGTTGGTTCTGGTGAGATAACAGTTTCAGAAAATATCAAGATTGGGTTGAAGTATGTAAATAGGCTTGACACAAACATACCACGAGGCGATATAGATGAAATAAAAGATTACTTGCTTGATATATTACTTGATATTGATCCCAGGTTGTTTGGGGCTGTTTGTGGATCATATCGTAGGTTAAAGGAAGTTTCTGGGGATATTGATTTAGTAATTATTCATTCTGATTATAAAAAAATAAACCAGAGCATGAGGATAAATTATCTCGATGTTATTGTGAATAGATTAATTGAGAAGAAATTTATTATAGAATCATTGACGAGGACAAGCGTAAAAACTAAATATATGGGGATATTTGAATGGAAAAATTCCAAGCCAAGGCGCATTGACATCAGACTGGTTCCATATGAATCATATTATTTTGCTATATTATATTTTACAGGATCCAAGGATTTTAATAAAAATATGAGATTAAATGCGATCGCTCAAAATTATACCCTGAATGAGTATGGCATATTTGACCATGGACATAAGCATAACAATACTATCAAAGTAAAATCAGAAAAGGAAATATTTGATATTCTCGGAATGGAGTATGTTACTCCTGATAAAAGATAGGTTTATTTCTGCACATTTGTGTTATGAAATTATTCATTTAATTTGATATGTATATGCACTTTTATAAAAATAATAAATTATAAAATATAATAAAAAGTATACGAGTGTACTAATCGCATAATTCGCATAATTCGCACAAAAATATATATTCGAGGGTTTTTTCACAAATATTTTTTTCATAATTTCTTAAACTCTCAACACACACAGAAAAAATTTATAATAAAATACATTTCATGTTGATACTTGTATTCTTTTTGTATCTGAGACAAAATTTGTTGAAAATGCAATAAATACAAAATAGGTGGATATATATGTTCTTTT
>SXGU01103231.1_pt1 | contig 29725 bp, 26 predicted proteins | sample 3174531 | NCBI WGS metagenome assembly SXGU01 (sample SAMN11356863, study PRJNA531348) | freshwater metagenome | isolation source: freshwater sample F1-140 | place: China: Fuxian Lake, Yuxi | collected 2017-12-25 | reverse complement strand
CCCGCGCCTCGGCGTCGCCTGGCCGCTGCCGATCGCCGAGCTTTCGGCGCGCGATCGGGAACATCCTTTGTTGACCCCGCAATTCAAGGGAATGGACGTCGCATGAAATGCCGCCACTGCGGAACCCCGCTGACCCACACTTTTCTTGATCTAGGTTGTGCGCCGCCGTCGAATGCCTATTTGCACGCGGCCGACCTCGATCGTCCGGAGTTGTACTACCCGCTCAAGATAATGGTTTGCGATCGCTGCTGGCTGGTGCAGACCGAGGACCATGCCCGGGCGGAGGAGCTGTTCCACCCCGATTACGCGTATTTCTCGAGCACCTCCACCGGCTGGCTGGCCCATGCCGCCCGCTACGCCGAGGACATGATCGCCCGGCTCGGGCTGACCGCCGGAAGCTTCGTGGTCGAAGTCGCGTCCAATGATGGCTACCTGCTGCGGAATTTTGTCGCCGCCGGCATTCCGTGCCTTGGCATCGAGCCGACGGCCAGCACCGCCGCCGCCGCCGGCAAGCTGGGCATCCCCGTGTTGCTCGAATTCTTCGGCGAGCAGTTGGGCCGCCAACTGGCCGCGCAAGGCAAGCAGGCCGACCTCATCGCCGGCAACACCGTCTACGCCCACGTGCCGGACATCAACGACTTCACGCGGGGCCTGCAGGCCGTCCTCAAGCCCGGCGGCACGATCACGCTGGAATTCCCGCACCTGATGCAACTGCTGGAACATACCCAGTTCGACACGGTTTACCACGAGCACTTTTCCTATCTGTCGCTCTACTCCGCCAACCGGATCTTCCAGGCCGCAAACCTGCGCATCTGGCACGTCGAGCAGCATCCCACCCATGGCGGCAGCCTGCGGATATTCGGTTGCCACGCCGATGATCCGCGCCAGGCGACAGATGCCGTGGCCGCATTGCTCGCCGAGGAAGCGCGGCGCGGGCTGCAGGCGATTGCCATTTACGACGGATTCCAGGCCCGTTCCAACCGGGTCAAGGACGACCTCCTGGGTTTTCTCGTGGAGCAGAAGCGCGCGGGGAAAAAGGTCGCCGCCTACGGCGCCGCGGCCAAGGGCAACACCTTGCTCAACTACGCCGGTGTCAAGCCCGACCTGTTGCCGTTCGTCTGCGACGCAGCGGCGGGAAAGCAGGGCAAGTTCATGCCGGGCAGCCGCATCCCGATTCTGCCGCCGTCGACCCTGGCAACGTACGAGCCCGATTACGTGATCATTCTGCCGTGGAACATCGCCGACGAAGTGCGCAGCCAGCTCGCCAACCTGGCTCGGCGCGGCACGCGCTTCGTCACGGCCGTGCCGCGCCTGGAGATTGCATGAAGCCCCGCATCCTCTACACCAAGCCCTCGATCACCGAGCTTGAGGTCCGCTATGCGACCGATGCCGCCGCCAACGGCTGGGGTGACAGGTGCTACGAGTACATCCATCGTTTCGAGGAACTGTTCAAGGCGCACCTTGGCGTGAAGTACGCCATTGCCACGTCGAGTTGCACCGGTGCGCTGCACATGGGCATGGCCGCCCTCGGGATCGGCCCCGGCGACGAAGTGATCCTCGCCGACACGAACTGGATCGCCAGTGCGGCGCCCATCACCTACTTAGGGGCCCAGCCGGTATTCGTGGATATCCTGCCGGATACATGGTGCATCAACCCCGAGTTAGCCGAAGCAGCTATCACCCCACGAACCAAGGCCATTGTCGCGGTCCACCTCTATGGCAATCTGTGCGAAATGGATCAGCTCATCGCAATAGGCGAAAAGCACGGCATTCCAGTAATCGAAGACGCCGCCGAAGCCATCGGCTCCATCTACTATGGAAAACGAGCCGGCTCGATGGGCAAGTTCGGTGTCTTCTCTTTCCACGGCACTAAGACACTCACGACGGGTGAAGGCGGGATGTTCGTCACCGAGGACCCGGATTTGTATGAACGGGTATTGACTCTAAGTAACCATGGCCGTGCCAGGGAGCAGGCCAAGCAGTTTTGGCCCGACATGATCGGCTTTAAATACAAGATGTCGAATATTCAGGCTGCAATTGGGTGTGGGCAGATGGAGCGAATTGATGAGCTGATATACGCAAAGCGCACTATCTTTTACGCTTACCACGAACGTCTGAGTAACCTACCCTTAGCCATGAATCTGGAGAAAATGGGAACAGTCAATGGCTACTGGATGCCCAGCGTCGTATTTTATGAAAGTGTCACAGCCAGCCGCGATATAGTGCTGGCCCGATTCAAAGGCGATGATATTGATGGGCGGGTTTTTTTCTGGCCGCTGTCTTCGTTGCCGATGTTCGATCCACAACAAAAAAACTCAGTTGCCTACAGCATTTCTCCGCGTGCTATCAACTTGCCTAGTTATCATGATTTAAGCATGAGCGATATTGAACGAGTATGTAATGTAATCCGAGATGCTGTTCATTCTTTAGTTGGTACATAGCTACAAAAATAATGCAACAAGCAACGTATGCAATCTGCCCCCACTAAATGGCAAAAAGCTCAACTGCGGTTTCATGAATACTAGAAAGGTTAATGTGATGAGCGAAGACTCGTTGTTAAACAAGACGTACGATCGAAACAAGTTTACGTTGGCAAATGAAGCTATTTGGGAAAGGATCGCCAAGGTCAAGGGCGAACGATTTATTGAATACAGGAAGCTGCTAAAGCAAGCCGAGCAGGGCGAAATCCTAACCAGCTTTCCGGTAGAGGTTTTTATTAAAACGACATTCAACTGCAATCATAGATGTCCACGATGTCCGCACGGAACCGGCGTCGCGCCGCGCGGGAAAGCCTATGACATGAAGTTCGATACCCTGAAGAAGGTATTGGATGAAGGTAGCTTAAATGGATTGCAGAGCGTGGTTTTTACGGGAGGGGAGCCAACGATGCATCGCCAATTTATTGATTTTATGGAATATGCGGCAAGTAAGAATTTTCCGGACATCAGCATAATTACAAACGGGTCGCTATTAACGGAAAAAATTATTGATGCCATTCTGGACAACGGCATTACACGAATAAACATTAGCTTCGATTCGATTTCGGAGGATACATATAAAAAAGTAAGAGGAGTCGATGACTATTCAAATGTAATTAACAACATTAATAGGTTGTTAGAGAAGCGGTCACTTAAGGGAAGCGAGCTCCCTTTGTTATCTTTGAGTTTTGTTCTTGCAGAAGACAACGCTTCTGAATTGGATGGCTTTATTGAAATGTGGCATGAAAAAGCCGATGGTGGAATAAAAATATACCCGTATAAGAACTTGTACTCGATCGTGACTGACGATGCGTACTCTTCAATCTATGGGAAGGGCAAGGTAAAACCGAGCGAGTTGCATGAAGATATGTTGCCGGTAAATCTTTCTCATGATTTGGCCATCATGGAGAAATATAAAATTCAATGCACCATACCTTGGTATAGATGTCATGTTGGTATCAATGGCGATATTCAGGCTTGTACGACTCTTGGATTTTGTGAACATCCCGAAATGGTAATGGGAAATATCCATGAGATGTCATTTAAAGATGCGTGGAATTCGGATCGCTGGAGTGCGCTAAGGGAAATTACTATTTCCGGAAGGTACGACAAGCATCCTGTCTGCAACATGTGCCAAAAGTCTGTCTAGCGGTTCCTTCCACCAGTAGGGGTATGGGGATGTTTTCGTGCAAATTGAGTGACGCACAAATTGATCAATTCAATCGAGATGGCGTGCTGCTGATCAAGTCTGTCTATGATCCGGCGGATATTGCGAAGATCCAGAATGGGATCTACCAGGTCATCGGTTTAGTGCTGAGACAGCATGGGTTGCGAGATACCCGCCGACCATTCGACCCAGGAAGCTTCGACGATGGCTTTAATGATCTGATTCGGAAGGATCGTGGCCTTGGTTCCGTAATTTATGACGCCGTCAAACAGATTCCGGCGTTCATTCGCCTGCTCGCTCATCCCCTGCATGAGCACTTGGTGAGGCAATTAAGGCCGGGCGCTATCCCGGCGTTTGCCGGTGGCGGCTATGGAATTAGGATCGATAACCCTCATGAGGATAAGTTTAGAACCTTTTGGCATCAAGAATATCCCGCCCAACTGCGCAGCTTGAACGGGGTTGTCTTTTGGTCTCCATTGGTGCCGGTGACTCCCGAATTGGGGCCTGTGGAAGTTTGTGTGGGATCTCACATAGAAGGCCCGCTACCAGTCTTCGCCGACTCGGCTGGCCAACGCAAGGAAGGCGCCTACAGTCTGCGACTTGACCAGGAAGAAAAGTACCTTCATAGATACCTCAAGGCAAGTCCGTTGTCTGATCCTACGGACCTCATCATCCTTGATTTTCTAGTGATTCATGCATCTGGCTACAACCGCGCTGGTCGATCTCGATGGTCAATGCAGTTCCGCTACTTTGACATGAGTGAGCCGGTCGGAATGTCGCATGGATGGAAGGGTTCCTACGCATCGGGAGTCGATTTCAAGAAAATCCACCCTGAGTTATTTTTAGAGACAGCAGCGGAGAAAGTAAAGTGAACTGCAACATTTGTAATTGCGAAATTCGGCAGGCGGTTTATGAGTCTGGTGATCGAGCCAGCATTACGTCCCTTTGCGAGATCAGGGATGTGAAGACCACGGTTTATTTCTGTAGTCATTGCGGGCACTTGATGAGTCCGCAATTGGAAGGGGTCGAGCAGTATTACGCAATAGATTATCGGATCCTTTTGAATCACGACGAGGAAGATCAGATCTACGAAGTGAGTAACGGTGTCGTTCGATATCGAACGGAGCATCAATTGTCCACTCTCGCAAATAAGATTCAATTTCAAAGCGGCAAAAAGATTCTGGACTATGGATGTGCCAAGTCGATTATGACTAAGCGGCTGCTGGATATCCATCCAAAATTGCAGTATTACCTCTACGACGTGAGTGATATGTATGTGGGATATTGGGAGAAGCTGGTGCCAGAATCTCACTGGGCGATCAATCAAACACCTGCAGATTGGAACGCAAGCTTCGATCTCGTCACCTCCTATTTTTCTCTTGAACACATACCCAAGCCGAGATTGGCCATCGAGCATATTCATTCACTGCTAACGGAAGGGGGAACGCTGTACGGAATCGTCCCGAACGTGTTTTCTAACCCTGCCGATTTTGTCGTGGTGGACCACGACAACCACTTCACACCCGATTCATTGACGTATCTGCTGGTTGACTGCGGATTCGGTGATATTGAGATCGACAGTGATAGCCATCGAGGAGCTTTGGTATTTACCGCCCGAAAGGCTGTGCGAAATGCGCCGACGTTGGCCTCTGCCGATTTGAACGCAAGAGTCCGAGAATTAGCTGAATTCTGGGCCAAGCTCCGGGACAATATTCGCTCCCTCGAGGCTACCTCTGCGTCACCCTATGCAATTTACGGTTCGGGTTTCTACGGTGCCTATGTCTATTCCAATTTAGATAAAAAGGATAACGTCAAATGTTTTCTTGACCAGAGTCCTTTCCAGCAAGAAAAGAAGCTCTTCGGGCGCAGGATTTTGGCTCCAGCAGCTTTGCCCGATGACATTCAGACGATCTTCGTTGGGCTCAATCCAATCATTGCCCGCAGCGTCATCGAAGGTGTTCCTGGGTTTAAAAAGCGTGGCATACAGATCAACTTCTTGAAGTAAGTTATGGATAAAACCAGTCAGGTCAATAGTCTGCTCACGATTCCAATGTTCATTACAACGGCCCTGTAAATGCGCCTCGGATTCATCTGCTCGTCAGGAGGCGCCGCGCTCTTTTCGGCTATCTCACTTTTCAGGGCCTGCGGTCGGCTCATTGAGCCAGTGATCATTACTGATCGATCCTGTGGTGCCTATAGTCTGGCCGTGAAGCAAGGTTACGATGTCGCGCAAATTCGTTTTGAGGACAAGATCCAGTTTTCATCGGAGTGCACCGAATATTTTCTGGCTAAGGGTGTTAGCGATTCCCTTTTATTTTTTACTCGACTCGTTGGAGTCCCGTTAATTGAGGACCTGCGAGTATTCAATATCCACCCATCTCTACTGCCTGCCTTCAAGGGAATTGGTGCTGTGTCGATGGCAAAAGAGGGCGGCGCATTGTTGCTGGGTGCGAGCCTGCACAGGGTGGATGAAGAAATGGATAGCGGGAGCCTCAAATATCAAGTCGTCACTGCAAATCTCCACACGATGTCGATTGAGCGAGCGAACAAGTTAAGTTATCTGCAAAAAGTCTGGCTCACCCTGAACTGGTTTGAGGAATGCCAAGGATTGGTTGAGCAGCAACCAGCACTCTATCCTTCGCTCGCCGCCGTCTCCCTGGCGACACGTAGTCTGTCTCCGACCGCATTGGAATCATTCGTCGCCCTTGAAGAGCGCGAGATCAGAAGCATCGGAGGCGAGAATTAATATCGTCATTAGCCAGTCGATGTATTTCCCCTGGGTCGGAATGCTGGAGCAAATTAGGCTTGCCGATGTTTTTGTGCATTACGACGATGTTCAGTTCTCAAAAGGTAGTTTTACGAACAGGGTTCAAGTGAAGTTGTCCCCGGAAGATATCTCTTGGATGACCGTTCCTCTGAAAGATCTTTCTTTGGGACAGCGGATAGATGAGGTTCAGATACCCGATTCAAGCGTATGGAAACACAAGCACTTAGCGATGCTGCGGGCAAGCTTCGCCAAAGCCCCATTTCGTAAAGATGCCCTTGGTCTTGCAGAATCGGTATTGGACAGGACATACAACTCTATCGCCGAACTGTCGCGGGATAGCATTCTGACTTTGGCCGACTATTTCGGACTAAGCCTAACAACCCGATTCATTGACTCGAAGTCTTTGGCGATAGGTGGTCATGGAAGCCAGAGAGTGTTTGATATCGTAAAGTACTTGAATGGTGATCGCTATGTGACTGGCCAAGGCGCGTTGCGCTACTTGGATCACGAGCTATTTGAACGGGGACGGGTTGAAGTCGCCTATATGGACTATGAATGCCGGCCCTACCCGCAAAGCCATGGACTTTTCACGCCGTACGTCTCGGCCCTCGATCTAGTAGCTCATGTTGGGCGATCAGGAATTGAATTCATGACATCGAAAGCCATTTACTGGAGAGATTTTAACAATGGATCACGTTCGCAAATTTCAAGAAGAAGTGACTGATAACATAGCCGGCCTCGCAGCTGACAAGGATCTTCAGGCACTGTCGCGCATTTGGGTGCGGGAAATTTCTTCCCACCGGTGGGCCTACAACTTTACTTGGTTGGGCCGACCCGCCATTCAGTTTCCTAATGATGCATGGGCGATGCAGGAACTGATCTGGAAAATCAAGCCCGACCTGATTATCGAAACTGGCATCGCCCACGGCGGCTCGCTCATCCTAAGTGCTTCAATGCTGGCCCTGCTTGACATGACGGAAGCGATCGAAAGCGGGACGACCATCAACCCGAAAGAATCCAAGCGCAAGGTACTGGGAATCGATATCGATATCCGTGCCCATAACCGTGACGCCATCGAGGCACATCCTATGGCCTCCCGCATCCAAATGATCCAAGGCTCCAGCATTGCCCCGGAAATCACCGAGGAGGTCAAGCAGGTGGCTAAAGGTTACGGCCGAATCCTCGTCTGCCTCGACTCCAACCATACACATGACCACGTGCTGGCCGAACTCGAAGCCTACGCACCGCTCACCAGCTTGGGCAGTTATTGCGTCGTTTTCGACACTCTTATCGAAGACATGCCAGTCGATATGTTCCCCGCCCGCCCCTGGGGCCCAGGCGACAATCCCAAGACTGCCGTCTGGCAGTACCTCAAGACCCACCCCGAGTTCGAGATCGACAAGACCATTCAGCACAAGCTGCTGATTACTGTCGCGCCGGATGGATACCTCAAGCGGAGTTCCTAGTGTCGACATTCTCGCCGTCCTCGACCCTGCAAATTCTACCCACCACAACATGACTGCGCAGAATGCCCCAATCGTGAACGACGCAGTCGCCGGTCAGCCGGCAGGGCCGCTGCCCGAGCGTACGAGTCCGTCGGTGACCATTGGCGTGCCCGTCTACAACGGCGAGTCAACTTTGCGACCGGCACTGGATAGCCTCCTAGCGCAGACCTTCGGCGATTTTGAACTCATCATTTCCGACAATGCTTCGGTCGATGGCACGGAGAGAATTTGTCGGGAATACGCTGTCAAGGACGGCAGAATTCGGTACATGCGACAGTCAACGAATATTGGGGTGGGGGCAAATTTCAGGTTTGTGCTCGATGAGGCACGCTGCAAGTACTTCATGTGGGCTGCCAGCGACGACGTTTGGTCACTGGACTTTGTCGCCCTCAATTGCGGATTTTTGGAAGACCATCCGGACTATGTATGTTCCATATCACCCGTAAGGTTCGAAGGACGAGACTTTGACGAGAAACAAATGGGTGACCGTAGTCTCGATGATGAGAGGTTTGACCTTCGTCTTCGGAAGTTCTTTGGGCTGTGGCACGCCAACGGGGCCTTTTACTCGCTAATGCGTACCCAAGTAATCAAAAAAACCGAATGGGTGGATGCAAAATTTCTTGGTGCCGACTGGGCGATTATTCTCTACCTGGCTCGGCAGGGGAAGCTGAAGCGATTGGAAAAAGGCTGGCTTCAACTTGGAATAAAGGGAGCGAGTAACAGCGGCGGTTTCTTACGACGCTACCGGACAAGCCCGCTGGATTTCGTTGCGCCATTCTGGAAGATGACCCTTGCTGCTTTAGGCCTGTCTGTCGGGGCACCGTGGAGATCGAGACTGGCCATTTTCTGGGCATGCATCTTGATGAATCTATGGGCGCATAAGGTTCAAATTCATGAAAAACTATACAGGGCGTATAAGTCTATCTCCCCATAACTTATGGCCACGGTCATCTAAGTGATAAGCGGTCATGCCACACCACGAACCGGAATTTCCTCAACCCCTAAGAAATTTGACCAATGCTTCTAAATCTACAAGCTAGGCGCTATGCGCTAATCGGCATTTGCAATACTTTGACCTACTTGCTGATCGTTTGGCTATTGACTGGTTATCTCGCATTCAGTCAGCTGTATGCGAATATTGCCGCATATATTTCAGTTTCTTCGCTTTCATTTTGGATGAATGCCCGATGGAGTTTCCAGAAAAAGCCGGGAGTGATGAACTATGCGCGCTTTCAACTTGTTGCAGTGCTTGGGTTGATTGCCAGCGCATTTCTTGGACACTTGGGCGATCGTTTTGATTGGCACTTCCTGGGCACTGTTTTCTTGATAGGACTTACGATTCCAGCGATATCGTTTTTGCTTCATCGTTCATTTTCATTTTCAAAATGACCAACTTCGACAAAGTAAGCGAAGAAGCCCGCTTTTTTGGGCGATTCCCGAAGCCCCGTCCGTCGCTACCAACCGAATATTTGTCTGTCTACGATAGTGAGTACCTTGCAAACCGTACTGCTGGTGGGATGGCGAATCGGATCGCTAGAGCACTCGAATCCTGGATGCACAAGAAGGTCGCAGGGAGCGCTGCGACGTCGTCGGAGGCAATTCTAGAACTTGGTGCCGGCTCACTGAATCATCTCCCGTGGGAAGGCAATTACGCGAGTTATGATGTTGTCGAACCCTATAAAAAGCTGTTGGATTCCTCATCGAATATTGCCTTGGTACGCCATACGTACTCAGACATAAGCGAAGTACCTGAGAAGGCACTATATGACCGGGTAATTTCCATTGCGGTGCTTGAGCACCTTCTTGATTTGCCGAAAGAAATAGCGTACTCGGGCCTTCGCTTGCTTGATGGTGGAAGGTTCTGTGCCGGGATTCCAAGTGAAGGAGGCCTATTATGGAAAGTGGCGTGGAAGTATGGGACTGGCCCGGGTTTCAAGAGACGAACCGGCTTGGACTATGAAACAGTGATGCAGCATGAACACGTTAATACAGCGGATGAAATCGAAAAATGTATTCGTTATTTCTTTGATGATGTGCGAATACAACGGTTTCCCTTGCCGGCAAAATCGCTCAGCCTATATACATTTATCGAGGCCGCCAGGCCCAATAAAGATCGTTGCAAGAGTTTTTCAGGAGATCGGCTTATAGTGCAAGCGACGCAGTTGGACCGGAATTTGTAACCCATTTTCAAATGAACCCGAAAAAGCGTTCGCTATTCTAGAAAATGACAAATTATTCCTGTATTCCTTCGGAAGAAGCTTTTTCCTCAGCCTGTCCCATATTGGCAATTGTCGTCCCTTGCTTCAATGAAGAGGAATCTCTCCCGACGGCACTTCCAATCCTGATGAAGGTTCTTGATGAAATGAAGGCTCTTCGATTGGTATCGGAAGAGAGCTACCTCTATTTTGTCGATGATGGCAGTAGCGATAAGACGTGGATGTTTTTGCACGCCAACCACCAGGCATCACCAACGGTTCGTGCATTGAAACTCTCGCGAAATTTTGGACATCAAATAGCGCTACTGGCGGGACTTATGGCTGTGAAGGGACGATGTGATGCTGCGGTATCAATCGATGCAGACCTGCAACAGGATCCACTTGCGATCCCGGAGTTTGTAAAGAAATACGTTAGTGGCGCCCAGGTGGTGTTTGGCGTGCGAAACGACCGGTCATCCGATGGACTATTCAAGAAGGTCACGGCTAACGGCTTCTATTCGTTCATGAAGGCGATGGGCGTGATGATTATCCCGAACCATGCCGACTATCGACTTCTGGGGTCTCGGGCGCTCGATGTGCTAGCTGAGCATACAGAGCCAAATATATTCTTGCGTGCGATATGTGTATCGCTCGGATTCAAAACGGACACGGTCTATTTTGACGTCAAAGAGCGAACTGAAGGCTCTTCAAAATATTCATTTTCGAAGATGCTCCAATTGGCATTGGACGGCATAACGTCATTTAGCATTGTCCCGCTCCGAGCAATCGCCGTACTTGGATTTTTGATATTTTGTGGAAGCTTGCTGATGGCTATTTTCGTGGTCTATAGCACCTTATTTACCGACAAGACTATTCCGGGATGGGCTTCAACCACACTCCCGATATATCTACTGGGCGGAATACATATCTTATGCATGGGCATTGTTGGCGAGTACATTTCTCAAATTGTTACGGCAGTTAAGCGGCGGCCTCGATATATACAGGAAATGGAAATATTCTAGAAAGAATGTGATGGCATTTAAATCTACTCAATACGATGTCGTGCTGGTCTACCCGCCAGCTGAAGTTATTCTGGAAATCTATGATGAGCCAGACTTCCCATCAATTGGCATAGCCTATTTGGGAAACTATCTTGAGCGCCATGCGGGAATTACCCCCGCCCTAATTGATGCACGGCTCTCGCGTCTTTCCGTGGAAGAGACAATAGAGCAAATCGTAGCTCTTCAGCCAAAGATAGTCGGTATAGGCGCCATGACGTCCATGATTGCTACGGCAAACAAGGTGATGCAGGGAGTCAAGTTGCGCCTGCCAAACGTAGCGATAGTGTTGGGAGCGTTTCACGCAACGTTTCTTCCCGAGCGAACCATCAACGAGTTTCCGGTATTTGACTATTTGGTGGTTGGGGAGGGTGAGGAGAGCTTCACGGAACTCGTCAAAAGAATCTTGAGCAATGCCGATTGTCACGGAATTCCCGGCGTTTGGTTTCGAGACAAGTTTCATATCGTTCAGTCCGGGCGGGGCTCCATCCCGCCAACTCTGGATGAACTAGGTGAGCCTGGCTGGCACCTTTTCGATCCGGATATCATGAAGAAATATGTGAGATCGCTACCTGTAATGAGTCAGCGCGGCTGCCCGTTCTCGTGCACGTTTTGCAGTCGCCCCTATGGACAATTGGTCAGGAAAAGAAGTCCGGAACGCGTGCTCGATGAAATCGCCAAAAATGTTGAGACATACGGCGTAGATAAGATTCACTTTTACGACGAGACCTTTACAGTAGATAAGAGACATGTTGAAGCGCTGTGCAATGGCCTTATAGAAAGAGGCTTGTCGGGAAAAGTTGGTTTTACCTGTTTGGTGCACGCCAATACCATTGACCAGGACTTGGCGGATCTCCTCAAAAAGGCGGGATGTATATACGTTGGTTTTGGGGTTGAGTCAGGTGATGTGGATATCATGAAGCAAATGAAGAAGGGAGTCACAAAAGAACGAGTAGTCCGAGCTCGCAAAGTTCTCAAGAATGCCAAGATCACGACAATGGGGTTTTTTATGGTCGGCCACCCTTACGAGACACGAGCCACAATTTTCCGAACCATTCGCTTCATGATCCAATTGAATCCCGACGTGGCGGCGATTGGAATCGTTGTCCCATATCCCGGAACCGAAACCTGGAAGATGGCAATCAGCGGCGAGGGGGGCTATGTAAATATGTCGCCCAATTGGGATGATTACAATAAACAATTGGGCAATGCCGTTGAACTTCGCGACATCAGCCGGAGGGAAATTGAGTTTTACCAGTTGCTGGGGTATTTCTTCATGTACGCCTTCAACTTTCGGTTCAAGGATCTTTTTACGGTCGCCAAGGAACATTTGCCACTGGTGCTGGCGATTGTCGGCAAGATCTTGTTCCCAAAACGGATATATGACTCCTACGCCCTCTATAGAAAAGACGGCGGGAAAATGCACCTAAAGACGGACACAGGAAGGACGACAAAAGCTTGGGGTGCTAAAAATGACGGCAAATGATTTCGTGGTGAATCAATGAATCATTTGAGAGTCGCTCTGGGTAGGTTGTCGGTCGCGCAATGGCTATTTGTAGTGTCTGCTTTTCTATTTTTTAATATGCTGCAAATACTGAACGTGTATTACCTTCAAATAATCGCTGAACGATGGGGCATCGAATTTTCGGTCAAGCGCGGGATCTTCGATGTCCTGGCGGCCGCGCATTTTTCGATCGTTGAAGGGGCTATCAAGAGCTTCATCGGCGTCTTCATTCCTTTCACGCTCGCGGAGTCCTATTTCGCCGATTATCGGAATAAGCCAAAAATTGGACGCGGGTGGGGTTTGATACTTGGCGAGATCCTGATTTTCTACATTGCATGCTACGTTCTTTATACGCACCGTTAACCGGATTGGCCACGCAGTCAGCGTGGCCGGCATCAGCCGGCCGCCCAATACTTCACCCAGTCCTTTTGAACTGACCGGGCTCGAAGCTTTGTTGAGCACCAACATCTGACAAAAGCGGCACAGCTTTTTCAGTGAGCCAGCAGGAAATGGGAATGATCAATTTAAAACACTATAGCAACGGACTGACCGCCGGTATCGCGGTTCTGATCGGTGTCTTATCGTTCTATCAGGTCGTCGGTTTGCGTGCGCTGGATTTCAGCAATATTCTTTGGCTAACCACCTCCAGCGATACGTTCACCCAATACCTTGGTTGGGAGTTTTTCCGCAAGGACGACTGGCGCTGGCCTCTCGGATCGAATCCGAATTATGGTCTTGAATTCTCAAGCTCAGTAATCTTTTCCGACTCTATACCGCTTGTCTCAATCCCATTAAAACTGTTCGCAAAAGCACTACCAGATGTATTCCAATTCGCTGGATATTGGCTGCTAGTTTGCTTCGTTCTTCAAGCCTATTACACAATCAAATTGGTCCAGCTGACGACCCCGAGTCGCATGATTGCGGGAGCTGCAGCAGTACTGTTTAGTTTTGCGCCCGCATTTCTATGGCGCCTCCACAGCCATTCCCTTTTTGCCCATTGGCTGGTGCTAATGGCTTTGTATATATATTTGAGTAACGAAAAGGATGACCTGAAGCACAAAGCGAAATGGATCGCCCTGTTAACGGCCTCAGTGCTTGTGCACACCTACTTTCTGGGTATGCTATCTGTGATCTGGATTGCGGATATCGCTCAACGAAATAGCGAATTTGGTCGCGACTTCAAAAGTCGGTGGGCCGAAATAGGCCTAACCATGGCCGCTATTGGCGCTGCGCTTTGGGCTGCCGGCTTTTTCCCGCTGACGACAAGCTATCTTAGCGGCGGGTACGGCTTCCATAGATTCAATTTGACCTCGCTATTTAACCCACAAGGCGGAATGAATGCGGACAACGATATTTGGTCCCAGCTAATGCCGCCTTTGCCGCAAGGCCCCGGAGACTACGAGGGCTATAGTTTTCTGGGGTTAGGCGGAATAATGGCGCTACTGTGCGCATTACCAGCATTCTGGATGAGTCGCCGTAATATTCTGAGCAGCAAAATGGTCCCGCTCCTCGCTGCATGTGCCGTGCTGTTTCTCTTCGCACTTTCGAACAAGATCGGAATTGGGGCGCGTACCTTTGAGATATGGATTCCGGAAATCCTTATTCAGGCCGCGAGTACTATGCGGGCCTCGGGGCGTTTCTTTTGGCCAATCTACTATCTGATCCTTCTCTACGCGCTCAATCTGATCATAAAAAACTACGACAAAAAGATTGCATCCTGGCTCATTTTCATTTTTGCAGTCGCGCAAGTGTATGACACACGACCAGGGTGGCTCGCATTGCAAGACAACTTCAATCTGGTAGGAACTGACTGGAAGAACACGCTGAATCGTGACGACATCATTCAGATGGCCAAGAAGTATGAAAAGATTCGTGCATTGCCTGCGGAAAATGCAATAAAGGACTGGGACAAAATATCCTATCTCGCACTTAAAAGCGGACTGCCTACGGATGTAACCTACCTGGCCCGTGCGAATGGGGCAGCCTATAAACGTGCAGCGAATGCGGCTAAGTCCTCAATTGAGGACGGCTTGCTTGACCGTCGCGCCCTATATTTTTTGACCGAAGAGTACGCAGTCCGGATGCAGGCTGTAATGGGCAAGGAAGACAGGCTTTACAAGGTGGGTGACCAATATATATATGCAGCCAACTGGAACATATCGCGAGATCCAAAACTTGATCTGGCCCCTAGTCCACGCAACCGGTGACAGCCGCAAAGTCGAGGACACTGTGCTGTCTTCTACCTGATTTTCGCTTATCGGGCCATCCTGACCCAGAGACAATGGCTCCTCAGGCGAGGAGTTGGGATGAACAAGAGCAGTTACCCATTCGCGCTTAACGTAGAACTGGTGATATGCCCAAAGCAGTGATCAGGGTCGCCTACGATTCGCAGATATTTGCGCAACAGCAATTCGGCGGCATTTCGCGCTATTTTTGCGAGCTGGCCAATTGCGTGGCGCAGGCTCCCGATTTCGACAGCCGCGTGGTGGCACCGCTGCATCGCAACCAGTACCTGCACGATGCGACGAGCTTGAACCGGGGCGTTTTTTTCAACCCGACCGGTCGCATTGCGGGCAAGTTGATGCGGATTGCCAATCAGTTCATTTCGCCTTGGCAATTGCGCAGCTACGCGCCGGACATCCTGCACGAGACCTACTACCTTGAATCGAACCGCGCCGGCGTGGACTGCGCCCGGGTCGTCACGGTCTTCGACATGATCAACGAGAGGCTGGAGCCCGAGTCTTCCGACCGGGACAAGCTGACGCGGGCAAAGCGCGGATCGCTTGCGCGAGCGGATTCGGTGATATGCATCTCCGAGCATACACGGCGCGACTTGATCGACCTGCTTGGAGTTCCGGAAGACAAGACTCACGTCGTCCATCTTGGATTTACGCTTACGGCCCTGCCTGCGGCCGAGCGCCAGGCGGAGACTCGTCGGCCGTTCCTGCTGTATGTCGGGAAGCGTGACGGCTACAAGAATTTCGATACCCTGCTGGCGGCATTTGCCTCCTCCGCCAGACTGCGCGCGGACTTTTCCCTTTTGGCCTTCGGCGGTGGCGGCTTTTCCGCAAAGGAGAATCTCAGGATCGCGGAGTTGGGCCTGAAATCCGACGAGGTCGTTCAGACGGGGGGGCAGGACGATGTTCTGAGCGCCCTCTACAGGGACGCGCGTTGCTTCGTTTATCCGTCGATGTACGAAGGCTTCGGCATTCCGCCGCTGGAGGCCATGAGTTTTGGCTGTCCGGTGGTGAGCAGCAACACCAGTTCCATTCCTGAAGTTGTCGGTGACGCGGCCATCACGGTCGATCCGGGCGACGTCGAGGCGATGCGCGATGCGATCGAGCGGGCCGCCTTCGATGAGGACGTCAGGCACGACCTTGTTTCCAGGGGCGCGACTCGAATCCGGCAGTTCTCCTGGGCAAATTGTGCGGAGGAAACCATGAAGATCTACCGAAGCCTGCTATGAGCAAGAGAGCCCTGATCCTTGGCGTCAGCGGACAGGACGGCGCCTATCTGTCGAAGTTGCTGCTCGACAAGGGGTATCAAGTCATCGGCACTTCGCGAGACGCCGGACTCTCCACGTTTTTCGGGCTGCACCGGCTCGGAATTTTCAACAAGGTGCTGACGGTGTCCACGGTGCTCACCGACTTCCGCAGCGTGCTGGGGACCATCCGCAAATACCAGCCGACCGAAATCTACAATCTGGCCGGACAGAGTTCCGTGGGGCTGTCTTTTGACCAGCCGGTCGAGACCATGGAAAGTGTGGTGCTCGGTACCCTGAATGTGCTGGAGGCGATCCGTTTCGAAGGCGGGAACATCCGCTTCTACAATGCCGGCTCAAGCGAATGCTTCGGCGACACGGGAGAGCTTGCCGCGACCGAGGCGACCCCTTTCCGGCCACGCAGTCCCTACGCTGTCGCGAAGGCATCGGCCCATTACCTCGTCGCCAACTATCGCGAGGCCTATAGCCTGTTTGCTTGTACCGGTGTCCTTTTCAACCACGAATCTCCCCTACGCCCGGAAAGATTCGTGACCCAGAAAATAGTCAGCACGGCCGCCCGCATTGCCGCCGGCAGCCAGGAGCGACTTCGCCTCGGCAACATCGAAATCGCGCGCGACTGGGGCTGGGCGCCGGAATTCGTCGAAGCCATGTGGCGGATGCTGCAGCAGGAAAATGCCGACGATTACATCATCGCCACGGGGCGGAGCGAGTCCCTGAGCTACTTTGTCGAACGCGTTTTCGCACAGAACGGCCTCGACTGGAAAATGCACACGGAGCTCGACGGCAGCCTCCTGCGCCCCTCGGACATTCAGGTCAGCAGAGGCAATCCGGGCAAGGCGGCACAGCAACTGGGGTGGACGCCGAACAGGGATATCGACGGCGTGATCGCGGGAATGTGCGAGCGAACCCAGGGCGCCGTGGATGGAGCGCTCAGTGCCGGTTGAGCGGATGCCGCCAGTGCCGGCGACTTGTGTTTGACGTGAAATGCAAATGAACGTCCGGCGGATTGTTTTCCTCTACTTCGCCACGCTGCTGTCGATGGGGCTTTTCCATCTGGCCACCACTCCGGTATTTGAAGGATTTGACGAGCCTTGGCATTACTCGGCGATCAGGCAAATTGCTTACCTCGGCAAGATCACCATGCGGGAGGAGAGCTATGTCGATCAATTCGTTCTCGACTATCAGGGGCCGCTACCGTATGACAGTGGCAGCCCGCCATTTGACCGCAGCATCCCGCCATTTGACCGTGGCACGGCTTACGGGAAATTCGTTCGCGACCGGAAGTTGATTGACAGCTACATGGCGCAGTATCGCGAAAGTGTCCCGCCGGCTTTTTTTGCTTCCAGTGCCGAGCCCAATAATCTGTACAGGCAACATCCGGCTCTCTACTATGTTCTTATGGCGCCAGTCCTCAGGCTGGTCGACGGCACGCCTCTCGTAACGCAGATCTTCATTTTGCGTTTGGCGTCATACCTGCTGGCGCTATCCGGGGTCGTGCTCGGAATCCTGGCCATCGGCAAACGCGAGCGCTCCGATCCCGGCGAACAAGGTTTTCCTCTATTGCTGGGGTTTCTGATTTATCCCTATCTGTCTCCGATGTTCTTCCCGGAGTTCGCCCGCGTGGGCAGTGATTCGCTCTGCCTGTTTCTGGTCGGCTTGCTGGCTTATCTGTTTTCAAAATGGCGGGCAAGTGACGGTGACTTAAAATCGTCGCTGTCGATAGGCATGGTGCTCGGGATCGGATTGCTGACCAAGGCCTTTTTTATTCCCATCGCGGCGGCCGTCTTCATGTATGTCTTGATGCCGGCTTTTGGCGCGCGAGCGTTCAACGAGGATCCGGTCAAGCGGATACGGGCAATTGCAGGGATATTTCTGCCGGCCGTAATCATCGGCGGCGGCTGGTATGTTTATAACTACCTCGAATATGGCAGCTTTTCCGGGAGCAATCTGGGTATCTGGCTGGCGCAACGGGGAGGGCTGCTGGCGAATCTGGGCGGCACGTTTTCGCTGGCGGTTTTTGTCCGCGGCCTGGCGACGGCGGTGGTGACTTACCTATGGGGAGGCACCCAGTCTCTGGCGCATTTGCCGTATCTGACCTATGCGCCGCTGCTTGCCGCACTAGGTTGCATCGTCGTCGCATTTTGTCTTCGGCTCAGGAAGGTTCCTTTGGCCGATCCGCTTTGGCTTTCGATGTGGCTGGCAGCATTCTTTGCCCTCGGAATAGGCGGGCATGCGGTGTCGAATATGGCGATGGGCGGAAACGGAAACACTCCGGGATGGTATTTTCATATATTGACGCCTTTTCTTGCACCGGCGATTGGCGTCGGGGTCTATTCGCTGTTCCGCAATTCGAAATCGAAGCGCGTCTTCTTCGGCTTCGTCGCCTACGCTGCTATTTTTCATTGCATCGCGATCTGGTTTCAGCTCGCGCTGTTCTCGGGTTGCGCCGTCAAGGGAGGTGACAAGCACTATCTATTTCAGTCGAACTATCTGTGTCTTGACAACGCCGCCATGGTCGTTGATGGGATCAGCCTGTTTGGCTATCCTGTTCTCGCCGGGCTCGGGTTTTGTTGTTGGGTCGTCGCCTCCATCCTGTTGTTCGTTGAATTGCGGCGAATCAGGCAGTTCGAGCTCCGCGAAAGTGGTCAAGTTTCAACCGGCTGCTAGCCTTCACCACATGGATCATCAATCAAGAAATCAGCAACGAATAGCGGCCCCTTTTTGTTCTTGGGCCGCCGATCGCGTGGGAGACTTTCAACCGCAAACCACCGTAAGCTCTATCTGTCCGCGCCAAGTATGAGACTTGTCTTTCCCGCATCGTATCTGTCGAGTCAGCTAAATATGACGGGGCTGCTGGTCGCCGTAGGGCTTTTGGGGCACCCACAACTGGCCGCCGATATCGGTATCGTGCAAGGGGCCGCGTTGGCCTTGTTTTTTGCGTTCTCGGCCAATGCGCGCAACCTGATCATAAAGACCGCCGAAGAGTCTCCGGTTCGGACCAGCCTACTGGCGCGTGCGTTGCTCATCCTGCCCTTGAGTGCTGGAGCCTATTATTTCGGCTCGTTGCTTGGTGGCGTGACTCTCGAAATCGCTGTGATTCTGATTCTCAGGAAAGCCATTGAATGGCTGACCGAGATACATCTGGCGGAGGCCGAAAGGGAAGCAGACGCTGCGTTTGCATTGCGCCATCTTTTGCTTCAGTCGCTATTGTTGGCCACGGCGGTGATCTGGGTTGCCACCGATAGTCAAGGTTTGCTGATCGTTTTGTCCTTGTGGGCAGTTTCCCCGATCCTGCTCAGTCTCCAACATTTCCAACGAGTACTTAAGGGTTCCGCAGTCAAGGTTCCCATTCGGGCGCTACTTCCTCACTTGGGCTCAAGTGCCGTAACCGGAATTGGCGTATACGCCTTCCGATTGTCGATCCTCCTCCTGGCTGGCAAGGTCATGGCAGGTGATTTGTACACTGCGTTTGCGATTGGCGGCATTCTTGGGTCGATATTTGCCCAAGGTGTCGGACCTAGCTTGGTTCTTAATGAGAAAAATACCGGGAACCGGAATTTTCCCCCGTTGTTGCGCTGGACTCTCGCGCTAACGACCCTCACCGGGCTGGGGCTGATTACAGCAAGTCGTTTTGTGCCCACACTGGCGGGTGTTGCCGCAAAATCTCCTTCTCTCTGGCTGGCCGCCGGTATTTCCCTGATTGGCGGCGTAGTCATGGTATTCGCCCAGCGCCAGCGCCTGAGAGACCTTCAACGCGGGACGCAAGAAGATGTATTCGCGCAGGATGTGCTGGTGAATATGCTCGTTGTCTTTCTTGTTCCTGGCATCTACTTCTTCTTTGGCCCGACAGGATTTTCGTGGCTGTACCTGTGCAGTGCAACTCTTGCACTTGTGTTCTATTGGATGGCGGATCCTGATCGAGCGACCCTGGTCATCAAACCTCGATATGAGAAATTGCTGCGTGTTGGAATCGTTGTCCTGCTGGTCGCGCCAGTATTCTTCACATTGGAAACCGGACTGTTTCGCAGCGATGAACATATATATGACTCGATGGGGGCGTTGAACAAACTGCCGTTACCGATATCGATCTTTGTCTGTTACGCGGGAATCTTGCTGCTCGGGAATTTTCGCCGTGCGAACCTCGCACTTGCGGTGATATTTGGGTTCTATATGCTGATGATGATCTCGACCGTGGTCACTACAGCCGGAGATTCGTCGCAAGAAAAAGCCAAGCTCCTGCTTCTGGTGCAGTTCATATTGCCAACTTTTGGCCTTGTGCTTGGCATGATGTATGAAGATCAGGAGCGGCTTGTTGAAAAGTCGATGCTAGTTGTTCTCCTCTGTCTCTTGCCCGCCCAATTGTTGTCGACCTTACTTCAAGGAAGCCCGGTTCTGGTCCCTACCCTGCATCTATTCAGCGTCTATCAGCACCTTCAGTATGTTCCGGTCGTGGTGTCCAGTATTTTTATCATTTGCATGTTCAGTCTATGGGACGAACGGAAATGGCGTTTCTTGATCATTGCTTTGGCTCCAATTTTTGGGATGTACATTGCGGCCTCCGAATCAATGGCTGCGACGGGGCTGGCATTTGCGGGTTGCATTGCCTTCGCGCTTCTGCAGAAACAAGCCGGGACGCTGCGCGAAGACGCTCCACGAAGGTGGGCTGTTCTTGGCTTGGTCGCCGGTTGTGGAGTCTTTTGGAGCACTTGGGTTAGCTACTCCGCCTCATCATTGCCCTTCGGGATCAATTCCCTGAGGCTCTCCGGATCACGAGTTGCGAGTGTCCATGACAGGCTGGAAATATGGATGTTCTATCTAAACGGTATAACATCCGACTTATATACTTCCCTTGTGGGACATGCCGCGCCACCGGGCCGATATTCCTGGCCTAGCGCACACAACTACTACCTTGATGTCACATACAACTTCGGCGCGCTTGCTGCTGCCGTGCCTCTGAGTTTTGCGTTATTCACTGTCGTCAAACTCTACCTGAGTCGAAAATCGATACTGGTTACCCCGGCAATGATTGGTCTGGCAGGGGTGGTTCTATTTCTTGTTTTCCCGGATAGCCTTATCAAGGTCGGCCTGCGACAGCCGTACCCGGGTATTTTTGCTTTCTTCTTATGGGGAATGCTTTTGGCCCGCATCAACTTGGCAAGCAATAAGAATGGTGACGCGCAACATCAATAGCTTCAGACAGGAAAGTGTCGGCTCCAGGATATTGTTCTCCCGGCAGGACATACAACTGTTTCATTGGCGAATGATCCATGACTGAATTGGGGTTCGGCTTGAATGAGCTTGCAGTGGAGTACGGAAATGCCGAATGAAATTGGCGGAATCGCAGCGGGATCCGCAAGAGGTTCCTTGAACATGGCGTTGGTCGGGCACAGCGGATTTGTCGGAACGACACTGGCGAGGCAGGCGGAATTCAGTGCGTTCTTCAGGTCCGGCAACATAGGCGAAATAGCCGGCAGGCATTTCGATTGCATTGTCTGCGCGGCGGCGCCGGCGCAAAAGTGGATTGCCAACCGTGATCCCGAAGCAGACCGGAAGAACATCGACGGGCTGATCACGCACCTGAAGATGGTGACCTGCGATACCTTCATACTGATCAGTACTGTCGATGTCTTCGGAATGCCAGTCGGCGTCGACGAGAGCACCCCGGTGGATCAGGACGGCCTGCATGCCTACGGGCTTCATCGCCGCTTGCTGGAGGTGTTCGTCGAGACCCGTTTCCCGAACCATCTGGTTGTGCGGCTGCCCGGATTGGTCGGACCCGGCTTGCGCAAGAATGTGATTTTCGATTTTTTGAATGACAACAACCTGCAGGCGATCGATAGCCGGGGATCGTTCCAGTTCTATCCGATGGTGAATCTCTGGTATGACATCCAGGAGGCCCGCCGGCACGGATTGAAACTCGTTCATTTGACCGCAGCGCCGGTTCTTGTCGCGGATGTGGCAAGGCTGGGATTCAACCGGCCGTTCGACCGGGAAAACCTGAATGCTCCGGCAAGCTACGACATGCGTACACGCCATGCCGCGCTTTTTGGCGGGGCCGGAGACTATCAATACAGTTGGCGGGAGTCCATCCAGGCGATCCGCGCCTACGCCCAGTCCGAACCCCGCACCAAGGCGGCTGGCGAAGGTAGCGCCAAATGAGGCTGGCGATTTCCAATATTGCCTGGGACGTCGCGGAAGACGACAGCGTTGCCGCTTTGCTCCAGCGCTACAAGGTCGATGCCATCGACATTGCGCCCGGAAAGTATTTTCCCGATCCAGGCCAGGCGACAAGCGTGGAGATTGAGAATGTAAGGCAATGGTGGGAAGGCCGGGGCATCGAAATTACCGGAATGCAGGCCTTGCTCTTCGGCACGACGGGATTGAACGTTTTCGGCCCGCCTTCCACGCAGGAGGCGACGCTAAAGCATCTGGGCGCCGTTTGTCGCATCGGCGGGTTGATGGGGGCGACTCGACTGGTATTCGGCTCGCCGAAGAACCGCGATCGCAGCGGTTTGAGCGACGACGAAGCCCTTGCAAAGGCGACGTCCTTCTTTCACCGCCTGGGCGACATCGCTGCCGCCGCAAACGTCGTGATTTGCCTTGAGCCCAATCCCCCTTGCTATGGCGCAAATTTCATGACCACCAGCCGGGAAACGGCTGACGTTGTCAAAGCTGTCGGCCATCCATCGATACGCATGCAACTTGATGTCGGCGCTATGGCCATCAATGAAGAGGCGCCGCCCGACGTCGTGTCTTCTTATGCCGGCTTGATCGGACACGTCCATGCCAGCGAACCGAACCTGGTGCCTTTGGGCGACGGCAGCTCCCGGCATGATCTGGTTTTCTCGGCCCTGACGAAATACCTTCCCCTTGCCGTGGTGAGCATCGAGATGGTGGCGACGCAGAACGAGCCACATCTGGCGTCGATCGAGCGGGCGCTTGCCTTCGCGGCCCGCAGCTACCGGCCGCATGAAACAGATGGCCATGGCAATCGACCCCGATAGCCGCGCCGGCTGGCAGGTGCCTGAGTTCAGGCCGACGTTGAGATTCGAGAAGCGGCAGCAGCACTGCATCGTGATTCCCGTCATCAACGAAGGAAGCCGGATCGGGAGCCTGCTCGCCCGGATGGCCGCGCTCGGCCTCGATCGAATGGCCGACATTCTCATCGTGGATGGCGGCAGCACTGACGGATCGCTGGCCCCTGGGATTCTCGATTCAGCCGGTGTCAGGGGGCTGCTGCTGAAGACCGGACCCGGCAAATTGAGCGCGCAACTCCGCTGCGCCTACGCCTTCGCGCTGGACGAGGGGTATGAGGGCATCGTGACCATCGACGGCAACGACAAGGATGATCCGGAAGCGATTCCCGGGTTTATTGGCGCCCTGAAAGACGGCGTGGATTTCGTGCAGGCATCGCGGTTCATCCATGGCGGCGTGGGCGAAAACACGCCCTTGCTGCGCGCCTTTGCAGTCAGGTGCGTTCATGCGCCAGTGTTGAGCCTGTTTTCCGGCTTTCACTGGACGGACACTACCCAAGGCTTCCGTGCCTACAGCAGGAAAATGCTTCTCGACCCGAGGATTGCTCCGTTTCGGGATGTCTTCACGGGCTACGAGCTGCTTGCCTACCTGTCCTGCCGCGTACCGAAGCTGGGCTACCGCTGCGCGGAACTGCCGACGATACGCCGTTATCCGAAAGGCGAAGTCCCGACCAAGATAAGCAGCATCCGGGGTAATGTGGAGCTGCTGCGGGTTCTACTGCGCGCCTCGATTGGCGGCTACAACCCGCAATGACAGGAACGTCGCAGCAGAAATTCGAGAAAGAAATTGTCCACGAGGTCCATTGAGCCCATGACATCGCCCTCCACAGCCAAGTCGGCAACATCGCCGTTCTTCCCGCTCTTCCTGTCAGTGGTCTGCGTCACGCGCAATCAGGCAGCGGGGCTCGAGAAGATCATCGCGGAGATCGCTGCAAGCATCTCGCCTCTGGTTAGCGACTATGAGCTGATCATTGTCGATAACGCTTCCGACGATCAAAGCATCGCGCTCCTGAAAAAGATTACCGGCGTGGATGGACAGCCCAATTTGCAGGTGTATGCGCTGACCAAGGAGGTCGACGCGGATACGGCGTCATGGGTAGGCCTGGAAAACGCGCTGGGGGATTTTGTGGTCGTCATCGATCCGCTGCTCGATGACATCAACTTTCTGCCGCAAATGCTCGATCAGGCCGCGTCCGGCGCGGATGTTGTATTTGCCAGCAATGAACAGAAGCCCGAGCAGACGATTGCATACAGGATAGCTTTCGCGGTCTTCAATATCCTGTACAAGTGGTTCAATGGAATCCATCTGGCCAATGAGGCGCCGCAATACCGCGTTCTGAGCAAGCGGGTTGTGAACTTCATTCTCCAGCATCCACAACCCGCGATAACGTATCGGCACCTCCCCGCGAGCGGCGGTTTTTCCAAAGCCAACCTGAGCTATGCGTCGAAACCAAGGGCCGCCCACGCAAAGCACCTTGGCAGCAGCATTGACCGCGGAATGAGGCTATTGGTTTCGACGACCAGGGGGCCGATGCGGGTGGTGACGGCGCTGTCGCTGTTTGGCGCCGTGGCAAATCTGGTGTATTCCATTTACGTCATAGCGATCGCCCTTTTCAAGCAGGATGTTGCTTCCGGATGGATCAGCCTGTCCTTGCAGCAGTCGGGGATGTTCTTCCTGATTTCGATGGTGTTGCTTGTGCTTGGCGAGTACATCCTCAACATGGCAAGTCTTTCGAACGAAGGCCCGATGTATCACGTGGGGCAGGAGTTCACCAGCGCACGCATTACCCGGCGTGAAAGGCTCAACGTCGAAGAAGTATCGTCCTCTGCACATGACCGCCAATCCAAAGCCAATGGCGAGGCTGCAACTTGACGTATCCGGAGGTCGGCGCCCGGGGTCCGGTCGATGCCGTCGTCATCGGCGGCGGCTTCTACGGCTGTGCGATTGCCGCTTATCTGGCAAAGCAAAGACACCTCGGCAGTGTCGTTTTGGTGGAGCGGGAATCCGCACTGATGAAACGGGCCTCGTACAACAACCAGGCCAGGGTTCACAACGGATACCACTATCCGCGAAGCTACACGACGGCGCACCGCAGCCGAATCAACTCGCCGAGGTTTGTGCGCGACTGGCCATCGGCGGTCAAGAAGGACTTTACAAAGCTCTATGCCATTGCGCGCCGGAACTCGAAGGTGACGTCCCGGCAGTTTCAGCGCTTCTGCCGCGAGATCGGTGCCAGCCTGGCGCCGGCGGATCTGTCCTTTCGCCAGATGTTCGAGCCGCGCTTGATCGAGGACGTGTTTTTCGCGGAGGAGTACGTATTCGATGCCACTGAGCTGGCAAGGTGTGCCGCCGAGGAATTGGCGGAATGCGGCCTGCCCATTTTGTTCCAAACCATCGCAAACGAGATTTGCAGCACGGGCCCTGGTCGGTTGAATTTGAAACTGACCTCAGTGGACGGACACACGGAGAATATTGATTGCCGCTACGTTTTCAACTGCACCTACAGCGAACTGAACCAGCTCGGTGGCGGATTTCCGGGGACGGTCACCCCGCTGAAGCAGGAAATCACCGAGATGGCACTGATGCAAGTCCCGCCGGCGATTTCCGGCGTTGGAATCACTGTCATGGATGGACCGTTCTTTTCCATGCTGCCATTCCCTGCCCGGGGCCTCCATACCCTGTCGCATGTCCGCTATACGCCGCACCTTCAATGGCAGGACCAGCGTGGAATTGATCCCTATGGCAGGCTCGACGGATACGAAAAATCAACTCGGGTCGACCGGATGATCCGCGATGTCCGGCGCTACCTGCCGGCAATATCCGATGCCAGGTATGTCGAGTCGCTGTTTGAAGTTAAGACCGTGCTTGCCAGGAATGAAGCGGACGATGGCCGGCCGATACTGTTTGAACGCCATCCGTCTCTTCCGGGCTGCTATTCGGTGCTTGGCGGGAAGATCGACAACATCTATGACGTACTGGAAAAGCTGGGCGAGGAATCCTTTGAGCCAAGCTGATTCGCGCCAGGGAAACCTGGCCATCCCGGATACTTGCAGGCCGCTTCTCAGCATCGTCACCGTCGTCCGCAACGGCGAGCCCTTCCTCGAGGAAACGATATCGAGCGTCATCGCCCAGAAGACTGGGGACGTCGAATACATCATTATCGATGGCGCCTCCAGCGACGGGACTTTGGCGATCATAGGGAAGTACGAAGAACATATCGACTATTGGATATCGGAGCCGGACCGCGGAATATACGAAGCGATGAACAAGGGGATCAAGGCCGCGAAGGGAGCCTTCATTGGGCTGTTGAACAGTGGCGACCGTTATGCGGCAGGCGCCTTGACCCTGGTCCTCGACGAGATCCGGAATATGACGAACCGCGACGCCGTCATCGCGGGCGGCGTCGCCATGCTTGATAAATACGCAAAAATAGCGGCGACGCACATGGTGGACGTGAATTCATTGAGCAACAAATTCAGATTCATGCCGCTGAATCACCCGGCGATGTTTGTGGCGAACTCAGTCTATGCGGAGGCAGGTCCATATCGCGAAGATCTCAGGATATGTTCGGACTACGACTTTGTGCTGAAGCTCCTGGAGCGGAAGGTCGAAATTCGCTTCATCCCGGAAGTGCTGACGGAAATGCGGGCTGGCGGAATTTCGGATTCGCCGGCAACCTTGTTTACGAGATTGCGCGAAGGCTTCCAAATCAGGCGCCAGTACAAGGGATTGGGATACAGTTCGATGATTGTTGCAAGAGAATTGATGTCGTTTCTTTACCGGCTTGGGCGGTAGGCAAAGTTTGCCCCGCCACCCCTAATATGGACACAAATAGCGTGAGTCACAAACCTGTCATTCTGGTGATTACGGGCTACTACTTCCCCGGTTTCAAGGCCGGCGGAGTATTGCGCAACATCATCAACACAGTGGACAATTTGTGTGACCAATTCGAGTTCAGGATCATCACGCGTGACCGCGACCTGGGCGACGAGACGGCTTTCCCTGATATTCAGCCGGAAGTATGGCTGCCCGTCGGCAATGCAACGGTTTACTATCTTTCCCCCGAAGCCGAGTGCTTGGGAAGGCTGGGTAGGCTGCTCGCCGACACGCCCCATGACCTGCTTTTCCTGTCGAGCTACTTCGATCCGCTGACGATACGGACACTCTTGAACAGGAGGCTTCGCGGCCTTCGCCATCCGCGCGTGATTGTTGCGCCTTTCGGCGAGTTTGCCGGCGCTTCGCTTACTCAAAAATATGCGAAAAAGCTTGCATACATAGTGTTCGCGAAGATTGCGGGGCTATATCGTGACGTTACCTGGCGAGTTTCGAGCAGCTACGAGGCCGAGGATTTGATCCGGGTGCTGGGGGTCGGTTCCGATTCAATCGCCGTCACCGGAGATCTGCCGACCAAGGGCATTTTGCCGGAGCACACAAATCAGCCAACTTCCGGCGCCAGGCCGGAGTGCGATGGTTTAAGGGTGATTTTTCTCTCCAGAATCGCGCGCGAAAAGAATCTGGACTACGCTCTGAAGGTCCTGAAAAAGGTCCGCGCAAAGATACATTTTGATATCTACGGACCGGCGGAGAATGTCGCCTACTGGGATGAATGCAAGAGAATCATTGCCGGGATGCCCGCCAATATTGTCGTAAGTTACAAGGGCAAGGTAAGTCCGGAGGATGTCGTTCGGATTTTTGCGCAATATGACCTGTTTCTTTTTCCTACGGGAGGCGAGGCATATGGCAATGTGATTGCGGAGTCATTGATTGCGGGTACGCCGGTATTGATCAGCACGGAGACACCCTGGCGACGCCTTCAGTCCGATGGACTTGGGTGGGACTTGGACCTCGGCGAGCCGGATGAATTTGTTCGCGTACTGGAAGAATTCTCAAGCCTGAGCCTCGAAAGAAGAATGGAAGACCGTGCGACGGTACTGCGGAACATAAGCTCCCGACTCTTTGACTCGGAGGTATTGGCGTCCAACCAGCGCCTGTTCGAGAGCCACCTTGGCGAACGTGACTCGTAATTCCCCATGACCGGTAGCAAGCAACATTTCGAGGAGACGCAACGGATTGTCTGTGTAACGGGAGCGACAGGAATGATCGGTTCGCGCATCGCAAGACGACTGGCGGACCAGGGCTATTTGGTAAGAGTCCTTGCACGCGGCAGGTGCGAGCTGGCCAATGTCAGGATATTCAAGGCCGGCCTGGCGGATGAACCCCAATTGGAGGATTTTGTTCGCGGCGCTGAAATGATGTTTCATTGCGCAGCCGAGTTGAACGACGAAACCAGGATGCATGAGACGAACGTTGTCGGGACGAGCCGGCTCATAAAACTGGCGATTCGGCACAAGGTCCGCTATTTTTGTCACATCAGCAGTGCAGGTGTGATCGGCAAGACCACGCAAACCGTCGTTGATGAGGATACCCCTTGCAGGCCTCAGAACGCCTATGAGAAGTCAAAGTTCGAGGCCGAGCAGCTATTCCAGCACGGCATCGAGGGCTGCAAGGTAGTAATCCTGAGGCCGACCAATGTTGTCGACAGCAAGCATCTTGGTGACCTGAGTCTCGCCGTCGATGGATCGATCGTCAGCATGATCAAAGCGTTTATCAAGGGGGGCGAGTGCGCTCACTTGATACATGCAGAGGATGTCGCTGCAGCGGCGCTTCACTTTATCGAGCGACCGATATCCACAAGCCCGCGGACCTACTTTGTCTCGTGCGACGCTGACCCGTTGAATACTGTTTCAAATCTTTGGCGCCTATACAAAACCGTGACCGCCGGACGCGGGCCCGGCAAGGTCTTTGGGTTCCCGCACCTTCCGGTCTTCATTCCGTACGCTTTGAGATTCATGTCTGGCCGACCTGCCAATCGTGGTGACGTGCGGTATTCCGCCAAGAGGATCGAATCAGAGGGATTCAGATTGGCTTTCGGAGTCGAGCAAATCGTGCAGAACATTGCGCTTTCTGTCGGAAGTCGCGCAATCGATGCCTAAGCGGTCCACAATCGAACCGCGGCAGGGTTTAGTTTCAGCATGGGTTCCGTTTGAAAATTCCAACCGCCGCCCAACGCAAATGCGAATCAGATAACATGAAAAACACACAGGAATATCGTGTCTGCTCCAACTGCATCATGGATACGACCGACTCGAAGATCACGTTCGACGAACGTGGATGGTGTGACTACTGTTGCAATTTCCATAACAAGATACTTCCGGTCTGGCATCCGGACGCTGCCAGCGAACGGAAATTGTTTGAAGTCGCGGAAAAAATCAAGGCGCAAGGCATTGGTGAGGATTTCGACTGCATTATTGGATTAAGCGGCGGTCTCGATAGTTCGTACACCGCATTCATTGCAAAGGAGAAGCTGGGACTCCGTCCGCTGCTCTTCCATGTCGACGCCGGCTGGAACACCGACCAAGCGGTCGGGAATATCGAAATCCTGGTTGATGGGTTGGGGCTGGATCTATACACGGAAGTCATCGATTGGGAGGAGATGAAGGACCTTCAGGTAGCT
>SXGU01237088.1_pt1 | contig 29761 bp, 20 predicted proteins | sample 3174531 | NCBI WGS metagenome assembly SXGU01 (sample SAMN11356863, study PRJNA531348) | freshwater metagenome | isolation source: freshwater sample F1-140 | place: China: Fuxian Lake, Yuxi | collected 2017-12-25 | reverse complement strand
TGTTTTTGGTAGTCTGAACGGCTCTGGATGAACGACTTTGGCCGATGAACGAACCCGCTGCGCGAGAGGGTGTGGGTGGTGAGGTCGCGGCAGCGTCCGGACCGTCGCGCGTCGTTTGAGGCCCGTCGGCGGCAGGCCGAGCATTGCGGCTCCTACATCCAAGGAGCTCGACGATGCACATCTGCTTTCCGCCCCCGCAATCAGCCCACTGCGCCAACGCTTGATCGACGAGATGTGCCTGCGCCGGTTCTCGCACGAGACCCAGTGCAACTACCTGCGCGATGTCGGCCGACTGGCCACCTTCCTCGGACGCAGGCTCGATACGGCCACCGCGCAGGACCTGCGCCGCTTCCAGGTCGAACAGCGCGAGGCCAGGGTGCCGGTGCCGACCCTCAACAGCATCGTCTCGGCCCTGCGCTTCTTCTTCACCCACGCCCTCAACCGCCCGGATCTGGCGCGCCGGCGCGTTCTTCTGGCCTATCCGCGCACGCTGCCCGTGGTGCTCAGCCGCGGCGAGGTCGCCCGCCTGGCCGCCGCCACGACCTGCCTCAAGCACCTGGCGGCGCTGGCCGTGGCCTACGGCGCCGGTCTGCGCGTGGCCGAAGCCGCGGCGCTGAAGGTCACGAACATCGACGGCCAGCGCATGCTGTCCCGGGTCGAACGAGGTAAGGGCGGCCGGTACCGCGATGCCCTGTTCTCGGCGGATCTGCTAGCGCTGCTGCGCCAGTAGTGGCGGGTCGGCCCCTAGAAGGGCGTGATGCACAACGACGGTTGGCTGTTCCCCGGCCAGCACGTCCTCAAGCCGATCAGCACCCGGTGGGACTGCGTCTTAGCAGACTGGTCCTGAGAACGTGAGGATCCAGCGTAGGGCCCCCTCGGTCGGGAGCAATCGCCGGGCGCCGCACCAACAGATCTGCGGGGCTGGGACTTACGCAGGATTCGTAGATTTCAGTCGTTCGGGAGCGTAACCTGAAGGGGAGTATGCTCTATCTAATCAGCTCGGTCCGCTCTCCACTCCAAGTGACCATCAGGTGCCGCTTCGCGCGCGTCGCGGCCACGTGGATCAGGGAGCGTTCGCGATCTTCCAACTCGCGCCTCGCGGCCGCGTCGGGCGACGCGTCGAGTGCGGGTTTGGGAGGAACGTCGCCGGCATTCATGCCGACCAGGACGATAGCCTCGAACTCGAGCCCTTTGGAACGGTGCATAGTGGCCAACCTCACGCCCAGCACACTGCGGTCATCCGACTGGTCGCCGTCGAGGATGTGGACACCGAAACCGCCTTTGACGATCTCCTGCCGGGCGCGCTCGACCGCATTGCGCGACCGAGCGAGCACACAGATTTCCTCCGGGTTGACGCCGGACGCCGCCAGATCCGAGATCCACCGGACGGCCTTCTGCATCTCCTCCGTCACGGATCCGCCGCTGACGAGGACGGGCTCCGGTCCGTGGAAGCGGCTCGTCGCTCCGGCCAACGTATCGATAGCGCCGTCCATATCGTCGATGGCTAATCCCTCCAGGATACGAGTCGCCCAGTTCCTGATCTCGTTCGAGGTCCTGTAGTTGACTTTCAAGCGCGTCGACCTGCCGACGACGTCGATGCCGCAGGCTTTCATGGTCGCCCTGCGCTGGTAGATGCGTTGGTGGGCGTCGCCGACGATGAAGATGGAATTATCGTCCCCGTCCGCCGTCGAGGGCACGATCGCCCGGATCAATCTGAACGCTTCGGCGCCCATGTCCTGCGCCTCATCGACTACGATGGCCCGGTAGGGTAGGTGCGCGGGCTTCGACAGTAGCGCCCGCGCGTCGCGGTAGGCGTCGTCGACCTCAGCCAGCCCCTTCTCGTCCAGTAGAGCGCGGTAGTTCTGGAAGACCTTCCAGAGCTTCAATCGCGTCTTCCTGTCGATGGGCGTTCCCCGACCAGCCCGAGAGACCTTCACATAGCCCGCCTCATCCATGATGCCGTTCGCCTGGACGACCTGCCGCCACTCGTCGATTACGAAGTCGCGCCCCAGATCGAGATCGGTAGAGCCCAGGACTTCGTCCCACAGGCCGTCCAACTCCCGCTGGTTGTAGACGATCCGGCGCCCGTAGCCCTGCTTTCTCAGGAACTCGGACACCCAGCGATCGAGATTCTTCACCTCGATGCGCCGGCGGCTCTCTCCGACGCATAGGCGATCAAGGTTGGCCTCGATGTCTGCAGCGAGGTTCGAAGTAAAAGTCGTGAAGAGGATCCGGTCACTTGGCTTGAGGCAGACGGCCTCATTCTCGGCGAGCCAACGTGCCCGGTGCATCGCAACCACGGTCTTCCCGGTCCCAGCCCCGCCTCTGACCATTGCTGGACCCGAGGTCGGCTTTTCAACCACGCGCCGCTGACTCGGGTGAAGGAAGATGCGCCACATTTCCAGCGGTGCAGCGATCATGCGCTCGAGCTCCTCGTCCGATTCGACGAGCCAGAAGGAGCGTCGGCTCTGGTCCGTCTCCATCGCGTCGGCGAAATCTCCAACGTGCCTGACAGGCGGCGAGAGCAGGTCCTTCACCTCTTCGACGGACATGCCAGCGGCAAGGCCCACCAGCCCATCGTAGACCGCGGGCGGAAGGTCGGATCGCGACGCTTCCAAGGCGGTCTCGTCCCTCATTCCACGGACGAAGGGTAGGAGATCCGGCACCACGCCGATTGCGGCGAGGTCGCGGTCGGCGACGCCGTCCAGCAGGCGGGTCGCCGGAGCCGAGGGACGTGCGGACTCCTGAATGGCATCCGCCGTCGCGACGGGTACGAGTTCGACCGCCCCCGTAACGGGGTTGTAGTCCATGCGCCGACCGGAGGCCCAAGCGTAGGCGTCGTCGTGCTTGTCGACATAGAGCGCGACCATGATGCCGTCACGGGCATAGATGATGGCACGATGGTTGTCGTCGACCCGGACAGACTTCATGTGCCGGTCCCGGGCGCCCTCGATGCTCTCGAAATTGATCCCCTTTGCCGAAGGATCATTGCGCAGCTTCTGGAAGAGGGTCGAGAACCGGATGGAGGCACGCTGCGGCAGCTGTGACATCGCGGCTAATGCCGTCTGCGCGAGGTAGAATCGGGGCATGCCCGTGCTCATGGTTGCTCGCCTTTCAACTGTGCCAGAAGAAGCCCGGGATCGCCCGCGGCCGCCTCGACACTCAGAACCTTCCAACCGGGTAGGTCCTGCGCGATGGCCAGGACTGCGACCGCCTTGTCGCTCCACAGCAGCTCGGCCTCTCCGACCACGATATCCCCGACGACGAGGTCGGCGCCGACATCCGGTACTGACGTTCCGGCTGTCTTGAGGACGTCCAGCAGACCCGTCAGGGCTTCCTGATGGCCAGAGTAGCGAAGCAGCCCGTAAGCCTCATTCCATGGGGCGTCGGACACCGAGGAGTGGACGGCCTCCGCGAGGGGCGACGGGGGCGGTGGGCTAGTCGGGCAGCCGAGTGAGAAGCCCTTCGCGAAACCGAGGATGTTTCCGAGACGCAGGGCTCCGTTCCAGCTCCTCTTTGCGTCGGCGAACTCCATTGCGTCGACCGCGACGATGGTGCGCAGACCGGCGGGATCAATGCGTTCGGCGTCCAGCGAAGCCGCTTCAGCCCCGATCCCGACAGAAACACCCTCGGCGGAGATGAAGGCGAGCACGGGGTCAGCGAACCGGCCGATCCACGCTTCGAAACCCGCAGGGTACCTCCGCCTACAGGCGCTTTCTGGTGGATCAGCGCTGGGCCTCTCGGCCGCGCCCATTCCCTTCGCCATTGCGAGCAGGGCTACCGCTTCGGCCTCCTGTACGAGACCACCGCGTCCGGAACGGAGAAGTTCGAAGAATAGACCCATCGAGGTACGGCGTGAGGCAGTGAGCGCGGCTGCGAGCGCCTCGTCACCGGCGAGATCTCGGATGAGCTGCCGGTCCTGCGCATCGGAGGCCGGATCCGCGGAGGCCACCAGGGGATCGGCGCAGTGGCCTAGTCCGGAATTGCTGCGAGCGAGATCGGCCCACGTGACGCTGATCACGTCGACGCTACCCGAAGCCCGTATCGCCTCACGCTTAGCCATGTCGGAGGCAACTCTGTCGGCATGGAATGTCCAGCCGTCAGTGTAGACTGCGACCGGACGCGCCTTCTGAGCCGAGGAGCCGACCGGCACGAAGACGAAGTCCGCGCGGGTATGGACGTCGATCCCGAATCGCTCTCCAATCCAGACCTGCGTCTCGATCTCCCAGAGTAGGTCGCTGTCCTTGAGGCGCACCACGTAGCCGGGGAGGCCGCTTGCGGTCGCGCGCTTGCGGAAGACGCCGTCGTCGCGCGCCTTGATCGCCACCGCTTCCAGGAACAGCGCCTCCAGCGTACTCTCGACGGGCGCCTCATCGGCGATCTCGGCCAGATTCTTTAGCGGGACCAGCCCGTCCCAATCTTTGAGGACGTCGCCGAGCATCACGACGGCCCGATCCCGCAGGGCTTCGCCCTTACCGTCCCATGAGCGGTGGGAGCGGATGCAGCGATGGCAGCCGTTCTTTAGCGGATCGGCGTTGCAGGTGCAGCTTCGCATCCCTTCGACCGCCGCAGCCAGGATCGCGTGCATGACGTCTGGTTCTCCGCCGATCTGCCTGAGGTAGCCGGTACCGCCCGGCACCGTGTCGTAGAGGTACAGATGGCGGGTGGTCAGGGGACCGCGGCTCTCCTCCGACACGAGGGCGCGCAAATGGTCGACGCGGCCGCCGAAGTGCTGGCGAATCCCGAACTCGACGGCGCTCACGAACGACTTGATGTCGTCGTCAGTCGCGTTTGCAACTACAGGAAGGTGGATCTTCACCGCCTCCGAGGTGAACTCGCGGTAGAGGAAGACGGGGCGGCGGTACTTCGCAGGATCAATCTCGTCCCGCTTCCCACAACGAACGGTGTGCTGCCCCTTCTCGCCCTGCGGTACCTCCTCCGTCTGCAAGCGCCCGCAATCGCAGCAGACGGCGAAGCCGGCGCCAGCGCGCCGCGCGCCCGCGAACTGCACCTTGTCCGTTGCCTCCGAGAAGCGCCCGAAGTTAACGTCCCGGAACGTGCAGTGCCGGACGAACTCGAAGCCGAACGGCACCGTCCCGCCCCTTAGCCCGAACGACTTGAGCACCATCGCCGGGTCGGGTCCGGGTATGACGTCGCGGTCGAAGCGGACCGACCGGCGTGCGTCGTCGTCGGAGATTGGTGCGTCTTTCGCCTCAGTCCGGGCCAAGACCTGCTTGAGCAGTACCATGGCGTGGCGGCGGCCGGCGAGGTCGCCCCACTGGTCGCTCGAGCACGACGGACAGTGGGACTGGCCAGCCGGCACGGTCGCGTCCAGCGTCATGTAGGTACAGGCGTCGCAGATGCGCCATATCTGTGGGTCGCTGACCGAGAGGTCGACCTGATCAATGGTGACCTGCCGCCCGGCCGCGTAGAAGGTCGCCCCTGGAGCAAGATCAGCTAGCGCGCTGGCTGCGGGGCGGGGGAACTCGAAGATCTCGACGTCGACGTCGTCCTCTGCGTCCCGCTTGGGCCACCAGATTGTGGACTTCAGCGTCACGCCCTCCTCGGGGAAGGCGTAGTTCGGAAGGATGCCGCGGTCGGTGAGGAATTGCAGCATCCGGGTGTCGTCGATGCGCCTGATGAGCTTGGCCAACGCGGTGCGGTCGACCTTGAGCCGCTCCATCTCGGCACGTGCTTCGGGGTGGGAGAGATCCGCCTTCCTCAGTTCGGCCACGCCTTTCTCCACCTCTTTGAGGCGTCGGGCATAGGCTTCTCGTTCCTGGCGCGTCTGCGCCACCTCGAAGGCAACCTGGAAGGTCAGACTTCCTTCGTCGCGGTCGCCGCCTCGGGCATAGCCGTTCATCCGCTCGACGATGTCAGCGGATCTGCCGACCTCGAGGGGCAGCAAGCCCAGGAAATCTCCGACAAGTCCGTCAGCCGCGCCGTGCACGAAGTCGAACCAGTTCTTCGGAAAGCCGGTCCGCAGATCGGATCCGAGGACTCTGAAGGCTGTCCGCAGCTCGCCGTACACGTCGGCTTTCGGCTTCGTGGCCGCGATCCACCGGTCGAGGGTGAAGGCCGCGAATTGTCGACGCAGGATCGCAAAGGCACCCAGGTGGACACCCGGAGTTCTAACGCTCCCGCGGATCATCTCCTCGGGTTGAGCCCAGTACCAGCGGTCCAACTCGCGCGACGTCGCGATCGCGAGGTTGAACGAATTGCCGTCGCGGCGGCCGGTCCGGCCGATGCGCTGGAGGTAGTTGGCCTGCTCGGGCGGGATCGAACCGAGAAGGACGGTGGACAGGTCGCCGATGTCGATCCCCATTTCCAGGGTGGGCGTCGCGGACAGCAGGTTGGGGTCCCAGACGTGATCGCCGGCAATGAACGCCTCCTCGAGGGCAACCCTGTCGTCGCGTCCGAGAAGTGACGTGTGCTCGCGGGCGACGACCCTCTTCATCCGGGCCAGGTCGAAGAGTGTATCGAGATAATCAACGCCGGCGTCGGCCGTCGATTCGAACATACCCTCGCAGCCGATCTGGGTGCAGAAGGACCCCGACCATAGCGTGACCGCTTCGGTCGGGACGAGGTGACGGTTGCCGCACGAAAGGCAACGCAATCCGGCGGTCTTGGTGTGGAAACGAATCCTGTCGGGGCGGATCCCCCAGACGGCCGTGCCCTCGTTCCCGGCCCGCTCGAGCCTTTCCAGCACGCCTACCCGCGCGGCGACGCCGAACAGCAACTTGTAGATCGCATCCAGCGCCTGCCTGATCTCGAAGGCGGTGAATCCGATATCGGCGATCTTCTCGACGGCGCTGCGATACCAGTTGCGGCCCTCGGCCCGGGAGACCTCGTCCCAGGCCTCGCTGCGGCCGTTGGCGGGCAGACTGGGATAGGCGACGTGGCGTCCGTAGCGCGGGAGCGCCCAGGCCGCCCTGCCCTGGTTCTGCAGAATACTGAGCGCCGCGTAGTAGGGGTGCCTCGCCGAAGTCTGCCATGCGTAGAGCCTTATCGGATCAATCAGCACGGCACCCGTGGTCCGCATATGATCGAGCAGTGCGGCTACGAAGCCTTCGATCCGCTCACGGCCCGGAACTGGGATCAGATCGCCGACGGCGTCTCGCCAACCTGCCTCTAGGCCTACGGCGATGCCCCGGATGTCGGCCACGTCCACGTGCAGGACAGCCGTCCCCGCGCGCTCGATCGTGTTCCCCAGTCGGCTGCGAAATGTCCCTTCCGCATAGACATCGAAGGCTAGCCTGAAGTCGAGGCCGTCGGGTAGCCGGCTTCCTGCAGGAAGCGCATCGTTACCAAGGAGAGCGACGTAGTCGCGGCGCCACGCGAGATCGGTTGGTAGGAACGATCCGACGTACGCGGCGTCTCCGAGACGGGATCTCTCGGCGGCGGGGAAGCCAGCCGCCACCGTGGCTAGCGTCCGGTCGTTGGTCTGCGCGAGATAGGCGGCTAGGCGAGCCCGGAAGAAGGTCGCCGCGGTCCGCCTCTCGACGACCGCAGCACGGTGTGCGGCATCCTGAATGGAATCGTGGAAGAGGAGTAGCTTAGGATCGTCGTTGTGCTCAGAGCCGAACATCGTCGCCACCGCGCCCGTGGCGAGGGTCGCGGCCCGAGCGCCGAAGATCGTCAAGCCGTGGCGGCCGCTGCAGGATGGGCAGGTGCGGTCCACCGATCCGGACGTTGCCACAGGATCGTACATTGTCACCGCAGAGGCTGTGCCCTCCTTCTTGCAGGTAGGGCAATCGCCGTTTTGGTCCTCACGGGGATTAAAGGCGAGACATTCGGAACAGATGATTCCAGGAACCACGCCGCCATGCGAAAGACCCTTGCGGCGTCGGGCTAAAGGCTTCGGGAATAGAATCCGCAGACGTTGTTCGCCGCCGGACAAGAATGCCTGCGTGATGGCCTGCGGATCGGCCCACCACTGAGATCCCCTGTTCGGGGCGAGTGTCGCCCAGCCTGTCGTGCCGCAGTGCCGACAGGTCGCGACTGGCAGAGTCTTGCGGAGGAATTCCGGTTCGAGATCTCGCGCATGATGCAGTTCGGGCACCTTCGAGACCGTGGCGACCATGCGTGTCGCCTCCCTCAGCCATGACTGGAGCCGCACCGAGAGAAAGGGAGCGAGCCGCCCATTCGAGCTGCGCGCCCGGGCGTGCGAAACTAAGGCGGCCAAGCCATCCACGATGTCCCGTAGGCCCTGTGCGCTCCGCTCGCGCAGGTACGGGTTGAGTCCTAGCTTGACGAGGATCTCGCCGTAAGACCGTGGTGCCCGGTCTAGAGCCTTCAGGAGCCCGTGGAAGAGGGTGTGGAGATTGATGCGGTCTCCGAGGTCGACCCGCGCCTGCTCGTCGTCGAGAGCCGGTCCTCGCGTGCCGAAGAACAGCTCGTCGAGGTCCTGCAGCACGTCGAGGCTCGGCCGCCCCCCGGCGCCTGCCAGGACTTCCCGGAGCTTCGCCTCCTCGGGCACGGCCGCGATCGAGGGATCGAATCGGAAGAGGTAGTCGGCCGCCGACACCCGACTTTCGGTCACGACCGACGAGGTGTCGAAGTCCTCGCCGAAGATCTGAGACGCGTAGGTGGCGAGCTGCTCGGCTCCTTCCGAACCGAGCGTCGCCGAAGTGCCGACGCAGGCCACGTGCCCTCGGCCGACACCTAGGTGGGACTTGAGCCTGCGCAGCAGCAGAGCAAGATCGGTGCCCTGGGCTCCGTCGAACGTGTGGAGCTCGTCCACGACGATGAAGCGGAGTGTCGACGGATCGTTCTTCCCCCAAAGGGAGGCGTCCTCGGGGCGAACCAGGAGATAGTCGAGCATTTTGTAGTTCGTCAGCAGGATGTCGGGCGGGTTCGTCCGCATCGCTTGCCGCGAGGTGATGACCTCACGGTCAGTCATCGTATCGCTCGCGTGGTCCGGCTCCCGGTCCGCGTAGATGCCTGCGCGGACGCGGCCTGCGAGCTTCGGATTGCTGGCGACGACGCGCGCGATCCGGCGCGCCTGGTCGATCGCGAGAGCGTTCATTGGATAGATCAGGATCGCCTTGATCCCGGGCTCCGCCCGCGCGGTCGCCTTGAGGCAGTGGTCCAGGATCGGAAAAAGAAAACTTTCAGTCTTTCCCGAACCCGTCCCCGTGGCGACGAGGGTGGACCTCGGGGTCGGCTGCGATAGCCGTCTGAAAGCCTTCACCTGATGAGCGTGCGGAGGGAAGGCCAGGGGCACGTCCGGGACGAAGTCGGGCCCCACGCCCCCTTCGCGGAACGGCATGTCGATTGAGAGCCATGGGCCCTGAAGGAAGGCCTGCTCGCGCGCGACGAACCGGTCGACGATGTCATTGAAGATGCGGTCGCTCGGAGACAGCGCTGCTCGAACTTGGGCGACTGCGGATCGTCCAACTTCGGAGGACAGAAGCGATGGGATCATCTCAAGCGGCCATCGTTGTATTGCCGCTTTCGGCTCCTACGCCGAGAGAAGTGAAATGGTCCCACGCCTGGGTGTAGTCCGCAATGCGATCCACTGGCGTGAAGGGCGCCTTGAAACGACGCGTAGTGCGGCGGGGACCACGCGGGTCATAGCCGACAGCAACGTCGCAGGCCAACTCACCCTCTGCCATGTCCGCATACTTCGTGGTCCACTCCTTCCAAGAAGGCGACCGCCCGCGCTCGTCGAGCCATCCTACGCCTGGAAGGCCCTTGGAGCACGTCCAGACGATGCGACCGCTGCGGTCGTACCAAGTATTGGCATCGTTCTTCTTCAAAACTGGAAAGTGCATATTATACATATCAACCAATTGCTGCAGCGTGAGGCCCATTCCCATCGCTACCAGCACATCAATTTCTATCAGCGCCATCCGTCGTGCAAAGTCGTTGCGGAATGCTGTCGATCTGCTCCAGCGAGCAACGTCAGCTGTCGCGGGCCCAAGCCTCGAATCACCTGAGGACCAGGGGAGCGCCGGGAGTTCTCCCGCATGACGCTCCCAAAGATCTGCGTACGCGTCGGTGACGCAAGCTAGTCTCAAAGCCCGCTGAGCAGCGGATGCGTGAGTTGTTACGGCTGGATATGCAGCGAGATCAGATGACCTCAGGTCAAGTTTGCCCCTGATTTTAGTGATATAGTCAAATGGAAGGCTTACCCAAAGCGGGTAAAGGACAATCAGCTCCGACTCGCTCTCAAACGATATAGATTCTACAGTGTCGACGTGGGAAAAACCGGGTGGAACAAGTGTTGCCACCAGGCTTCTCTCCACGTTCAAAGCAATCATCCGCCTCACTGCGATACGGTAATAGTCGGCATGGTAGCGGCCATGGTCCCAAGGGACGCGAGGTGAGTTCGCGAGGAACTTCTCCCTGCCGCCCCGGATAGCAAAATTTGTCCGAGGTATGTACCCGTCGCTGACCTCGGAAAGATCGATGACGTCGTAATCACGCATGGTGCGGCATCCTGGGCGCGGAGCCTTGTACAGTGGATTGCCAACATGGAACATCGGGCCAGAAAGAATAACATCAGATTGGGATGGCGGAAAACTGGATTTCTTTTCTATGATTCCAAGATCCTTCTGCGCACTAGTCTCCTCAAACATCCGAATCATCGAAAGGGAAACATTGTTCATTGATCGCCTCACGGTGCTCGATGCAATCCGCGAAAACGTGCTCAGCTCCCCCCGGGAGAAAGGCGAGATGAACTTGGTCCTCGAGGCCGATTCGGCCTCACCCGACAAAAGGTTGATCGTTTCCAGAACTGTGTGATCAATCCGGACGATTCGATGCGCATGGGACCGCGTATCCCACTTGCCGTCCGCGCCCTTGATGCTTGGCACGGCACCTATGCCGTCGTGAACGTAGTTTCCGTCGATCTGAGCTGGCAGGAACGCTCCCGCAACGTTGTCAAAACCGATCTCCTCGCGACTGTTCCCGTAGATGTTCGCGCTGTAAGTCGCATTGTTGTCCACTTCGGCGAACATTTTAGACTTAAGCTGATTGCGAAAATGAAATCGCTTCCGTAATCTGGCGTAGACTGTCTCGCGTAACGCTCCCGTGTCGGGCGTGGTTAGATGCCCATCTTGATGGATCAGAGCTACAACTCCGGTCTCGGAGCACAGCCGGAAGCCTAAGTCCATGAAGCATCTGTACAGGTTGTGCGATCCGCTTCCGATAAACGGCATTTGCCGCTCGTTGGTCGTGAAGCGCAGCAGGCCGACCAGGTCGGTTGCCGCCTGCAAAAACTTCTGCTTCTGGGAGCCGGCTTCCAGGACTCCGTCCCTGCGGTCGCGCGCGGCAGATGCCGATAGATTTTTGACGACGAATGTAGGATCCAGATCGCCCAGCACATCCTTTTCGACCCAAGCCGGCTTGATCCAGGGCGGATTCCCGATCGTCAAATCGAAGCCGCCGCGCTCGACTAGGATGTCGGCAAATTCCAAGTCGAAGTGGAAGAAGCGCTGACGGTCTGCCACAGCCATCGCGATCGGCAGCCATCGGGAGGCGGCAACGAGTTCATCGATGTCGACCTCGCCAAACAGATCCGTTCTGGTAGATGCGCTGTCGTCTCGTCCACCAACCTCCGCTTCATCCGCGAAGAGCGATCCCTGACGCCTCCCTTTCTCCAGAAGCGGCGCTCCAATGCCCAGACCGCCCTCCAGAACCAGTGCCATATCCCTGAGAAACTCAGCGCGACCGGGTAGGCAATCAAGGCTTTCAAGCGGCCAGAAGAACAGCGAACACCACGCATCCATCGCTGTCTTGAGACGCCTCCAGGCGGGGGCGTTCCGAACCTCAACGCCTTTGAAGGCGTGCATGCGCCTCGCCTTTTCCCTAAAATCTACACGGCTGTTGCCTAGATCCTCGCCGTCCGGCCAAAGAGTCAAACGATCATTCGTCCTTTCGCGCGCAAAAGCGAGTTCGCTGACCACCTCTTCGAAAAGCGCGTCAACAACGCTTGATAGCCGACGCACCGTCTCGATCTCGTCTTCTGCGAAGCGCTCGAAAAATCCTGGGATATCCTCGTCCGCCGAACCTTTCGCGGCCTTCTCCCCGCGGGCCCACAGGCGCAGCGAACTAATTTGATCCTGGTCCAGCAACGAGGTGACGTACTTCGGGTATTCGGCCATGGCGGGGTCTGGGACGAGGAAATGCCATGCCTCATGCGAGCTGCGTGTGCCCCTCCAGCCTATTTCGCGAGGGACCGAACCCTTGGCGTGCCAAAGGCCTTCCCGGTCTCGGGATGTCAGGCGTGCCGCGTTCCAGACCGACCGACGAGCGCCAACCAACGAGTTCCCGGCGTGGAGTTGGTCCCCGAACCACGGGGCGAAGCCCCCCGTATGTAGGCAATTCAGCCAAAGTGAGATCTGACCAAGTTCGACTGCAATCGGATTGAAGTCCACGCCGAAGACGTTCCGATCCGCAATGTAAGCCCGGACCTTCTGGCGCTCGTGCGCATAGTCAGACTGCGGGATTGTCCTGCCGGCCTCGGCCTGCTTTCGATTCAGGTACGCATCCGCGAGTTGGTTGACGACCTCGACCAGGAACGCTGCTGATCCCATCGCCGGCTCGCAGATCCGAAGTTTGAGGATTTCGTCGGAGGTACGAATAGGCCTGCCCGATCCGTCCTCCAGCAGCTCCTTCAATGCATGCGCGACGAGCAGCCGAGCGAGAGGTTCAGGCGTGTAGTACGAAGCCGACGACTGCCGGTCGCGACCGGAGAGCCGGTAGACGAAGGTTCCCTTCGGAATGACTTTCGGCCCGGTTCCCTCGAACACGATCTCCTTGGCTTCGAACTCGCCTCGCCGCGACAGAGGTACGAACCACGCGGGCGCGAGCGGGTCGGCGGCCTCACTAGATCCGACCTGCTGGTCAAGACCCGCTTCGTCCGGCGAGGCGACATCTTCCTCTTCCGTTAAGCCGTCTTCGCTTTCTGGGGTGTCCCCCCCCTTCAGAGCCCGGACCTCAATCAAATCAGTCCTTGCGAAAAAGCCGGTGAACGAAAGGAGTGTCTCGTACACTGCCCCGAGCTGCGAGATCCCGAGCTGCGCGTACGAGATGCGCCCGACGCGCCGTCCCTTTCTGCCGTCCGACAGCGACATGAGCCGAATGATCCGCTGCATGACGATGTCGCGCAGCGGAAGGTCGTTCAGCAGGCTGGTCGACTCCGGCGCAAAAAGCTCGACCTTGATCGGCTCGATGGTGAAATCCTTGCGCGACGAACCGACCGCGGGGCCGTTCGCGATCTCATTCGTAGCCACTCTTGTGGCCGAGGTTCCTTCAAAGACGAACCTAAACAGCCTGGCGAGGCGGTCGGCGATATAGCTCCCGTCCGCGTCGGCACCGCGCAGAGGGACTAGCTCAAGTTCACGGAGGCTTTCGAGCGCGTAGCCGAGCCGGTAGGCGGGAGCCTTGATGGGCGCGAAGCCGAGCTCCGGCCTGGCCTCCACGTAGAGGAGAAACAGCAGCCGGTACATGTAGCGGATGCACTGGACGGTCAGTTCTCGCTCGTCGAGGGCATTCTCGCCCTCGAAGATCGCCTCTCGCCGAGCGCGCCGCCTGTCCGCGATCAAGCGTGCCGCCTCGTTACCGAGCAATTCAATGGCTTCTCGGAGAGCTCCTTTAAGAGCGCTCGAGACGCCATGGGCGTGACGGTGCGATTCCTCTTCGATTTCCTCCAGGAGCGACCGTCCCGACACGGGGACGATGGACGCCCGATGGAGGATCGCAGCGGTGACGCCCAGGGTTGACGGCTCCCTGCGCATGAAGATGGTTTCGAGATCGAATCTCAGAATCCGGCTTTGCCCCCACTTAAAGCGGTCGACGAGCACAACCTCGGAAAGAGAGAGGACCACGACGTAACGGGGTGCCCCATCCAGATCGAAGATGCCCTTCGTGATCACGTCGTCGATCGTTCGATCGGCATCAGGCTGTGCCTCGCCGGAGAACTGCTCAGCGACGAATGGCAGCCCCAGCGGGCCGGTCTTGAAGTCTTCGCCCGCGGGCTGAATGGCCTCCACAATCCAGAGCACATCCTCGTGACGATCATCGAAGATCCGTGCGAGAAGCGGCAGAGGATTGCCTTCGGCATCCTCGACGACCTCCTGATCGCGCCGGTATCCCAGGACGCTTAAGAAGGCTTCCGCGAACTCCCTCGTTGCCACGACGCGCTTGGCCGTCGAGGATTCCACCCGCGCAGTCCCAGCGATGCGCCCCCACAGCCCCCCAATTCGGAGCATCCTATCCGCAATCTTGCGGTCGCCGTCCCTGTCGAGCTCGCCGACGCGATCGCGGATCGGACCTTCCTCCCAAGTCGTCAGATAGTGGTTGGAGTAGAACTCGTTCTCGTTCGAGATGCCGGTGAGATCGATGGGCATGATAGCTCTCAGCCGTGGAACGCGGCGACAATCGTGACGTGCGGGCTGGGATCGCGGGGAAGCGTGCAGCTCTCCTCGACCCAGCGCCACCAGGAGGCGAACGCCTTGTCGATCCGGGTCCTCTCCCTGGCCTTGCGGCGCTCCTGCACGGTCTGGAGGCCCTGAGAGAATTTGAGTTCGAGCTGCTCGTGGTGGCGCACACGGAGCGCCTCGAGTTCGGTCATCGTCCGCGAGTTCTCGTCGTCCAGGCGTGTCTGCTCCGTCTTGCGCAGGCGGACGATAAGGTCCTGGAAGTCACGCACCGCAGTGCCAGCGTGGCGCTTCGCGAGCGCGATATCGCCCGTCTGGGCATTCGGCAGTCGCGAACCGAAGCCAATTCGGCCGAGAAAGGCTTGAGCCTCCTCACGGCCGGAGACCTGCCCTTCCACGACGTGGACGGCCTGCCAGCGGTCCACGATCGGCGCGCCGCGCAAGTTCGAGACGGCTCCGTGCATCAGGTAGGCGACGGAGCCCACCGGCAGTGCTCCGGCAATGCCGCAGACGGGAGCGGCTCGGCGGCCGAGACGGTTTCTCGCGCGGTCGGCGAGCCAGTCCACGATGGGGTGGACGTCCCATAGGTACTGCAGGTCCGGCCAGCCGGATTCCGACTCCGCCAGCGCACGGCGGATCGCGGTGTCAATAGCCTTGCGGTCCGTGGTCAGACGAATGCGCCCCTTCGACGGAACCGCCTCCTCGGGCATGTAGCGGGTATCGATGCGCGAACGCGAGCCGACACCGAAGTCGCCAGCACGCCGGAACTCCTCAGGGATGTCGATCTCGATAATCGAGTCTCCCTCGTCGACCTTCATACGCAGGTCGTCACCGACCGCGGCCATCCGTTGGATCGCGCGATGCACAAAAGTGAACGTGTCCGGTAGCAGCCGCATGGTGCCGTTCTGGTCCGCCGCGGGAGGCTCCGCCGACTGCGCCTGCATCCTACGGCGAAGAAGGCGCTGAAGCGCGCTCGTAGGCTCCGAAGCAATCGCTGCCCGGTTGTCGTCGAGCTGCTTCGAGAATGCCTCCGCCCCAATGCCAGCCTCGATGGCCTTCGCAACTACCGCCTCCTGATCCTCAGCGTCGACCGCTCCCATGAACGCCGCGGGGTCGCCGATGCCCTTCTGGGCGGCGCGGTCCTTCTCGATCAGAACCTCGATCGTGCGCAGGTCGCCCCGGATCTTCGCGTGGCCACTAGATCTAAGAAAATAGCCAATCAGGGGCTGTCGCAGCTGACCGTAGCGGTCGATGCGGCCATTCCGCTGCTGAAAGACGAGCAGTGCCCAAGGCAGGTCAAAATGGTAGAGCCGGTGACTTTGGAAGTGCAGGTTAAGGCCCTCCGAGGCGAGGTCCGAAGCAAGCAAGAGACGGATCTTCGAGCGCTCGAGACCGAATTGCCTCACGATCTCGCGCTGCTCCCGCTCGTCAGTTCCCGAACCGTGCAGCGTTTGGATCGCCCCATCCGGCAGACCGAGGTCCTGCTTCAGAGCGGCCTCAAGCCAGTCGAGCGTTGCGATGCGCTCCGAGAAGATGACGATCCGATCGGTCGGATCCTTGCCGCTCCAGCGGATCCGGCCGAGTTCGCCGAGGAGCGCCATATAAGCCGAGAACCCCTCTCGGCCGATGGCTGTGGCCGTGTCCCGCAGTGTCTCCAGCTGTCTGCGGACTTTCGACCCGATCCGTTCGCTCCGGCGCGCCAGACGATTGTCGATTGTCTCGGCCAGAGCGGCTGGGCTAGAAAACAGCGCCTTCTGGAGGGTGGTGCGAAACAGCTGGTCGCCCGACCGCCAATCGGCGTCGGCCTCAAGATCGAGTTCAGCTAGGAGCGAGAAGAGCTCCTCCTCGTCCGCAGAGCAGGCGAAGCGGATCTCCTCCACCTTCCGATTGGGTGTATTCGAGGCCATCGCCTCCGCCACCAGCGGATCGTCCCGGAAGCGGCGGATGAAATAGGGGTCGATGTCCTCGCGGCTATAGTTTTCCAGATCCGGAAGGGCCGTCGGATCGAGCATTCGGATCAGGCTACCGAAAGACACGAACGATCCGTCGTGGGGTGTCGCGGTCAGCAGAAGCATCGCGTCCGAAGCTCGGGAGAGCCGCTCGGCCAGCTTCGCCCGCTTGGCCCGGGCGCCGCCGCGGCGGCGCTCCGCCACGTTGTGCGCCTCGTCAATTATAATGAGATCCCAGCTTGTGGTCTCGAGGTATTCTTCGTACAGCCGCTCGTCCTTAAGGGTGTCGACGGAGACGATCGCCTTTTCGAAATGGTCGAATGGGTTATGATCCAGAGGAAGCTGGTTCCGGACCCTTGCGATCGCACCGCTGTCGAGCTTGACTAACGGGATCGAGAAGCGGTTCCAGAATTCGGCCTGGAACTGGTCAAGCATTGTCCGGGTGGTGACGACGAGGATCCGTGTGGCACGGCGTCGGAGGATGAGTTCGGCCGCAAGCAGGCCCGCTTCCAGAGTCTTGCCGAGTCCAACGTCGTCGGCGATCAGCAGACGGACGCGCCGAGCGGCCAGTGCCTTCCTGGTCGGCTCGATTTGATAAGCGAGATCGTCGATTGCCGCCTTGCCCCTGACCTGCGGTACGGAACTGACCGGAGCCGAACGGCGCATCGCCGCCTCGACGTGCAGGACAGCATCCTCGAAGTTCGAGGAGGAGTCAGCGACGAAGTCGACTTCCGTTGGATGAAGGATGCGCAGGTTACCGCGCTCCAGCGCCTCGACGAAGATCGCCTCCCTGTTCCTTACGATGCCGTCGAGACCCACGGCCCGAAGTAGGCGAGGCCCACTCGGAATGGCCTCCACTGCTCTGACCTGCCACTCGCAGCCCGAGATCCGAACCCGGCTTCCAGCTGTGACAACCGCTTCGACTGCAGCTCCTTCGAACAGTCCGACGTCCGATTCCATATACGTTCCGCCCGCCTTCGCGACTTAAGCGTCGGGCAAGCCACCTCGCAGTGGGCCCCCCCGGGGTTCCGGATGAGTTTACTAACACGCGGAGCCAGGAACCTCTGCGTCTTCGAGGCCACTTCTCCGGGGTTGGTTATCGGGGCCTAAGCCGGAGGGCAGTGACGGATACCTACCTCGGCCGGCGTCAAACTGCTTCGCTGATGTCCGCTGTCGGGGATGGACCAGGATATCCTGAACGACCGGGATGGGCGGATTTCGTTAAAAAACTCGGAGGCAGCGCTTCAAGTGTCATCTAAGGTGATGAGCGCGCTCTGGACCTCCTCCGCGGCGGTCGAGCCGGCCAGCTCGAGGCTGGCCGACCGAGCGCGGTCAACGGTGAGCTGCCGCTCTGCATCGAATTTTGGATTGTGGCTCTTCAGAAGTCGGGTGCGAAGCGCGAAGTGGCCCCCAGTGTCGATCGGATCTCGATGTCCGGGTACGCCAGCTGGTTGGCGACGAAGTCGGCGAGGTCAACGACGAAGCCGTCGTCGTAGCAGATGGCGGCGGCTCCTGTGCCTAAGTCGATGACGATTCGCTCCCGCAAGGCGCCCTCTATCCTGGCGTACTGTTCGGCTGTGGGGCGGCGGCCGTGGAGGGCAGCGGTCTCGGCCAGGGCGTTCGGAATGGGTAAGAAGCGGGTCATTATCCGTTAGTTCTCGGTTGATGATGGGGGAATGGCGGTCACAACGGTCACAAGATCACAATCGGTCGGACCGTTCAGTTGCTTGGGCCTGCGATAACTCGAGTTCTTATTCTCCGGTGGTCACCTCCTCATCGCCACTTTCGTTGATGACGTACAGGCCGCGTCCGCGCTTGCTGACCTCTCCTGCCGACATCATTCTTTGGAGCAACTGCCGGACGTTCGCGCCGGGCACGTCAAGCTTGATACTCAGCTCAGTCGGCGACATCGGACCGCCCGCTTCAAGCAGGGCGGCCAAGATTGCTTTCCGCTCGTCGCTGCGTCTTGCTTCCGCTGCTGGCCCCTGTGCCAACCAGGCACCGGATTGCTTGTCGAACAGCAGGGCGGTCTCGATCTCCTCGATGTCGCGTCCGCGCGCGTAGAGCGTCGTGCCCTGGCCGCCCCGGTCCAGGATCAGGATCGTGTCGGCTGCGCCCGTGATCCCGTTCGTACCGGACACCGTCTCAAACGGATCCTCCGCGGCCATCTTGCGGGTGTGGTGGACCACCACGACCGCGATGCCGGTCTCGTCTGCGAGCTGCTTCAGCGGCGCCAGAGCCCGGTAGTCCGCCTCGTAGCCGGTATCGCTGCTGCTCCGCTCGGGCCGGATCTTCGTGAACACGTCGACGATGACCAGCCGGACGCCTTCTGTCGCATCGACCCATTCGCGGATCGCTTCGGCCCCGCCCGCATCCAGGCGCGGGCATTCCGTCTCGAGGTAGAGGTCGTCCAGGGCGACCTCTTGGTCCTGCAGGATCTGGCGCAGACGCTGCTGCAGGCGGCGCTCGTTGTCCTCCAGGGCGAGGTAGAGGACGCTGCCCTGCCTCACCGGCACGTTGCCGAGCGCCAGCCCGCCGGTGGCGACCGCGACGGCCAAGCCCAGCGAGAGCCACGACTTGCCGGTCTTGGGCTTGCCGGCGACGATCGAGAGGCCGGGCTGGATGTAGCCGGGCACGATGTGCTCGACCGTCGGCAGCGTCTTGGCCAGCAACGCGGTGGCCGACTGGCGGCCGAGTTTCGGGCGCACCTTGACGGTGCCGACCTCTGCGTCCGCAGTGCTCTCGTATACCTCGGCTGTTTCGGTTGGGGGTATCTGGGCGAAATCGAGCATGACTGTGCTCCCGCTCAGATCGTCGGCAGGGCGGCCAGCCAGCTCTGCAGGTCCGCCGCCAGGATCAGCGTCCGGCGGCCGAGCTTGCGTGCCTTCAGTTTGCCGGCCTTTATCTGCTCATAGATGAAGCTGCGGCCGACGCCGCTCGCTTTCACCGCATCCGCGATACCGTAGCTCAACACCTCGTTCATGGATCACCTCTCGTGCATGTGCCGGGATTGACCCGGCCGATGCACGAGAGATGAACCAAGCTGGTGGCTCGAAATAGCCGTCGCGATTAAGTTGGCGTTCCGTTTCGATTATCCGACGGTCTGCGCCCGCTTTTGCCCCATGCGGGTGCCCTGGCCTGCACCATCGCTTCTTTCCACGCATCTTTTCCCGCTCGCACGCCGAGCGAGGGAACTTGGGCCCTGACCCAGTCGAGTGCCTCCTCTCTTGTCATAGTGGGCTTTTCCTGAGACTCCTTCATCAGCTTCGTCAAAAGCCGAGTGGCTTGCGTTACATCCTTGACCGTCGGACCTTGTTCAGAGGATACCTCTGGCCAAATCTTCAAGACCTGATCTCTTTCGACCCGAACCAAGCTATCTTCGTTCCGGTTGCCCCCCTCAACGTCAAGAAATCCTCTCACATTCCGCTCAAAATCGTGGTCCACCCAGTGAAAACGCGCAATTTCCTCGCGCATTTTGCCGCAGAGCTTCCAAGTCAGAACAAGACGTCCCGACCGTAACTCCTGAATAACTGCGTTATGCGCCGATGAAAGCTTAATCCTAATAATTGCCTTCTCGTCGAGATCGGCACACCCGATCGCGCGCTCGATCAGAAGATACTTATCTCGAGTTTTGTCCCAAGCTTCCCGATAGGGAATCCCTTCCAGGCCCTCCACCGATAGACTGCCCACGATCTTAGGATCCCCTGTAGCGATCCAGGCGAGGAGCTGCTCCAAGGTCCAGAACTGATCCTGAAAGCGACCCAGGTAGTACCAATCGTCCTCGATAATATCATTGTCCATTCTTATGCTGCTCCAGATCTAGGGGGGCAGCATGCGCCGGGCTGGCACAGAAGCCTGCCCACCCATCCATCAGCGCGCGTCGCTTCTCAAAAAGATCTGTCCGGAAGTAGGCAGCCTCAACCTTGTCCTTGTTGGTGTGCGCAAGTGCGGCCTCGGCGACTTCGCGAGGCGCGCTAGTCTGCTCGGCAGCCCAGTCTCGGAACGCCGAGCGAAATCCACGCACGGTCGCGTCCACCTTCATCCGGCGCAGCAGCATCTCCAACGCCATGGTGGACAGCGGTCGCCCAGGCTTGTTGCCGGGAAAAACGAGCTCACCTTGGGCCGCCTCACGGAGGCTGGCTAGAATTTCGCGAACACGGCCCGACAGCGGTACCCGGTGCTCGCGCCCAGCCTTCATCCGTTCTTTCGGTACTGTCCAGACACCACGGTCGAGGTCCAGCTCACTCCAAGCCGCACCCAGGGCCTCGCCGCTGCGAGCCGCTGTCAAGATTGCGAACTCCAGACAGAGCGCGCTCATAGATCCGCTTTGATGCAGGCGTGCGATGAAGGACGGCACCTCCTGGTATGGGAGCGCTTTGTGGTGCCCGCGGGTCAGCTTCTGGCGGCGGGGCAGTAGGTGATCGAGATGACCACGCCAGCGGGCCGGGTTCTCAGCGGTCCTGTGCCCCTTGGCACGAGCGGCATCCAGCACCTTCTCGATCCGGCCGCGCAAACGGGAGGCTGTCTCCGGCACCTTGGTCCAAAGCGGCTTCAAGATCGCCAGCACCTGCTCGGTCGAGACCCGATCGACCGGCACGCTCCCGATCGGCTCGCAGTAGCGCGTGAGGGTCATGCGCCATTGCTCCCGATGCTTTGGGTTCTTCCAGCCGGTCTCGAGGGAGCTGACGACCTCCTCCGCAAACTCGCTGAAGGTGGGTATCCGCTCCTCGGGCTCCGCTTTGCGCACCGCAAGTGGGTTCACGCCGTTCGCGACATGAGCACGGGCAGCGGTGGCCAGTTCGCGAGCACGGGCGAGGCTTACGGTGCTGGCGCTGCCCAAACCCATCTCGCGCAGCTTGCCAGCGCCTGCCTGACCGGGCTCACGCCAGCGGAACAGGTAGACCCAACGTCGTCGTGAACCGTCGGGCGAGATGGACAGGTAGAGGCCTCCACCGTCCGCGTGGCGGCCGGGTTTCTTCAGAGTCGAGACCGTCCGGGCGGACAGGCGGTTGGTGGTACGGGCCACGGCATCCCTCGGTTCGGCCCCAACACAGGCCCCAACAAAGACGCCGGATTTTGGCGGACAATCGCGGACAGAGGAAGATGCACGGGGGCTTAGAACGTTGATTTAGCAGGTCGTCACAGCTGTCACTGAACGTGAGCGGACAAGAGTACGGCGGACTCCGTCTCCGCCATTTGCCCCGCCAAGGCCCTGCGATTGCGGGGCTTTTTGCTTTGTGGCCTCCCTCATCCCCCACCAAGTCCCCTCCTCGGCAGGCGGTCTACGACCGTATGAGGCGCGCTTATCCCCAAGCCGGTCCGGCTCGGCGACGCGAGGAACTCGCCCGTTGCGTACTCGAGCATGACCAGCATGCGGCTGTCGTGGCGGTTACCCCCGTGAGCGTCAGGCCGAGCGGCGTGCCCCTGGCGTTCACGACGAGGTGGCGCTTCGTGCCCGGCTTGGCCCCGGTCCGTCGGGTTCGGGCCCGGCGAGGGGCCCCTATTTTCGCTGGCAACCTGGCGCTTTCGAGAGCAGCGCGCGACGAGTCGAGCGGGTCCGCATCCTGTAGCCGCTCCAGCATCACCCGGTGGAGCGCAACTCAGACACCGGCCGTCCACCCAGCCGGCGCCAACTCGTCTTGCCGCTGCAGCCCACCCCGGAATGCGGCAGGTGCTTCCTCTGCATGCCCGTGCGCAGAACCAAGATGATGCCGGCCAGCGCCGCCCGATCCGCGGCGCGCGGTCGCCCGCCCTTCGGCTTCTCAGACTCGGGCGGCAGAAGCGGCTCGACCACCGCCCACAGGGTTTCGGAGACGAGAGCATTCATGCCCCTCGAACCCATTCATCTCGGTTTCGTCCCAGGCTTTTGAGCGCGGCATGCCCGCTTGCAGACGACGCTGTCGGGAAGCCTGGGTGCTCTGATGTGGCGAGCATCCGCTCTCCGCACCCACACGACACCATTGACATGGCCGCACGTTCACCATGCCAGCTGTGTCGTCGCCGGACGATCCGAGACGGCGCGAAGAGAAGATTCTTAACGCAGGCCCCGCTACGCCGGTCTGAGGCGTGGAGTCATGTCATGCGTACGAATCTCGGCATCGTTGTATCGCTCGCCTGCGGTCTCGCGGGTCAGGCGGCCGCTCCCGCTGAGGCTCAGACAGTGCCTGCGGTGCAGATGCGCACCGATCTGACGATGCAGGACCTTGAGAACGCCGCCGCGCGCGCGACCAACATACAATCCTACGCCTTGGCCGATACGACGGCGGGCCGAAGCGGGAACGTGTTCCAGGCCTTTCAAGAGGGCGACTACAACACGATCACCGCTACGCAGAGCGGGACCAACAACCTCATCCAGGTCGTGCAGACTGGCCAGCAGAACGCGGCCACGATCTCGCAGAGCGGGTCGTACAATCGCGTCATCCTGCGTCAGGGCCGCTGAGGCGGTTGAGGCGCAGGTGTGAGACGGGCTAGAACCTGTTGAGGTCGATCACCCGCGCGTTGGATTTCGGCTCCGGTGCGCCCTGCGGGCCCTTGTCCTTGGAGCGGAGCCATTCCGGCGCGTCGCGGTAGCTCGCGTTCGGTGGGACGGCATCGCCAACCCTGTCACGCTCGGCCTGCGCCGGTGTCTCAATGGGAGGAATCGGCGGCGATTGCGGGTATTGGGCAGGTGGGCCACGCAGTTGGAAGCCGTCGATACATCGCCGTAAAGCGATAGGATCGGTGATGAACGTGCATTCGTTCACGTTCGTGATGGGTTGTTGAGACCAAGCCGCGCCGCACGGCATCAGCGCGGCGCTGGTGAGGGCCATCAGCAATCGACGCATCAGCCACCTCCACGTCTCGTCCGCCCGGAGAAGAGCCGAGCGCGTCCTGGTTTATCGATCGCGCGGCGCTGGCGAAACTGTCAAACGCGTGTCCGCCGCGCGAACAGTCTCCCCGGCACCGAGCGTTCTAACGTCCGCCCGGCGACACTTGGCGGATCTCTACCTCGCTCGGCTCAGCCGGCCGTAGCCGTTTGGGCTGGGCCGGGGTGGCCGATGCCGGTGCCGCGGATTGGCTGCCGCCAGCCCCGGGACGAACCGATGCGCCCTCGTTCGCACCCTTGCCGTCGATCCGTCCGAGCCGGACCTTCACGGTGCGAACCGTTTGCGCCGCGGTGTCGTAATCACATTCGTAGGTGACGCGCACCCACTGCCCCTGCGGGCTGAGGAAGCGGATCGAGTCGCCGCGGAACCGGGCCACCGTGTCCGAACCCGTCGGGGGTTCTGCCTGCTGGAAGATCGTGCCCGCCGGGCGGCTCATCCACTCGAAATCGCTCGGTGCCTGACGCTCGATGCTGGGCGCGCAGGCTTGGATGGCGGCTGGAACAGCCTGGCGGGTGCAGGCCGCATCGCAGCCCAGCTTGACCGGTGCCGCAGTGGCTGCCGGCGGCGGCACAGTCTTGCTCTCCTGCGCTGCAGCGTCCGCAGCGCCGAGGCAGGCGAGGAGGCCAGCGAGGCCGATCGTGACGCGTGCGTGCCCGACTCGAATAGCGATCCGTGTCATCTGTTGAAGCCCCCCATTCTCATCCGGACGCCCTTTGTTTGTGCCGCCAGCCATCATCGGGAACTTCTGTCGCTGCCGGGCGCCAGTCTATGCCCCGAGCATCCGTATCTCGTCGGGGACCCGTGGGTGCCCGCCACCGGATAGGCGCGGCGCCGTGCCCCTCCGGTCAAGCTGCGACGCCCGGGGCGGGGGGAGCACGGCAGACCTGCGCCAGGAGGGCGACAAGCTCCGGCTGCCGCGACGTTCCGGTCTTCGCGAAGATCGAGGCCAGCTGGGTGCGCAGCGTGGTGATGCTGACCTTGCGCTCGCGTGCGATCGAGGCCAGCGCGATGCCGTTGCTGAGCTCGGCCGCGAGACGCCCCTCCGCCACGGTCAGCCCGAAGATTTTCTCCAGGGCGGGCCCGCACGCCTTCGGCCTGAGCGTCAGGTCGATCAGGAGCATCAGACGGTACGTGTCATCGGCCGCAACGATATCCAGCGCCTGAAAAGCCAAGCGCCGGTTCGAAGACGGGTGCTCGAAAGCGACCGTTCCGAACATGTCCGTCAGCACACTCTGGATGGTGCGGCCTGTGAAGGGCTTCCCACCGGTCTGCGACATGTCGATGTCATCGGTGCGGATAAGCTGTCGCGCGAGCATGTTGTACTCGACGATGTTTCCGCGTTGATCGATCAGGGCGGCCGGCGCGCCTACTTTGTCAAGCAAGCCCAGGAAAGAAAACAGTTTTTCGTCCATCGGAGAGAATTTGCTTCACCGCGGTCTAGAACAGTTTTCCGAGCGCGAACAGGCCTGTAGCGGATCGCGATTGGTCTTCACAAGAGATTTCCCCGGCGATCCCGAGAAACCCTCCAGAGTGATGTTTTCCTGCAACGCCTGCCGTTACTGGATCCGTCCGGCGAAAATATGCGGCAGACTACATAGCACGCGAGACGTTCCGGCCGAGCATTGGTCTTATGCAGCGTGCAGCCTCCTGATTTCGCGCCTTCCACGTGCTCAGAGCCGCAGCATCCTACCGCAACCGGCAGTAGAACGGCCAAGTATGGCACTGCGGCCGGTGAATTGGCGCATATTTTCGGCATTCTGTCTTAAGACAAAATGCCTCTGACGCGGACGGAATATACGATCAGAGTGCGATTATGGATCGGTCAATCGCACTGAAGTCATCGATCGACTGAAATGTGTCGATCGATGAACAATTTTTGACATATTGATCACATGCGCTCGCGTTAACCTGAATCGATCGTGTCTACCGAAACTCTAATATTGTCATCTGAATGAATGATGCGGATCGAGCGGCGGGCCCATATTTAATCTCTCGTTAACAACGCCACGATGCAGCCGGCGGATCGGATGGTCTGGTCAACAGACAGTGAATCGCTCCGGCTAACGCTTGGCAAACTAACTCGCAGGGGATCAGTCATGAGGCATCTTTCGGTTACTGCTGTCAGCATGCTCGCGCTCTTCGCCGCCTCGACGGCGTTCGCGGCCAGCAACAACGCTGCGACGGTCAAGCAGGATGGCACGTACAACGATCTCGCCCTGACGCAGACCGGCACGTCCGGGACTGCGAAGGTCGAGCAGGACGGCAAGTCGAATGGCACCACTGGCTTCGGCGCGACGGGTGAACAGTCGGGCACGAGCAACACCCTGACCGTGAAGCAGACGGGCGACTTCAACAGCTTCAAGTCGAATCAGCAGGGCGGCACGAGCAACACCATCGACCTGACTCAGGAGGTCAACGCCAACAGCGCGGACCTGAAGCAGACCCGCGGATCCAACAACACGACGACGGTGCTGCAGATAGGCGCTCCGGACTTCGGACACGAGGCCACGACCGAGCAGACCGACGGCTCCAACTCGTCGATAACGATCGCCCAGGACACATACCGGCAGTTCGCCCTTGCCATTCAGTACGGCGCGACGAACGACTCGCAGATCGTGATCGGACAGAGCGGTTCAATCCAGAAGGCCGATATCGGACAGTCGAAGACCGACAACTCCCAGCTCCTCATCGGGCAGGAGGGGCATGACAACACCACGAGTGCGTTCCAGATCGGCACCACCCGTACCATCGGCACGGTAGCCCAGTCCGGTGACCGACAGGAAGCCAGCCTCGTGCAGGTCGGCGGGCGGGACACCGTCGCCAATCTGTTTCAGACCGGCAACAATAACATCGTCACGGCATACCAGGGATTCAACACTGGCAGCAACCTGCAGTCGACGCAGACTGGAGACCGGAACCAGGCGTTCTTGTTCCAAGAGAGCTCCACGGGCAGCGACATCCTCCTCGATCAGTTTGGCAACGACAACAATGCAGAGATCAGACAGGTCCGATCCAATGCGGCCCGCATCAGCGTGCTGCAGACCGGCGGCGTGAGCAACCTCGCTGATGTGAAGCAGACGGGTTCGAGCGGCGCCGGCATCTATCTGACCCAGACCGGCGACCTCAACGTCGCGTACCTCACGCAGTCGAACTCTGCGGCGAGCGTCATCAACGGCACGCAGAACGGCACGAGCAACATTCTCACCGCCGGGCAGTACGCCAGCGCCAACAGCGTGATCACCAGCACGCAGATCGGCACCGGCAACGCCGCGACGATCACCCAGGGCGCCTACCGCCGCTAAGCACGAACGACGCAAACGACGCGGCTTCCTGCCGATGCAGGAAGCCGCGTCGCCTTTCCAGGCGGCCCTGTGAGCATCCACGCCGCCCGGGGCCCGTAGGAGGGATGTGATGGCCGTATCCGCTGAGGTTCCGCCGCCGATCTCGTGCGCGCTCGTCGAGCAGCGCGCGGGCGCACAGGTTCGGATTTCCGTGCAGATCCGTTCCGATGCGGAGCGAGCGGGAATCTATCGCCTGCAGGTGATCAAGCAGGGCCCTTCCGGGGACTCGCGGATCAGCCAGCAGTCGGAGTTCGCACTCGATGCGGGTCGCTCAATGCGGATCCAAGGACTGAGCCTATCGATGGAGCCGTCGGCTCACTACCGGGCGGTCCTCTCCGTCACTTCCGGCGGTGCCACCTATGTCTGTGAGCGCACCGGACCCGACAGCGCGGACGATCTCTAGGATTGCGGTCCCCTGGCGAGCCGATCTGTGGCATCTCGGGCACGCTTGGCCGTGCGGATGGCATCCAGTCCTAAGAGGGGCGCAATTTGAATTGACTCGGGCGTGGCCGTCCCTCAAGACGGTTCGTATCAATATACCGCGCATTTGATGCTTATTTTCAACCGTAATCATTTTAACATTTGCTTCATATATACATATCATAGGTTATTAAGTTTAAAATCCATCGGGGTGACGAATCTCAATAGGGAGCGTCAGAGATATGGTCAGGTTTTCGTGTCTCGCATCTCCCTATCGGGCCATGTTCCGCGCTGTGGGCGGACTGTTGCTGGCAGGCCTCCCACTCGCGGCGTCCGCGCAACAACTGGGCGAAACCGGAAGCTCGAACGTGAGTCCGGTCTCTGTCGGCGTGGCTCTCGAGTACGCGACGATCGGTGGAGTACAGCTCTCGATTCCGATCCTGCGGCCCGACAGCGCCTCCGCGGTCGCGGGCGATCAGGTTGCGTCGAATCGGCAGATCGGCACCGGCAACGTGACGGAGATCGGCCAGATCGGCCAGGGCAACCGCGCCGGCGTCGCTGCGACAGGTTCCTACAACACAGCCACCATCAACCAGAGCGGGCGCAACAATGCCGGCTACGGCACGCTGGAGGGCAACGGTCTGTCCCTGACCCTGAATCAGGACGGCAACGGCAACCGGGCGGATCTCACGGTGAGCGGCGGGACCGGGGGGAGCCTGACGGTTCAGCAGACCGGTGACGGCAACAGCGCGACCGGCTCGGTCCCGGGCGGGCGCCAAGTGTCCGTGGTCCAGAGCGGCAACGGCCTGTCCGCCGATGTCAGCCAGATCGGTGTCCAGAAGGGCTTCGGCCTGATCCAGGCCCGGAGATGATGATGGGCACGCTCGTGAAGCGCCCGGGAACGAGAGTTCAAAGCATGAAAACTCGGATCATTGCGGCCGTCGCTGCGCTCACCCTCTCCGGGACTGCGGGTCTTGCCGGAAACCTCTTGTATCAGCCCGTGAACCCAGCCTTTGGCGGCAGTCCGCTCAACGGGAGCTGGCTGCAAGCCGATGCGCAGGCGCAGAACATTCCGCAGGCCGCGGATCAGCGTCGGCAGCAGGTGTTCAACGCGGTCAATCAGGCAGCGACGTCGCGCACTTTGACCCCGGGCCAGATTTTCGCGCAGCAGTTGCAGTCGCAACTCTTCAGCTCGCTCGCCAATCAGATCACGCAGTCCATCTTCGGAGAGAATGCGCGCCCGAACGGCACGTTCACGTTTCAGGGCACGACGATTGATTTCACCCGGATCGGGTCGGATGTTAGGGTAACGATTAACGATGGTCAGACGATAACGCAGGTGGTGGTGCCTGCGGCGCCTTAGTGCCGCGTTCGTTCGCCGGTTGTCCAAACGACGCGATCGGATCCGCAACGCACGCGGAGCGGTCCCATGGCGGTCCTTTCACACGCGAGAGACCTGAAGGTCGCGGCAGGCGGCCCGGTCGCGGTCGGGATTCCTGATCTTATGTGGGCTGAGCCTTCCCTTCTTCGGCGCGTGACCGTCGGCACACTGCTCCTCGCGGCACTCGGCCTCGGTGGTTGCATGGCCGTCGGCGAGCGCGAGGCTCTGAACGAGCCGCCGACCATCACCGAGACCTCGCCGACAGGGCTCAATCTCGAACTACTTCCGCCGCCGGCCCGAGAGATCGATCTCGCGGTCTACAGCTTTCCCGACCTGACCGGCCAGAACAAGCCGAGCGACAATTTCGCGGAGTTCTCGCGCGCCGTTACGCAGGGAGGCGCGGCCTTCCTGATCGATGCCCTCAGGCGGACCGGCGGCGGCCGCTGGTTCCGCGTTGTCGAGCGCGGCAGTCTCGCCAACGTCCTTCAGGAACGTCAGTTGATCCGGGCGACCCGGCAGGAATTCGATCAGGACAAGGCCAAGCCGCTTCCGCCGATTCGCTTCGCGGGCCTGCTCGTCGAGGGCGGCATCCTGGCCTACGATACGAACTTCGTGACCGGCGGCATCGGTGCCCGCTATCTCGGCATCGGCGGCGATATCAAGTACCGGCGTGACGTCGTCACGGTCGGCATGCGCATCGTCTCGGTCCAATCGGGTGAGGTGCTGAGCAGCGTCACAACGACCAAGACGATCTACTCGATCGGGCTCACCACCAGCACGTTCCGCTACGTGGCGGTGAACAAACTGTTCGCGCTCGATGCCGGCGTGACACGCAACGAGCCGACGCAGTTCGCCGTCCGCGAATCGATTGAGCTCGCCATCTACGCGATCGTCATGGAGGGCGCGAAGAAGGGGCTCTGGAAGTTCCGGGATCCCATCGTCGGCCAGCGCCTGGTCCAGGATTATCTCGATCGCGACAAGGCTCTGCCTGTGTCCAGCCAGAGTGCCGAGATCGTCCCCGAAGCGGTCGTCGTCGCGAAGAATTAGGCGAGTGGTCAAGCCACGCTGCCCGGCCCTGACCCTCGCGCTCTCGGCCCTGCTTCTCCTCTGTGCGGCGGCGCATGCCGATCTTCGCCCGGTCACGCCGCCGGTTCTGGACCTCACCGCGTCGAGCCGTATCATCGATCTGGCCGCGCCGGAGGGGCTGAGTATCGTCATGATCGTCGAGCCAGGCCCGGGCCGGAACCTGAACCTCGGCGCCATCATCGCTCAGGCGGCGTTGAGCTCCGGCGTTCCGGAAAGCTTTCTGCTCCGGCTGCTGACGCGGGAAAGCCGCCTGAACCCGCAGGCGGTGAGCGTGAAGGGCGCGCAGGGCATCGCGCAGTTCATGCCGACGACGGCCGCCGAGATGGGGCTC
>SXGU01059408.1_pt1 | contig 29763 bp, 29 predicted proteins | sample 3174531 | NCBI WGS metagenome assembly SXGU01 (sample SAMN11356863, study PRJNA531348) | freshwater metagenome | isolation source: freshwater sample F1-140 | place: China: Fuxian Lake, Yuxi | collected 2017-12-25 | reverse complement strand
TCCTGCGCTTTTCAGCCACGTGGTCAGAGTGTGGCGGAAGGAGTGGAAGGAGATTTCGCTCTGGGCTCGCTGGGCATTCCTACCTTTCCCAGTGGAAGCAGCCTTCTTGGACCGCGCTGGCACCAAGCCAGCCGGAGCCAAAATTTCGTCGTAAAACTTGTTCGAGATCGTCCCGATGCGCTTCTCAGCAGCGCTGGCGGTGTGAGGAAAAACGAACTCCTTCGGATCATCCGCTGACGGCAGCGATTCAATTAACTCGGCCAGGGGGCTGGCCATGGAGAGACAGAGGCGTTTTCCCGTCTTCTCTGTCACAAACGAAATCTGCCGCTTGTCCATGTCCACCTGCTGCCAAGTGAGCCGTGCGATGTCACCCAGACGTTGCCCCGTGTAAACCGCCGTCAGGACCAGCCCACGCCACTCGCCACCTCGTGCGTCGCAAACTTCCAGCACCTTCTGTATCTCTTCCAAGGTGAAGGCTCTGCGCTTTTGTTCCCCGCGCTGTTTCAAAACGGGCACATTCTTGGCGACATTCTTTTCAATCAGGTCCTGCCTCACAGCCGTGCTCAGGCAAGCACGAAGGATCTTTATCTCCACATTGCAGGAACTCGTCGAAAGAGTCTTGGCGGTTTGATCCCGGAAGCGAATCACCTCGTCGGTGGTGAGGGCCGTCAAGTCGCGGTCCGCCTTGCTGCCCAAGTAATTCAGAAAGCGGCGGATCGACATTTCGTAGCGCTCATGAGTGCGCGGCTCGCTTTCCACTTCCTTGAACTCCAGCCATCGCTTGCACCAATCGCGGATGGTAGCGCTGGGCAAGGTTTGACCAGTAGCCATCAGCACATCGGCGACACCCGCAGCGATCACATTCCGTGCTCCTTCCGGCGTCAGCTTCCCGCCCAAGGCCGACGCCTTGGCCCAAGTGTTGCAGATTTGCCACGCCTGCTTCTTGTCGGTAGTCTTGGTGGATCTGAAGCGCCGGTTGCCAGCCACCGTGTAGGCGCAGAACCAGTTCGGTTTGCCGGGTTGACGATGCAGGCTAGCCATAATTCGCATAACATTGGCATAACACAGCTACTCGTCAATGATGTTCACGGTTGTATAAACGTCAGATAATGCGAGTAATTCCGATGCTAAAACGTACCGGGGGTTCGAATCCCCCCCCTCTCCGCCAACCGGACGGCTGCGGCACGGGGCAAAGCGTGGGGGATTAAGCATTGCCAGCCCGCCATTTTTCCGGCATCCAATCAACGTGCGACTGAGTTCAGCCAAGTTCCTTCTGGCCTTTCTGGCCGCAGGCCTCGCCGCGCCAGACTGCCCGGCACCGGACAGCGTGTCGCTGCGGATTCTCACCGAGACCGGCTCGCGCGTGGCGCTGGAAGACCCGTTGACCTTCACCGCAGGCACAATCTTTCAAGGACTCGCCGCGCTCGGCCACACGGACAAGACTCCGCGCGCCGAGCGCACCACGACCGACAACAAGGCTTTCCCCGCGACGCTGGAATCCATGACCGTCGCTTCATGGCCGCTCCAACCGGGTTGGACCCCCAAGGGCATGGTCGCCAAGCCCGACGATGCCACCATGTTGAACCGCCTCTTGCCGGGCCTGACTTCCAAATCCAACGAGTCGCTCACGCGTCGCATCGCTTACTTCCCGCCCGTTCAGGACCCGGACATCATCAAGCCCAAGTTCCAGCGCATGGAGCGCCAGTGGCCGCAGAACGTCCCGCCCGATGTCGTTCGTCCCGGCACGCGTCCGCCCTCGCTGTTGATAGACGGCTACGCGTGGCTGCGGCCCGACAAACCACACATCGAGGAGCCGCGCCACGAGCGTCCGCAATACGACTACTCCGGCCCGCCTTTCCTTTTCAACGCGCCGCCGGAGCTGCTGAAGAATCCGCTCATTGCGAACGACCCGAGCATCATGCGGCTCTTCGTCAAAACCAACGAGTCTGGCATACGCGACGCCACCGCCGCCTCCGCTGCCGCTGCGAAGCCAGTCCGTCGGCTGCGCTCGGCGTCCTTCTGGGATGCCGTGGAGGCGCCCAACAACCCGCGCGCCGCCTACGACAGCTCGTCCGATTACGAGGCGAAGGCGCGCAACACCACGCGCGCGCTCTTCGACCTGCGCGACCCGCTCAACCCCACCGCGCCGAACGATCCGAAGCCTTCCTACGACACGCGGCCTTCCTTCAATCCGCCGGGCCGCCGCCTGGTGCGCGATCCCAACGGCATCTGATCCGTTGCCGCTGCTGGCTCGCTCTGGCGCGTTTGTCCTCCGACGTGAAATCCATCTGCGTCTATTGCTCGTCGAGCAGCGCCGTTGACCCGCACTACGTCGAGGCCACGGTGGAGTTCGGCACGCTCCTCGGCCGGCGCGGACTCACACTCGTCTATGGCGGCGCAAGCGTCGGGCTGATGGGACAGATCGCGACGGCGGTGCATCGCGGCGGCGGACGCGTGCTCGGCGTCATTCCGCAATCGCTCCGTGACCGCGAGATTGCCTATGAGGCTGCGGACGAACTCATCGTCACGCGCGACCTGCGCGAGCGGAAGGCCATCATGGAATCGCGCGCGGATGCGTTCGTCGCGCTGCCCGGCGGCTTCGGCACGCTGGAGGAAGTTCTCGAAGTCCTCACGCTCAAGCAGCTCCGCACGCATCAGAAGCCCGTCGTCTTCCTGAACACCGCCGGCTTCTACGACCGCCTCCTCGCCGTCTTCGAGCAACTCTACGAGCAGCGCTTCACCAAGGCTGACCACCGCCACGGCTACAGCGTCGCCGCCGCGCCCGCTGATGTGCTGCATCACCTCGACCATCCCCGCCCCGCGCCGGATGTGTCGAAGTGGTTTTAGTCTCCGGGCAGTTTCCAGCGGCCCAGCAGCCGCAGGTCATCCACGAGGAACTCACGCGGCCCTTCGCCGATGAACTCGATGCTGAACAAGTCTGTGCCAACCACGGGAAGGTTGGGAAACGAACTGAACGACAAGTCCACCTTGCGCCACTTGTCCTCCAGCACGGCCTCGACGGTGGAGATGGCTGTGATCGCGTTCGTCGTGCCGGCGTTTGCGTGCAGGGTGAAGCGCGCGCGCCCGCTGCCGCCCGGCGCGCGGAGCCACACGCGCAAGCCGGTGGCGAGCTGAAGCGAGTAGTGCCAGCCACGCACGCGCGTTGTGCTCACGGTCACGGAGCGCTGGCCGGCGGGAAGCGGCACGGACAACGCCGCGTTGCCGTCGTGCGCGCCCGGCGAGGTCTTGAGCTGCGGAGTTGTCGTGGGAGCAGAGGCGAGTGCCCAGCCGGTGACTCCTTCCTCGAAGCCATCCAAGAACGGCCAGAAGACACGCGAGGGCTTTTCCATCCCCGCCAGTCGCGGCGAGACGACGCGCATTGAGGAAAGCAGCGCGGGCGTGGGTGAACCGTCGCTCACAAAATAAACCAGCGGCACATCGAGTTCCTCCACAGGCAGCGTGGCTTCCCAGACCTTGCCGCGCTGCGTCAGGGGCAGTGTGCGCCAGTCACGCGCCCGCCAGTGGCCGGGGAAGTCGGTGCTGTAGTGGATTGTGAGACGCGGCTGCGTCGGTGGAGTGGCCGGCTGCCAACGCACCTTGAGCTGTTCCGCGAGATGCTCAGCACCCAGCCCGGCGAAGGCGTCTGGTTGAAGCGCGTTCGTGGCGAGCCCGTGTGGGAAAAGGACCGCACCAGCAACCCACGCGTCTGCGGCCGCCCTGGGTTGCGCGAACACGCTGGCCGCGCAGAGCAGCAGCATTGCTGCGATGGCGAGCCGGGCCTTCACGGATTACTTCCCAGACTTGTTGCCGCCGCCGCCGCCCTTGCCGCCGCCGGCGGTGAGCACCGTGCCGGTGACAACCCCGACCGCGAAGAACGCGTAATACATCATGGCGGAGGGCAGGGTGATCTTGTTGGGCAGCACGGGCGGCAACGAAAAGTCCACCGTGCCGCGGTTCTCCCGGCCCATCAGCACGAGGAAGAAAAGCACGACGAGGAGAAAAATTGTTTTGAGGAGCAGCTTCGCATTCATAGTCAGTCCGGGCCGGACGCTAGCAATGAGACGGCGTGTTGTCAGCAGCCAGTTGGCGGAGCGCGCTTGCGGTTCGTTCGCCCCGCCTTAACCTCCTCCGCCAATGAGCATCGCAACCAGGACGGGAGACAATGGCACGACAGGCCTGATGTATAACCGCCGCGTGTCCAAGTGCCACCCGCGCGTGGAGGCTTACGGCACGGTGGACGAGTTGAACGCGGCGCTCGGCCTCGCGCGGGCATCGGCGCAGCAGGAGTTTGTCAGCGCCAACCTGCTCGTCATCCAGCAAGACCTCGTCACGCTCATGGGCGAATTGGCGACGGGAACGGAGGATTTGCCCCGCTACGCGAAGGACGGATTTACGCTCGTGGGCGCTGAACTCACGGCGAAGCTCGACAAGCTCGTCGCAGAAATCGAGGCGCAGAGCATCACGTTCAAAGGCTGGGCCACGCCGGGCGCAACGTTGAACAGCGCGGCGCTCGACGTGGCGCGCACGGTGTGCCGACGCGCGGAGCGGCGCGTGTGCGCGCTTCATGAGGCGGGGCAGTTGCAGAACCCGGAGATCGTCATCTACCTCAACCGGCTCGCGGATTTGCTCTGGCTCTTCGCGCGCTGGGTGGAGACGAAGGCGGGAATCCAGTAAGCAGTTTTCAGTGTTCAGTATTCAGTCGCGGACAGGCTGTGGTTAAACTCGTGCCATGCCATCCGTCACCATTGCTGGTCCCGCCGGTTCGCTTGAAGGACGATTCCATCGCGCGGCGTCGCCGGATGCTCCGATCGCGCTCGTGCTCCACCCGAATCCCAAGTTCGGCGGGACGATGAATACGATGGTGGTGTATTCGATGTTCACCGCGTTTCAAGACGCGGGCTTCAGTGCGCTGCGATTCAACTTCCGTGGGGTGGGGCGAAGCGCCGGCGAGTTCACCGGCGGGGCAGGGGAGCTGACCGATGCGCAAGCCGCGTGGGCTTGGCTGCGCGCGGAGTGTCCGCAGGCGAAGGCGAACTGGGTCGCGGGCTTTTCCTTCGGCTCGTGGATTGGGCTGCAACTGGTGGCGAAAGAAGGTGGCTTCGACGGCTTCGTCGCGGTCGCGCCGCCGGCGAACAACTTGGACTTCAGTTTCGTGAGCCAGTGGCGCACGTCAGGGCTGATCGTGCATGGCACGGCTGATTTGCTCGTGCCGGAAGCTGTGGTGAAGGAGCTGGCGTCACGGCCCTGCGCGCCGGGCGTCCCGGTGGATTACGCGCCGGTAGCGGGTGCGGGCCACTTCTTCGACATTGGGCAGGAGGAACTGGTGCGCGTGGTCCGCGAGCGCATCACGCGACCCGGCTGAATCAGTCCCAACTTTAGCGGCGCTCTGTGGGCGCCGAGTTGCGGTAGGTTCATGGCTTAGGAGCAGCAGTCAAAAGTGGGACCAACTCGGCGGTCGCAGACCGCCGCTACAGGGCACGGCGGAAAACGCAAAACAGTTCGTCGCCGACGCGTTTCGTGGAATCGAGACGGAGTTGAAATGCATCGGCAAGCTTTGAGAAGCCGAGGCCGTCCGCGATGGTGGGCGCGTGCCGTCCACCGATGATGCGGGGGCAGATGGTGAGGTGCAATTCGTCCACGAGGCCGGCGCGGAGGAGGGCGTCGTTCAGTTCGCCGCCGCCTTCGCAGAGGAGACGTTGCACTTTCCACTCGGACCGGAGCCAACGCAGCGCGGTGCGGAAATCTACTTCGCTCGCGCCCACCACTTTCAGCGCGTCTGCCACGGTGCGGAGCTTCTTCAATGCTGTTGCGTGTGCACGTTCGCTGCTCAGGACAATGATGGGCGAGAAGCGATGCTGGAAGATTTCCGCGGTGGGATTGACGGAGCCAGAGCCGGAGACGATGACGCGGAGGTTATATTCCGCGAGGCCGCGACCAAGGCGGAGTTTCCTGAAGCGTTCCGCGCCGGGGCCGAGCGTGTAGCTGTGCAAGTCCACCGTGCGCGCGCCGCTCATCACGGCATCGGCGGTCGCACGGAGTTCGTAGAGATGATCGTGGTCGCGCGCGCTACTGAAGGTCGACACAGCTCGGTTGGCCGTGGCGATTTTGCCATCGGCAGAGATCGCCATGTTCACGATGGTGAAGGGCCGTTCCGAGTTCCGAGTTCCGAGTTTCGCGTTCACAAGATGAGCATCGCATCGCCGTAGCTGAAGAAGCGGTAACGCTCGCGCACGGCCTCGGCGTAGGTGGCGAGCATGAGTTCGCGGCCGCGCAACTCGCCGGGCGCAGCGAAAGCGCTCACGAGCATGAGGAGCGTGGATTGTGGCAGATGGAAGTTGGTGAGCAGCGCGTTCACGATGCGGAATTGATACGGCGGGTGGATGAAGATGCGGGTGCGGCTGCGAAAAGTTGAGAGTTGAGCGTTGGGAGTTGAGAGAGCGGCGGCGCTCTCAAGGACGCGCACGGTGGTGGTGCCGACGGCGATGACGCGGCGGCCTTCGCGCTTCGCGGCGTTGATGGCGTCGGCGGTCTCGGCAGGCAACTCGAAGCGCTCTTCGTGCATCACATGGTCGGCGAGGCTCTCCGCCTTCACTGGCGCGAAGGTGCCCAAGCCGACGTGCAGCGTGACGAAGTGGACTTGCACGCCGCGTGCGCGGAGTTCGTCGAGCAGCGGCGGAGTGAAGTGCAGCCCTGCCGTCGGCGCGGCGACGGAGCCAGCGGGCTGCGCGAAGACGGTTTGATAGCGCGTGTCGTCCTCGGTTCCGGCCGCGCGCTCGATGTAGGGTGGCAGCGGGATTTCGCCGTGCGTTTCGAGTTCGTCGAGGATGTTCGGCGTGCCGGTGAAGCGCACGCGGCAGTGCCCCTCGTCATTTTTCTCCGACACGACAGCACGCACGAGCGACGCAACACCGTTATTGGTGCGTAGTTGAATTTCAGTTCCGATGCGAACGCGTTTGCCGGGGCGGAGCAGGGTCCACCACTCGTTCGTCGCGACCTCCTCCACGAGCAGCAATTCGACTTGCCCGCCGCTGGCGGGCTTATGCCCGTGCAGACGCGCGCGGATGACGCGGGAGTTGTTGAACACCACCACGTCGCCCGCGCGGAGATATTCGGGCAAGTCGCGGAACTGCCGATGCTCGGTTCGCGGCCCGGTCCTGTGCTGGAGGAGGAGGCGAGAGCCATCGCGCGCGGGGGTGGGGTCCTGCGCGATTAGTTCCGGCGGGAGCGGGTAGTCGAAGTCAGCGGTGCGCAAGATGCGAAGTGGGGCTTGGAGTTGGAGCCGAAGGTGAAAGTGGGGTGGAAGTGGGACAAGCAGTAATTCTTCACCTTGAACCTTTGGACAGGTGGTAATCTACTCGAACGGGAGGTTTCCCGAGGGGGGTTTCGTTACAGTTGGAAGATTCAAGCCAGCCAAAGGAAGAGAATCCTTTGCAACTCAGAGAATATTGCCGAGCCGAATGCTTCTTAAGCTGTTGAAAATAAACCAGTAACAACAAAATAGAAAATATTTGTGTTATGAGTTGACCGTTGTGGGGCTTAATGGGTAAAAATGGGCCGCTCTGGGGCATTGTGGGTTACGTTGATGCTTTCGAGTGCGGCATATGTCTACAACCACTGGCGACGCTCGTATCACCTTCAAGGGTGAATACGACTTTGGCGTGGACGACAAGCGGCGGGTGCAAATCCCGGCGAAGTGGCGTCCGGCGGAGGAAGTCGCGTTGTCCGTGCATTTCTGGAAGGCGGAGGGCCAGCGCCACCCTTGCTTGCTGGTTCTGCCCCCTGCGACCGCGAGAAAACTTGAGGAGAAGATGGAAGGTATGTCCTTCAGCGACCCCAAGGCAGAAACGCTCCGTCGCCTGCTGGGCGCGGATTGCGATGACCTGACGTTGGATTCGGCGGGCCGCATCTGTCTGCCGGAGAAACTGGCTTCGAAGGCGGGCATTGGCAAGAAGGTGATTTTGGTCGGCCTGTTCGACCGATTCCAAATTTGGCATCCGGAGTTCTACGCGGACACCCAAGTCACCGACGAAGTGGCGCGTCCCGATGCCATCAAATTGATCTAGTCATGGGTCTGCTCAAACTGCTTAACACCGGCAAAAGCCTCGTAGGACTGACGAGCAAGCTCGTCACGAAGGTTCCGCTGGGTGAGGTCGTGCCTAACTTCAACACGAAACCCGGCGCGATGAGCCGCGGGGCGTCGCCTTCGCGCGGACGCAAGCGCGAATCGTTCGCAGGCGAGGGACGGCCAGCGGCGCGGCTGGGCGGGCCGAAGATTCGCAGCACGGTCGCGCCCGATCCGAAGCTCCCCAAAAACCCTTTTGCCAAGCCAGCGATCAAGCGCCGCAAGCCCAAGACCGACGAGTCGCTAGAAGTCCAGGAGGCGATGCCGGTTGTTCACGTGCTCGCGCCGAACTTCGTGCCGCCCTCCGCCGGGAAGAGTTGGGCGACGCGGCTGCGTTCCGTGCGCGACAACGTGAAACGTCCGATTGCGCGCAGGCTCAAGGTGCCGGCGCGTTTGGCAAAAGCTTTCGGTGGACAGGCGGCGGCGGTGCGGCGGCGCGTGCCGCGCGGCCCGCTCGCGGCACGGCAGCAACTCGCGGTGGCATGACCGGCGCATGAAACGTGACCAGCTTCATCCACAACCCAGTGATGGTGGAGGAAGTGCTGGCCGCGCTCGGACCGAAACCCGGCGGGACGTTCGCCGACGGGACGCTGGGTTCGGGTGGGCACGCGGCGGCGATGCTCCGGGCCAGCGCACCGACTGGATTGCTCTTTGGTTGCGATCGCGATGGCGACGCCCTTGAGGCGGCGCGCGCGCGGCTGGCGGCGGAGTTCGCGGGCCGATTCGAGTTGCGGCGCGGAAATTTTGCGGAGCTGCCGGACTGGCTTCCGGCGGGCGGTTGCGACGGGGTGCTGCTGGATCTAGGCGTGAGTTCGCCGCAACTGGACCGGGCCGAACGCGGGTTCAGCTTCCAGCAGGACGGCCCGCTGGACATGCGGATGGACGCGCGGCAGGCGCTGACGGCGGCGGAGCTGGTCAACTCCGCGAGCGCCGAAGAGTTGATGAGAATTTTCTGGGACTACGGTGACGAGCCGGACGCACGGCGAATGGCGCGGGCGATTGAGCACGACCGGCAGGTGCAGCGGTTCGAGACGACGCGGCAGCTCGCGGAGCTGATGGAAAGAATCTCTCCGCGACACGGGCGCAAGACGCATCCGGCGACGCGCGTGTTCCAAGCGTTGCGCATCGCGGTGAATGACGAGATCGGCTCGCTGCGGCGCGGGCTGGCGGGCGCGGTGCGATTGCTCAAGCCAGGCGGGCGACTCGCGGTGATCACCTTTCACTCGATCGAGGATCGCGTGGTGAAGGAATTCGGGCGCGAGCAGGCGCGGGATTACGTGGTGCCAGGCGAAGTGGACGTGCCGGAGTTGCGACGACCGCGAGCGCCGGTGGTGCGGTTGGTGACGCGCAAGGCGGTTTGCGCCAGCGACGCGGAAGTCGCGGCGAACCCGCGGGCGCGCAGCGCGCAATTGCGGGTGATGGAAAAAGTTTAACGACGACGGTCATGGCGAAGAATCGAAAGAACAGCGCGGGCGGCGGCGTCCGGTTCGGGCCGGCGGTGAAGGTGTCCTTCATCGTCCTCCTCATCGCGTCGCTGGCAGTCTGCTACGTGTGGCAGAAGCGGCTGATCTACTCGCTTGGCGTGAAGACCGACCAGCTCGAGAAGAAGCTCGTTAACCTCAAGCGCGAGAATGAAATGCGCCGCCAGCAGATGGCGATGCTGCACTCGCTGCCCTACCTCGACTCGCGCGTGAAGGAGCTCAAGCTCGGCCTTGGCGTGCCCACGCCCGACCAGATTCTCACGCTCGTCGAAGGCTCGGTCACGCGCGTCGCGCCTCGCAACGCCCCGCTGCCGTCCGTCTCGGCGATGGCCTTCCCGACCGACACAAAATACCTCGCCTACGCCACGAAGCCTTTGCCTCCGCCCAGCAGAAAACGCTGAAACAAAAACACACCATGAACACCACCACCATCCGCCACGACGACGAAGAGTCCGACTTCGAGATGAGCTTCGCCGCCTGATGCCCGCCCGAGTGACAGCACAAGACGCCACGCTCCAGCCGTTTCAAAACAAACGGCTGGTGCTGATGGCATTCTTCTTGTTTGTCGCCTTCTGCGGCCTCGGCTACCGGCTCGTGGACTTGCAGGTCATGCAGCACGAGGCCCTCAAGGCCAAGGCCAACGCCCAAGTCCGCCAGACCCGCCTGCTCGAACCCCGCCGCGGCGACATTCGCGACGCGCGCGGCAATCTCCTCGCCACCAGCCGCCCGGTGAAGACCGTCTTCGCCGATCCCGTGCTCATCGGCGACCGCCAGGCTGAAATCGCCCGCGCACTCGCGCCCATCTTCCAAGTCCCCGAGGCTGAACTGCACAAGCGCCTCCTCCCGCAAATCACCGTCCGCACCAACCCCGTCGCCTCGCTCGATGGCGCGCTGCTCACCAACCGCAACATCGTCCTCGTGGACGGCTATGTGCTCGCGCCGCGCGGGGTCCTGCACACGAACCGGTTCACCGCGATTCACAAAGGCGTTGTCACGACCAACTACAGCTTCGTCGCCACCAACTCGCCGCTCGTCCTGTCGAACAGCTACGTCGTCATCACCAACCAGCTCGTCGTCGCCACCAACCGCCACGTCGTCCTCGCGCACAAGGTCTCGATGGAGCAGTGGGCGCAAATCACCGCCGCGATGACGAAGCTCACCTTCGCCGGCGTGGACGAGAAGAAACTGCCGCGCAAGGAAAAGGCCTTCTACCGCGAGCTTCGCGCCAAGGCCATCAACTCCGACCCCGTGGATGACCAGATTCGCATCTACCCGAACCAGTCCCTGGCCGCGCACGTGCTCGGCTTCATGGGGCCGGTCACACGCACGAACTTCAGTGGCGTGGTTCGCACCGAGTCTGCCGGACTCGACGGCATCGAGCGGCAGCTCGACGCGAAGCTCAACGGCGTGCGCGGCTGGCGCGAGATGGAAGTGGGCGGCAACCGCGCCGAGCTGGTGATGAACCGCCAGCAGCAAGTCGAGGCGCAAGATGGACTCAACGCCGTGCTCACTCTCGACGCCGCGATGCAGCACATAATTGAGACGGAGCTCGCAGAAATCATGGCCAGGTATAACCCAGCCGGCGCTTCCGCCATCGTGCTGCGTCCGCGCACCGGCGAAATCCTCGCGATGGGTTCGCGCCCGACCTATGACCCGAACCAACCGGGCCAGTCTCCCATCGCCGCGCTCAAGAACCGCATGACGGTGGACAGTTACGAGCCAGGTTCGACCTTCAAGATCGTTTCCATCGGTGCCGCGTTGAACGAGGGGCTTGCGACACTCGGCGAGCGCGTGGACTGCGAGCGCGGCAGGTGGCTCTACAAAGGCAAGGTGCTCCATGACCACGACCCGCTCGGCGTCCTCTCGGTCGAGGAAGTCATGATGAAGTCGTCCAATATCGGCTCGGCGAAGATCGGCCTGCGCCTCGGTGATCAAGGGCTGTTCAACTATCTCACGGCCTTCGGCTTCGGCGAGCGCACCGGCGTCCTTCTGCCAGGCGAGGCACGCGGCATTTTGATTCCCGTCAAGAAGTGGGACGGCATCACCGGCTCGCGCGTGTCCATCGGCCACTCCGCCGCCGCGACGCCGCTCCAGATGGCGATGGCGATGGCGGCGATTGCCAATGGCGGCAAGCTCATGCGCCCGCTGCTCGTGGACCGCCTCGAAGACGCCGACGGCAAAGTGCTGGTGAAGAACCACCCCCAAATCGTCCGCCAAGTCTTCAAGCCCGAGATCTCGAAGCAGGTTGTCGAGACGCTCAAGCGCGTCGTCTCCACCGATGGCACCGCAGCCGGCGCGCGGCTCGGTTACTACACAGCTGCGGGCAAAACCGGAACCGCGCAAAAAATTGTGAACGGGCAATACAGCCACGACAAATACTTCTCCTCCTTCATCGGCTTCTTCCCCGCCGACAACCCGGAGCTGCTCATATACGTGTGCGTGGACGAGCCGGAAAAGGGAAAGGGTTACTACGGAGGGCTGGTCGCCGCGCCCGCCTTCAAGAACATCGCGCTGCGCTCGGCGAACTACCTGAACATCCGTCCCGAAACCGCCGTGGGTGAACCCGTCACCGGCCTCGCCCAAGCTCCGCAGGCCACGAACAGAACGAACTGAGTGACGACAAACGAGCAACTGACGACGACCGCCACACTCTCCTCCCTCGCCCCCACCGGGGGTGAGGGCAGGGGTGAGGGGGCGCGTTTGTCAGGGCGCGTGGAGTCCACCAAGCTCCGCCGGCCTCCCTCCCGTTCGCTCGTCCTCTCTCAAAGCTGGGTTCCCTACTCCGTGTCCCCGCGCGAGCGCTCGGCGATGCGGCAGAGCACACTCAAGGTCGCCGAGGCCTTCTCCCTTTTGTCGAGCGAGCTTGCCACCCGTCGTGGCGAAACCAAACCACCAGCCGCCTGACATGATGCAACTCAAAGAACTTCTCGATGGCCTGCCGATGTTGCGTTCGGAAGGCCCGCTCGAGCGATCGGTGGCGGGAGTAACCGCTGACTCCCGCCGCCTTTCGCCGGGCATGGTCTTCGTCGCCGTGCCGGGCGAGAACCACGACGGCCACGACTTCATCAGCACGGCCATTGACCGAGGCGCGGCCGCGATCATCTGCGAGCGCAACGGCTTTTCCTCCGCTCGCGCGACGAAGGTAAAAGTCACTGACGCCCGCGTCGCACTCGCGATTGCTGCCGCGAATTTCCACGGCCATCCCAGCCGCAAACTGAAGGTCATCGGCGTCACCGGCACGAACGGCAAGACCACCGTGAGCTTCATGGTGAAGCACATCCTTGAAGCGGCCGGCATCCACGCCGGATTGCTCGGAACCATCCGCTACGAGATTGGCGACCGCGTGCTGCCAGCGCAGCGCACCACGCCGGAGTCGTCCGAGATTCAGGCGTTCATGGCGCAGATGATCCGCGCCGGCTGCGAGGCTTGCGTGATGGAAGTCAGCTCGCACGCTCTGGAGCAGAAGCGCGTCCACGCCGTTGACTTTGACCTCGGCATCTTCACGAACCTGACGCAGGACCATCTCGACTTCCACGGCGACATGGAGAGCTACTACGAGGCGAAGCAACAGCTCTTCACCTCGATTCAGTCCGGCACCAAGCCCGGCGCGGCGGTGCTGAACATTGACGACTCTTTCGGCTCCCGCCTCGCACGCGAGACGAGTGCGGAAGTGCAGCTCACCTACGGCTTCGACGAAGCCGCGAAGCTGCGCGCCACGGAGTTCCACCTCGGCCACGGCGAGACGAGCTTCACAGCCGAGACGCCCGCAGGCCGCTTTCCCGTGACGATGCCGCTCATCGGCCAGCACAACATTTACAACGCCCTTGCCGCCATCGGCGCAGGCATCGCGCTGCGCGTGCCTCTCGCGAAGATTCAGGCCGCGCTGCGCACCATGCCCTCGGTGCCGGGCCGCTTGGAGCGTGTCGAAGCCGGCCAGCCCTTCAGCGTGTTCGTGGACTACGCGCACACGGATGATGCGCTCCAGCACGTCCTCCGCACCGTCCGCGAAATCACTCCGGGCCGCGTGCTGCTCGCCTTCGGCTGCGGCGGCGCGCGTGACACCGACAAGCGCGCGAAGATGGGCAAGGTCGCCGCGCTGCTCGCGGACCAGACCATCATCACCAGCGACAACCCGCGCCGCGAATCGCCCGTGTCCATCGCCGCGCAGATCGAGTCCGGCTTCCGTTCGATTCGCGCAGACCAGTTCACCGTGGAACTCGACCGTGCCCTCGCCATCCGCGAGTTGCTCCGCCTCGCGCGCCCCGGCGACACCGTGCTCATCGCCGGCAAGGGCCACGAGGCCTATCAGGAATTTGAGGACACCGTCGTCCCGTTCGACGACCGCGTGCACGCGCAGGAAGCGCTGGAAGAACTCGGCTGGACTGAAACCCCGTTGGCGAAAGCCGCCTAAGCATGACCCGCAAAGCTAAAGAAGAGATGGCCTGGAAGCCGCGCCGCCTCCGCAAGCAGGACATTGTGGCGCGCGTGGCGCACTTGCAACGCAACCTGCCATCCGTCGTGCGCGACGTGTTTGCGGGCGACGAGAGCCGCGTGGAGGCGGTTCCAGCGGAACCGGTCAGCTTGCCCAAGAAATCCAAGTTCGCCGTGCTGCTCTGGGAGCCGCGCGGTGACGGGACCAGCCGCTAAATGGAAACTCGCCCACATCTGCTCGGAGTGTTGGCCGGACTGGCTCTTGCGGCCGGTCTGGTGTTCGCGTCGCTCGTGGTAGCGCGCACATGGCAGCGGGTGGCCGAGTCGCAGGCCATCTCCGTCACCGGTTCCGCCCGGCGGCTCGTGAAGTCGGACTTGATCGTGTGGACGGGAAGTTTTTCCACCGAAGCCAAGACGCTGCTGGCTGCCCAGCAGTCGCTGAAGGCGGACTTGGCCAAAGTCGAGGCGTTCTTGAAAGCACAGGCGGTGACCAACTATCAGGTCGGCCCGATTGGGATTCAGGAGCTGCGCCAGCGGGGAAACGGCGACGAAGGCGTGCGGCTCGTCGGCTACAGCCTGAGCCAGAATGTGACTGTGACTTCGCCCGAGGTGGAGCGCATTGCAGCCTTGGACCAGCAGACGGCGAAGCTTGTCGAGCAGGGCGTGCAATTCACCGCGAGCGCACCGCTCTACATCTACACCAAGTCGGGCGAGGCGAAGATTGAGATGCTCGCCGAGGCCACCAAGGACGCACGGGCGCGGGCCGAGCAAATCGCCTCCCAAGGTGGGCGCACGGTGAAGGAACTGCGCGCGGCGCGGATGGGAGTCTTCCAAATCACGCCCCTCTACTCGACGCGCGGGAATTCCAATTGGGAGGGTGAGAATGACATGAGCTCGCTGGACAAGAACATCATGGCCGTGGTGAACGCGACTTTCTCGATGAACTGAAATCCGCACCTGCTATGAACCCCACCGCCACCAAGCAGATTCAGCCTCGTCCGCTCCGCAACGTGGACCTGTGCAAGCAAATCAACGCGTTGCGCCACGCCCAGCCTGCCTCCGCGCAGCCCATCTTTCCGGACGCCGATGCCGTGCCCGCCGCGCTCAACGCGGACGCCGGCCTGCGCCAGTTGTTTCGCCATCCTGTGACCGTGCCGTGGCTGGCCAACTGTGATGCGTTTCGTTCACTCGCTGAATAATGGACCCGCGCACCCTCAAATTCGTCGCCGAGGCAACTGGCGGAGAAATTCTCTGTGGCAGTCCGGACACGCCTGTCCGTGGAGTCTGCACTGATTCGCGGCAAGTGGAGCCAGGCGACCTTTTCGTCGCCATCGCGGGCGAAGTCTTCGACGGGCATCAGTTCATCGCCGAAGTCGCGGCGAAGAAAGTTGCGGCCGTGATGGTGGAGAAAGCCCGTGCCGGCGATTTACAGTCGCCGGCCAGCACGTCCGACGGCGACTGCAAGTCGCCGGCACAGGTCGTCGTCGCCGACACTCGCATAGCCTACGCCCAACTCGCCGCGCGCTATCGGCAGGACTTCGACATTCCCATCATCGCCGTCGGCGGTTCAAACGGGAAGACGACCACGAAGGAACTCATCGCTGCGCTGCTTCGTGAGCGCGGCCCGGCGTTGTGGAGCAAGGCCAGCTTCAACAATGACATTGGCGTGCCGCACACCTTGCTGTGCTTGGACAAGCAGCACACGAGCGCGGTGTTCGAGGTCGGCACGAATCATCCCGGCGAACTCGCGCCCTTGGTGAAGCTCATCCAGCCGAGATTCGGCGTCATCACCAGCATCGGGCGTGAGCATCTGGAGTTCTTCGGTGACGTGAAGGGAGTCGCGCAGGAGGAAGGCTGGCTGGCCCAGTTGCTCCCTGCCAATGGGATTCTCTTCGTGAACGGGGATTGCCCTGCGACGGAAGGCATCGCGGCCCGCACGCGGGCGCGCGTGGTGCGCGTGGGCTTCGGGCCGCAGAACGACTGGCGCGCGAGCGACGTGCGTTGCGACGAGCGCGGACAGACGTTTCAGGTCGACAGCCCGTCCGCTGATTTCGATGGCGCATATCGCGTCGGCCTGCTGGGACGGCATCAAGTTTCGAACGCTCTGCTTGCAGGGGCTGTGGGAGCCGAGGTCGGTCTGGCCAGCGAGCAAGTCAGGCGCGCTTTGGCGGGATGCACCCCGCCAAAGATGCGCCTGCAACTTTGGGAGGCCAACGGCGTGCGCGTGCTCGACGACGCTTACAACGCCAACGAGGACTCCATGATTGCCGCGCTGCAAACGCTGCACGACCTGCCATGCGCGGGCCGCCGCGTGGCGGTGCTCGGCGACATGGCGGAACTGGGCGCGCACAGCGTTGCGGCGCACGCCGAGGTCGGAAAGCGCGCGGCGGAGTTGGGCGTGAACCTGCTCTTCGCCGTGGGCAAGATGGCTGGCCATGTCGCCGGTGCTGCGCGGGCCGCCGGCTTGAGCGCGGTCACGGAAATCGCCGAGGTCGAGGGCGCGGGCGAGACCGTGCGCAGCGGGCTGCTCCCCGGCGATCTGGTGCTCCTGAAGGCTTCGCGGTCCGCGCGGCTGGAGCGGATCGGCGACGCGCTCCGTGGTCGCAACCGGCAGGTTTCGAATGCGAAACGGCAGGCCAGACCGGCGAATAGAAGCACCACGTGAACTGACAAGTGATGAACGCGAAGATGGACCGACAACAACAGCGCGTGGTGAAGAAGCTGGCGCGCGAGCTGAAGCAGAACTCGCGGATGCCGGGATTTCTGGTCCGGCTGTGCCGCTGGGAAAAGATGCGCCAGCGCCACGGGCTGTTCACGCTTCAGCACAGGCATGACTGAATGACCAATTCTCGATGACGCAATGACCAATGAATGACCAAAGCCCAATGCCCAATGAAGCGAGTGCGCCGTCGGCAGGAACACCCGGAGGCGCGGTCATTGGACATTGGACATTAGACAATGGGCCTTCCCCCAGGGTTTCACCCCCATGCTGACCGATGCTTTTCTATCTCAGCCAATGGCTCCAAGAGCAAGCCGCCGGGACCGCCTGGGCCGACCCGCTGTCGGCGCTGCGGGTGTTCCGCTACATCACCGTGCGCAGCGCGGGCGCGGCGATCTCGGCGCTGCTGCTGAGTCTGTGGCTGGGACCGCTGGTCATCGCGTGGCTGAAGGAAATGAAGTTAGGCCAAGAGTATCTCGACAAGGCGCAGGAGGCCGGCACGACAGTGAACGAGAAGTTCACGAAGAAAGGTGTGCCGGGCATGGGTGGCATCTTGATCGTGCTGGTGGTGGACCTGACCGCGCTGATTTGGGCGCAGTGGAACGAGTTCATCGTGCTGACGCTGGTGTCGCTGCTCGTGCTCGGGGCGCTGGGGTTTTACGACGACTACAAGAAGCTCACGCAGCAGAAGAGCGCGGGGGCGACGGAGGGCTTGAAGCTGGTCGTGCAGTTCGTGCTGGCGGGTTTTATCGCGTGGACGCTTTGGTTGATGCCGGAGACGACCAAGCTCATCAGCGACATCCAAGTGCCGTTCTTCAAGAACGCGGTGCTGACGGACGCCGCGTGGCTGGGCGGACTGATCACGGTCTGTGCGATCGTGGGCAGCAGCAACGCGGTGAACATCACGGACGGGTTGGATGGCCTGGCGATTGGCTGCACGCTCATCGTGACGACGGTGTTCCTCATCTTCACCTACATCGCGGGCAACGCGATCATCTCGCGCTACCTGTTCGTGCCATTCGTGCCGGGCGCGGGAGAACTCACGGTGTTCTGCGCGGCGATGATCGGCGCGAGCTTGGGGTTTCTCTGGTTCAACTGCCATCCGGCGGAGGTCTTCATGGGCGACACGGGATCGCTCGCGCTGGGTGGCGTGCTGGGGATCATGGCGGTGCTAATTCACCAGCCGTTCGTGCTGGTGATCGCGGGCGGCGTGTTCGTGGTGGAGATCATCTCGGTGATCATCCAGCGCAACTGGTTCAAATACACGCGGCTGAAATACGGCGTTGGGCAGCGCTATTTCCAGATGGCCCCGTTGCATCACCATTACCAGAAGCTCGGCGCTTATGAGTCCAAGATCGTCACGCGGTTTTACATCCTGTGCATCGTCTGCGCGGTGCTGGCGCTGGCGACGCTGAAGTTGCGTTAACATGTTCCGTCTCCAAGACAAAGTTGTGCTGGTCATCGGCCTCGGCCTGAGCGGGGCGGCTGCGGCGCGCCTGCTCGGGGCGCGCGGGGCGCGTGTGACGGCGATGGACAACTCAGACACGCCCGCGCTGCGAAGCGAGGCGGAGGAGTTGCGCGACCTCGGAGTGCGCGTGGAACTCGACCTGCGGTTGCCGCCCGCCGGGCAGTTCGACTTCGCGGTCGTGAGTCCAGGTGTGGCGATGGATTCACCGCTGGTGAAGGAGCTGCGCCAGCGGGAAATCCCGGTCATCGGCGAATTGGAACTTGGCTGGCAGCAGGCTGTCTGCCTGAACGTTTCGGTCACCGGCACGAACGGGAAGACCACGACGACCGAGCTCATCGAGCACGTTCTCACGCACTGCCACAAGCGCACGCTCGCCGTCGGCAACATTGGCAAGCCGCTCTGCTCCGCCGCCGCCGAGTCGAAGCAGCTCGACTATCTCACGCTCGAAGTCAGCTCGTTCCAGTTGGAGACGATTCGCTTCTTCCGTCCCGCCGTCGCGGTGCTGATGAACATCACTCCCGACCACCTGGACCGGCATCACACGATGGCCGAATACGCGCGGGCCAAGGCGCGCATCTTCGAGAACCAGCAGCCGTTCGACTGGGCCATCGTGCAGACCGAGGCGCTGGCAATGCTCCGGACGCTCGGCGTGAAGGTGCCTTCCAAGCTCATCACCTTCAGCGCGCAGAACCGCCGCGCGGACATCCACCTCGACCGTTCGCTCGTCATCAGCAGCATGGAAGGATGGGTGGGGCCGCTGATTGACATGGAGAAGACGCAGCTCCGCGGCGCGCACAACGCGGAGAACGTCATGGCCGCGCTCGCGGTCGGTCGTGTGCTGCGGCTGCCGCTCGAGGAAATGGTCGCTGCCATCGCGAGCTTCAAGCCCGGCGCGCATCGTTGCGAACCCATCGCCGAAATCAACCGCGTGAAATTCGTCAACGACTCAAAGGCCACAAACCTCGACGCGGTGTCAAAGGCTCTTCAAGCAATGCCCGCGTCGCACCCCGGCGAGCCGAACGTCCTGCTGATCGCCGGCGGACGCGACAAGGGCCTCGATTACCACGACCTCGGCCCCGTGCTGGCGCAGCGCGTCAAGCACGCCTTCCTGCTCGGCGAGACACGCGAAAAGCTGCGCGCGTCGTGGAGCCTCTTTACCCCTTGCACCCTCGTGGATTCATTGTTAGAAGCGGTCAACGAAGCGGTCAGAAACGCAGTGCCGGGCGACGTGGTTTTGCTTTCGCCGGCCTGTTCAAGCTTCGACTTGTTCCGTGACTACTGCCACCGGGGAGAAGTGTTTCGAGAGGCGGTCGGGCAGTTGCAGCGCACCAGTAATTGCGGCAGGTCCGAAGGCAGCACCATTGGTGGTGGCATCCGGCGTGCCGCGTGAACCAAGTTTTTGTCAGCAAGCGTCCGAGAAAAATATTTTTGACCGAGCCAATAAAATTTCGCCGGAAACTGGCCAGCTCTGGCGAGCCGAACAACGCAGCCACCAAAGCATCATCCACGCACCACCATGAGCACTCAGAATCCGTTAAGCCCGCACGGCTCGCTCCTTGAGCAGAAAGCCAAGCGGAAGACAAACCTCCCCGTCATCGTCGCCGTCTTCGTCGGCATCCATGCCGTCGTCTTTGGCGGCATCATGATGGCCGGATGCGACAAGCCCAAGCCCGAGGCGAAGAAAGCACCGGAGCCGGTCTTGCCGGTCATGACGCCCCCCGCCGATCTTGGCTCGCCGGTCGCGCCCGCGCCGGGCACGCCGGGCGCAGTCGGGACGTTGCCGCCTATTGGCAGCCCCCCGCCGGCCGCGCCGGGATTTGGAACCCCGGGCCTGGCCCCGTTGCCGGCCACGCCAACTCCGCCGCCCGTTGCGCCTGTGCCTGTGGCGCCACCGGTGGTGACGCCGCCCGCGCCTGAGCCTCCGCCCGCCGCTCCCGCTGGCGAGGCGAAGGTCCACGTCGTCGTAAAAAATGATTCCTTCTCCACGATGTCCAAGAAATATGGTGTCGGTGTAAAGGCCATCGAGGCCGCGAACCCCGGCGTGGATTCCACAAAACTCAAGCTCGGCCAGAAGGTCAACATTCCCGCCGCCGCGCCGAAGCCGGTGAAGAGCTCGGCTGGCATTGGCGGAGCAGCTGCCGCGCCCGAGGCCGAAGGCTCTTACACCGTGAAGTCCGGCGACAACCTCGGCAGCATCGCCAAGCGCCACGGCACCACGGTCGCCAAGCTGCGCGACGCGAACGGCCTCAAGACCGACCAGATCAAGGTCGGCCAGAAGCTAAAGGTTCCCGCTGGTGGCGCGAAGAAATCCAGCGAGCCGGCCGCTGCGCCCGCTGCAAGGACCGAGCCGGTGCCGTTCACGCCGCCGTTGCTTCCTCCGCTGACCGAACCGGCTCCCAAGCCGCCGGGACTGTAAACGAATCCTTCGGTTCAACCAACCGACCACCCCAATCACCGATGCACCGGCTGACTGGCGACGATGGGACGAGAGCGAGGCAGGCATTGCCGCCGCGCTCCGTCCCGTCGGTGGCTGGTGTCGCACGGCGGAGCAGGATCAAGATCAGGATCACGAGCAGGACTCGTTGCGAACCCTTTTCTCCTGCTCGTAATCCTGCGCCCGTCCCCCTTCTCCCATGACCATGCGCCGCATCGCCACTCTCTTTGCCTGCTGTGTCGCGGTCCTGCTCGCGCTCGGCCTGGTGATGCTCTACAGCGCAAGCATGACGCAGGAGGGCGAAAAGTTTCTCATCAAGCAGTCCATCTTCGCCGCTCTCGGCCTTGTGGTCTTCATTGCCGCGATGGCGATGGACTACCGCTGGCTGCGCAAGCTCGTCTGGCCCGGCCTCGTCATCTCCTGCCTGCTGCTCGCCTACGCCGCCGTGAAAGGCCGCGAAATCAATGGCGCGCGGCGGTGGATCGAGTTTGGCAGCTTCACCTTCCAGCCGTCAGAACTCGCGAAAGTCGTCGTCATCGTGATGCTCGCTCACTACGCCTCCCTTTACCGCGACCGCATGAAAGAGTTCACGGGCGGCATCGTGATTCCCGGCGCGCTCGCGGCCTGTGCCCTGCTGCTTGTGCTCGCCGGCAAGGACTACGGCACGACCATGCTGCTCGGTTTGGTCGTCTGGCTTGTGCTGCTGATTGCCGGCGCGCGCCCGATGTTTCTCGTTCCGCTCGGCCTCGCCGCCTTCGCCCTCATCTGCGGGCTGCTGATGGGCAACGAGGTCCGTCGTGCGCGCATTGATGCATGGCTGCACCCGGAGAAATACGAGAAGACAATTTCCTATCAGCAACTTCAGGCCAAGCTCGCCATCGGCGTGGGTGGGTGGACCGGGGCTGGCCTCGGGAACAGCCGCCAGAAGACCGGATTCGTCCCTGAACATCACACCGATTTCATCTTCTCCATCATCGGTGAGGAGTTGGGGCTGCGCGCCTCGCTCGGCCTGCTGTTCGCCTACGGCCTGCTCTGCTGGTGCGGCCTGAGCATCGCGTGGCGCGCGAGCGACATCTTCGGCCAGTTGCTCGTGATCGGTCTCACTTTCCTCATCGGCGTGCAGGTTTTCATCAACATCGGCGTCGTCACAATGGTGCTGCCGAACAAAGGCCTGCCGCTGCCGTTCATCAGCTACGGCGGCTCGAACCTCGTCATGCTTCTGGCCTCCGTCGGCCTCATCCTCAGCGTCGCGCGGCGCGCCACTGACAAGCCGCTCGTCGTCGCCGCGCCGCTCGACGACAACCCCTTCACCGCCATCCCGCGCCACACCTGATGCAATCCGCCCCGGAGAAACCACTCGTCGCCATCGCCTGCGGTGGCACGGGAGGACATCTCTTCCCGGGGCTGGCCGTTGCGGGAGAATTGCAGCGCCACGATTGCGACGTGCTCCTGCTCGTGTCGCCGAAGGAAGTGGATCAACAAGCCGTCCGTGCTGCGCGTGACGTGCAGGTCGCCACGCTCCCCGCCGTGGCGCTGCAGGGCAACTTGCTCGCCTTCGCCCGCGCCTCACTCGCCTCGTATCAAGCCGCGAAGAAACTCTTCGCCTCGCGCCCGCCGTGCGCCGTGCTCGCGATGGGCGGCTTCACCAGCGCGCCTCCCGTGCTGGCAGGAAAGAAGTTCGGTGCGAAGACTTTTCTCCACGAGTCGAACACGATTCCCGGCCGAGCCAACCGCTGGCTCGCGCATTTCGTGGACGAGGCGTTCGTCGGCTTTCCCCAGGCGGCGAGCCGACTGTGGATTCAACGCCACGCCGTCACCGGCACTCCGGTGCGCGAGCAGTTCACGCCTGCCGATGCCGCGAGCTGCCGCATGGCGCTGGGCCTCGACCCGAAGCGTCCCACGCTCGTCATCACTGGCGGCAGCCAGGGTGCGACGGGCCTGAACGATCTCGTCATCGCCGCGCTGCCTGAGATGGTCGCGCGTCACCCGGAGCTTCAATTCCTCCATCTCACAGGCGCGAACGACGTGGACAAGGCGCGGGCGGCCTACGCTCAACTCGAAACTCAAAACCCGAAACTCAAAACGCGCGCTGTAACGCAGCCGTTCCTGACCGAGATGGAACTTGCGCTCGGTGCGGCCACACTCGTCGTGAGTAGGGCAGGGGCATCATCGCTTGCTGAACTCGCCGCGATGCGCGTGCCGTCCGTCCTTGTTCCGCTGCCGACTTCTGCGGACGACCATCAACTCCACAACGCCCGCGCCTGCGCCGACACTGGTGCGGCCCGGATGCTGAACCAGCGCACAATTTCACCCACGCAGTTCGCCGCGCTCGTCAGCGAACTGCTCGCCAAAGCCGCTGCCCGCGCGCAGATGCAGGCCGCGCTCGCCCAGTGGCACCAGCCCACTGCCGCCGCCGACATCGCCGAGCGTATCCTTTGCACGTGCGGCTTGCCCATCATCGCGACCGACACGATCGAAGTCGATTGGCAGCCGCCCGCGCGCTTCGGAAAGTCCGTGAAGCCACGAACCCACGAGGCCCGCCACGACACCCCCACCCCTCTTCAATCGGCGATCCCATGACCGCCCTCGCGCCAGAACCCATCACACGCCCCGCCGACGTCGCGGCGGAACTCGCTGCGCTGCTTGCACCCGGCTCGGCGCTGCGGCGCAACGAGCCGCTGGCCAGGCGCACGACGCTGCGTGTCGGCGGCCCGGCGGAAATTTACGTCGAGCCAGCGGACGAGTCAGAGCTGGCGAAGGCGCTGCGCTTCTGTCGCGACCACGACGTGCCGTTCTTCCTGCTCGGGCGCGGCTCGAACCTGCTCATCCGTGACGGCGGCATTCGCGGCGTGGTCATCCACCTCGGTGCGCCCGCCTTCTCGCGCATCGCAGTGGAGGGCGAGCAATTCCGCTGCGGAGCGGGCGCGAAGTTGAAGGACATCGCGCTCACGGCGAAGCGTCACGGCCTCGGCGGCTTGGAATTTCTCGAAGGCATTCCCGGAAACCTCGGCGGCGCGCTCCGTATGAACGCTGGGGCGATGAACGCGTGGACGTTCGAGGGCGTCGCCTCGCTCCGCTTCATGGACTACAACGGCGTCGCCCACGACCGCGCCGCGCGCGAGGTGGAGACGACCTATCGGAGCTGCCCGCTGCTCAAGTCCGCCGTTGCGCTCGGTGCCGTGTTAAAGGGCCGGCCCGCGCCGCGTGAGCAGATCGAGGCGAAGCTCGCCGAGTGTCAGCAGAAGCGCTGGACCTCGCAGCCCAAGGAGCCGAGCGCTGGCTGCATCTTCAAGAACACGAAGACCGTTCCCGCCGGGAGACTCGTGGACGAACTCGGCCTCAAGGGCACGCGCGTCGGCGGCGCGGTCGTCTCGGATGTGCATGGCAATTTCATCATCAACGACGGCACGGCCACCGCGCGCGACGTGCTGGCGCTCATCGAGGTCATCCGGACTGCCGCCCGCGCGGAGCGAGGCATCGAACTGGATACCGAGGTGGAAATCGTCGGCGAAGAAGAATGACCAATGACCAATTCTCGATGACCAAAGAATGTTCAATGCCCAATGCCCGAGTCCCGGGTCGTCGCCGTAGCCCGCTTGGCATTCGTCATTGGGCATTCATTGGGAACTGGCCGTTGGGCATTGGTCATTCACTCCCCTCGGCATGAGCACTTCTCTCTCCATCACCGTCATGCTCGGCGGCCCGTCCGCTGAACGCGAAGTCTCGCTCCGCACCGGCGCGGCAGTGGCGGCTGCGCTGCGTTCGTGCGGCCACACCGTTCACGAACTTGACCCCAAGGGACCGGGGCAGTGGACGTTGCCCGCTGGGACGGAAGTTGTGTTCCTCGCCTTGCACGGCACTTACGGCGAGGACGGCACGGTGCAGCGCGAACTGGAGGCGATGAAGCTGCCCTACACCGGCTGCGACCCGGAGGCGAGCTGGCTGGCTTTCGACAAGGTGCTCACGAAGCAAAAGTGCGTGGCGTGCGGCGTCCCGACGGCGAAGTTCATGACGTTCAAGTCCGTGGATGCGAAGTGGCCGGAGGGTTGGCAGACGCCCGTGGTGCTCAAGCCCGTGCGCCAAGGGAGCAGCGTGGGTTTGCAGTTTGTGGATTCGCCGGCTGAGTTCCCCGCGAAGCTCGCAGAGTCGCTGAAGTTCGACAGCGAGGTGCTCATGGAGGAGCGCATCGTCGGGCGCGAGACGACGGTGGGCATCCTCGCGGGACGCGCGTTGCCGGTCGTGGAGGTGCGTCCGAAGCAGGGCACCTACGACTACGCAAACAAATACACCGCCGGTGCGACGGAATACTTCTGTCCGGCAGATTTCGATCCGATGACGACGGCGCGCATCCAGGACGCGGCGCACGCGGCGTTCAACGCCATCGGCGGGCGCGACTATGCGCGCGTGGACGTGATGGTGCGCGCGAACGGCGACCCGGTGGTGCTCGAAGTCAACACGCTGCCCGGCATGACCGCGACGAGCCTGCTGCCGAAGGCGGCTGCTGCCGCCGGGCTGAGCTACGCGGAGCTTTGCCAGATGATGGTGGACCTCGCGCTGCGGCGAGGGACGACGACCAGTTGAACCAACATTCACCGCCATGTTCCGAAGACTTGCCCGCCTCTTCAAAATCAACCGCCGCCTCCGTCGTGAGAACGAGAACGTGCTGCGCGTGAAGCTGCGCACGGATCAACTGCACGCCGCGCGCACGCGCTTTGCGATGCAGGTGCTCACGGTGCTTTTCGGCGCGGCGGTGGTGCTGTTCCTCGGCTGGCGCGGCGTTGATTGGGCTGTGCGCGAGTTCGTGACGGAGAACCCGGCGTTCGCGACGAAGACGATCGATTTGCAGACAGAAGGCGTGCTGACGGTCGAGGCGTTGCGCAAGTGGGCGGTTGTGCGCGTGGGCGAAAACCTGATGAGCCTCGACCTCGCGCGCATCAAGCGCGACCTCGAACTGGTGCCGCTCATCCAGTCCGCCGCCGTCGAGCGCGTGCTGCCGGACACGCTGCGCATCCGGGTGACGGAGCGCGTGCCCGTGGCGCAGGTCGCGGTGCTGCGTCCGAGCGCGGGCGGCCGCTACACGACGGTCATCCATCTGCTGGACGCCACGGGCTTCGTGATGCTGCCGCCGGACCGGACGATGGTCGCCGACCCGACGGCGTTGCAGATTGACTGGCTCCCGGAGCTGCGCGGCGTCAACGACGTGGACCTCAAGCTGGGCCGGCAGGTCGAGTCCCCGCAGGTGCGCGCTGCGCTGCGGCTGCTCACGCACTTCGAGCGCTCGGCGATGTTTGGTCGCGCGGACATCCGGCGCGTGGATGTTTCCGGGCTGGAAGTGCTGGCCGTGACGACTTCCACCGGCGGTGAAGTCGCGTTCGGCTCGAACCGCGATTTCGACGCGCAGCTCCGCCGCTGGCGCGCGGTGCAGGACATCGCCACGCAGCGGGGCAAGGTGCTTTCCACGCTCGACGTTTCCATCTCGCAGAACCTGCCGGCGCGGTGGGTCGAGGCGAGTTCCCTTCCAGCCCCGCCCGCCAAGCCTGCCAAACCCGCACCCTATCGGAGGAAAAATGCTTAACCTCTTCTTCCCAGAAAAAACCACCGTCATCGTCGGCCTCGAGATCGGCACCGCGAAGGTCGCCGCCGTCGTGGGCGAAGTCACCGACGCCGGCGGTGTGAACGTCATCGGCATCGGCCAGTGCCCGTCGCGCGGCGTGCGCAAGGGCGAGGTGGTCAACGCCGACCTCGCCGCCGAGGACGTGCGCAACGCGATCGTCGAGGCCGAGAAGTCCGCCGACGTGGAGATCGCCAGCGTGTATCTGGGCGTGACCGGCGGGCATCTCACGAGCCTCAACACGCACGGCGTTTTCACCGCCGCGTCCGACGACCACGAGATTTCCCAACCGGATGTGAACGAGGTGCTGGCGAACGCGAAAGTTTTCAGCCGTCCGTCTGAGAACCACGTGCTGCACGCCATCCGGCAGCACTTCACCTTGAACGGCCAGGCCGGCATCACCGATCCCATCGGGATGCTCGGTGGCAAGCTGGAGCTGGACATGCATGTCGTCCACGGCGTCACGACGCGGTTGCAGAACCCCGTGCGTGTGGTGAAGGGCTTGAATTTGGAGGTCGAGGAATTTGTGTTCAGCGGCCTCGCCTCGTCGCTTGCGTTGCTCGACAACGAGCAGAAGCAGATGGGCGTGCTGGTGGTGGACCTCGGCGCGGGCACGACGGAATACGTGGTCTATGCCGACGGCGTCATCAAGCACACCGGCATCCTCGCCGTGGGCGGCGACCATGTGACGAATGACTTGTCCCACGGCTTGCGGATGGCCCCGGCGCGCGCGGGCCTGCTCAAGCGCGAGCACGGCGCGGCGACCATCGAGGGCGCGGCGGGCCAGACTCTGACGCTGACGAACGAGAACGGTTTCCCCGACCGTCGTGTGAACCTGGAGCATCTCCGCCGTATCATGGTCGCGCGGCTGGACGAGACATTTCAGCTCATTGACGAGGACATCGGCGAGCAGGGCTTCCACGAGCAGCTTCGCGCGGGCGTGTGTCTCTGCGGCGGTGGCGCGCGCATCCGGGACATCGAGAAGCTGGCGGAGGAAGTCTTCGGCCTGCCGGCGACGTTGGGTCGTGCGAACGCCGTCGGCGGCCTGCGCTCCGCGACGGATGATCCTGAACTCGCCACCGCTGTCGGCCTCGTGAAATACGGTGCGATCCGCCAGAAGAGCCAGCGGCGCGTCGGCCTCGTCGGCAAGCTCAAGAATCTCGCCGGCTCGCTCGGACTGTTTTGATTCAAATGTCGGGAACTCAACTTCCCATCAGCCATGACCTCGACTGAAACCACGCCCACCACGGCTCCGGCCAAAAAGCAGCTCACCATCAAAGTGTTTGGCGTCGGCGGCTGCGGCGGCAACGTCGTGTCGCAGATTCACGGCGCGGACTTTGGCGGCGCGCAGTTGATCGTGCTGAACACGGACTCGCAGGCGCTCGCGCAATGCGCATTGCCCTACAAGTTCAACCTCGGCCTCAAGCTCAACGGCGGCCTCGGCGCGGGCGGTGATCCGGAGCGTGGTCGCGCGGCGGCGGAGGAGGACGAGGTGCGGCTGCGCGAGCTTTGCACGGGCGTGGACATGGTCTTCATCTGCGCGGGACTCGGCGGCGGCACGGGCACGGGCGCGGGTCCGGTGCTGGCGCGAGTGGCGAAGGAGTGCGGCGCGTTGTCGCTGGCGTTCGTCACGCTGCCGTTTGAGTGCGAGGGACCGAAGCGGATGCGGCAGGCGCGGCGGGGCTTGGAGGAGTTCAAGTCCGCAGCCGACGGCGTCATCTGCCTGCCGAACCAGAAGGTCTTCAAGCTGATTGACGAGAACACCAGCGTCATCGAGACCTTCTCCACGACGAACGAGCTGCTCGCGCAAGGCGTGCGCGGCATCTGGCAGCTCGTGACGCGGCCCGGCTTCATCAACCTCGACTTCGCCGACCTCTGCGCCGTGGTGCGCAACCGGCACTCGGAGAGCTCCTTCGCCACCGCCGAGGCGACCGGCCCGCACCGCGCGAAGGAAGTCGTGGAGAAACTTCTGACCAACCCGCTGCTGGACGGCGGTGCGGCGCTCGGCGAGGCGGACGCATTGCTCGTGAGCCTCATGGGCGGCCCCGGCCTGACGATGGCCGAGGTCAACCGCGTGATGGAGCAAATCAACCGTCAGACCGAAAATGCGCACTTGATGATGGGCGCGGCCATCGAGGAGGGGCTGGGCGATAGGTTGACGGTGACGCTCGTCGCCTCCCGGCAGTGTTCGCACGCCGCTGACTTGCCGAAGGGCGTGGAGCCGGGGCAGCCCGAGCCACAGCCTGCATCGCGTGGCGGAGAGGACTTCGACCTGCTCGGCTCGGCGATTGCCAGCAAGCCGGTCACACGAACCGCAGTCGCCAAGCCTGAGTCGGAGCGAGTTGCCGTGGCTGTGGCCGAAACCGGGATGGAGGCTATGGCTCCCGCTCCCGTCGCCACCTCCCGCTCCTGGCGCTCGCGCAAGAAGGCCAAGGCCGTTCATCCGGAACTTGGCTTGGAGACAGTGACGACGGACCCGTTCCAGCAAAGCGAGCCGACGCGCCACAACGGAGTGAACCTCGACGTGCCGACGTTCGTGCGCCGTGGGATGGTGATGAACTAGGCGTGACCGTCCCACGGGGCTGTGGAAGCGCCAAAGCTTTGCGTCATTTTCACGCGTTCAGCGTGAAAACCATCGCTGGTGGTCCTGTGACTTGCTATTATCGCCGATAGTAGGCGTTTTGGGGATCAAGCGGGCTGGAACACTGGGTCGCTCTTGAATGCAGGTTTAGGAATGTAACACTTTGCATTTAGTGTAGTTAAAACATTCCGATAGGAGCCTTCCAAAACTACATTGGAAAGAATTGGAAGTTTCCTCCGGTCTGGCACCGGCACTGCTATGAGCCGATCTGCCTATGTTGGAACTTCGAGAGCGGTTCTCGGGGCTGACCGACTGGAAAGCAAACGCAGCTAACAGAACAAACACATGAAACGCCTACGCAGCAAAAAGATCGGGGCCTTTACGCTCATTGAGCTACTGGTCGTCATCGCGATTATCGCCATTCTGGCCGGCATGCTCCTGCCCGCCCTCGCCAAGGCCAAGGCCAAGGCGTCGCGCATCAAGTGCGCCAGCAACCTCAAACAGGTCGGCCTCGCCTTCAAGGTGTTCGCCAACGACAACGACGACCGCTTCCCTTACCGCGTGGCCAACTACGCGAACATGGCCGGCTATTTCAACACGGCGGCGGCGGGCAACGCCCCCAACTCCACGACCACTACGGCTCAACGGTCATGGGCGCACATGATTACCATGTCCAACGAGCTGGCTTCCGCGAAGATCCTCGTCTGCCCGGGTGACCGCAACAAGCTGAACAACCAGAAGGCTGACTTCAGCACGACAGCACTTACTGGCTTCAACGTCCCCGCCGGCACTGGTGACGACACCCTTCGCACGGCGGCCATCGGCTACGCGGCTGGTCAGGGCAAAGACTCGGCCAACTCGTTCGTGGTCGGCTTGGGTGCGGATGAGACCCAGCCCAATGCGGTGCTCTCCGGCG
>SXGU01199959.1_pt1 | contig 29767 bp, 26 predicted proteins | sample 3174531 | NCBI WGS metagenome assembly SXGU01 (sample SAMN11356863, study PRJNA531348) | freshwater metagenome | isolation source: freshwater sample F1-140 | place: China: Fuxian Lake, Yuxi | collected 2017-12-25 | reverse complement strand
GTCTTGCTGCCGGTTTAATACGGGTTGATAGCGGCGTGAGGTCATGAGTGTTTGTTAACTGGCGGTTACCGGATGATGTGCATATTATAGGGTATGGCTTGCGATAATACTTTCACAGTCTCCGGAGCGTGGGAACGATAGTAAAGTTTTTATTTCTCCGTGTCCTTCGTGCCTTCGTGGTGATAGTGCTTTTTAAACCAGCCCTGTATTTTAATTCACCACCTCAAAATCCAGCCCCGGATACGCCCCCAGCTTATAATGAAATTGTAAAATTTCGCCGCCTGCAAAGGTTGGTTTTCCCGGCAAACGTTGCGGCAAATTAAGGCTGCTGTCGTAATCATCCAAACGGATTTGACCGTAGACGACGATTCGGGTCAACAGCCGCATCTGATAACGTTGTAATACCGAAGCCGGAACAGTGACGCTTGCGGCGGGCAAGCTATCCTCTGTTATATCGGCCCAACGTTTGACGTTTTGTGCGTCCAATTCGAAAACCTTGCCCAGATAAATCCGATCCCGTACCGGTTCTATAATCTTGCCTTCTTGCGCCGGATCAATCGGCGCAAATTCCTTCAATGGGTCCAGCAAACAAACCTCGACGCTAACGGCTTCCGGCACCATCCGCGCCTCCGGGGCCTGCGCCAGCAAGCGGCGCGCGATCGACACTTGCGGCTCCTTGCCCAGACAAACATTCATGGTTTCACTGACAATCACATCGGGAATCGAATCCGGCGGGATTTCATAACGGGTTGCATCCGCGCATACATATTCGACGACATGGCCGGAAAAGCCGAAACCGTCAATCAAATGCCGCACGCAACGTAAGGATTCAGGATGAATATCGATCAAGGTAAACACCACCTGCTGCGGAGAAAACACCGCCATCAGGGGCAACACCAACAACGCAAAAGGACCGCAACCGGCATACAGAACGCGTACCGGTCGGTCATTATGCGCAGCATCTTGTACCGCCGCCCCTACTCCCTTGATGAAAGCGGCGCTACGAAAAACTTCGCGGGCGCATATCGCGGCAACCAAAGGCGAAACCGCCATACCGCTATCGAGCAAGGTTCGCCCTTCGATCAAACTGACCTCCGGGGTCATCTTTAACAAAGTGTATTTCTCAAGCAAGTCCTTTAACTCGACAATACGCGGAATCAAATCCACTAAGGTGTTTTGTGGCTCAAGAATATCCCGTGAAATGTCCTTGAGCCTTTCGAGATCATGTTCTTTCGGCATACCCGAATCATTCTGTTCGAAGGTGGCGGGTTCTAATGGAGAGGTCATTAATGATTCCTTTTGATTAAAATGTAAGGGCGGTCATGATACCAACACCCGCCGCGTAACACAGTCTCTAAATTAATGGTAAAGTTTAGCCGCGGTAATCGACATTCTATTTTACGGTCGGGATGACTCGGCTATCAAAATCTGCATTCTATTTTTCTCCCCCATCGTTATAGACAACGCGACGGCGATGATCGTTAAGCTTTAAAATCCCCCTTTATTCTCATTAGGAGTAGCTCATGACCTCAGTACCAAACAATAAAACCAACCTGTTCTCGCCCATCCTGTTAGGCGATTTGGCCTTAGCCAACCGGATAATCATGGCGCCGTTAACGCGCAACCGAGCGGGTGAAGGCAATGCGCCTCAGGACATGAATGTGGACTATTACCGGCAACGGGCCGAAGCCGGGCTGATCATCAGCGAAGGCAGTCAAATCTCGGCGACCGGCGTCGGTTATCCGGGCACGCCGGGCATTCATTCAAAAGCCCAGATTGACGGTTGGAAGCGGGTCACTGACGCCGTTCATGAGCAAGGCGGCCGAATTTTTATCCAGCTCTGGCATACCGGCAGAATATCCCATTCATCGCTGCAACCTAACGGTATATTGCCGGTTGCGCCCTCCGCATTAAAAGCCGCCGGTCAAGCCGTAACCTTTCAGGGCTTCCAGGATTTCGAAACGCCGCGCGCATTAAACATTGATGAATTGCCCGGCATTGTTGCCGACTACGCAAGCGCCGCACAAAATGCGAAAACAGCCGGTTTTGACGGCGTGGAGATTCATGCCGCCAACGGTTATCTGCTGGATCAGTTTTTAAGAGACGGAACCAACCAACGGGAAGACAATTACGGCGGTAACGTTATCAACCGGATGCGTTTGTTAATGGAGGTTGTGGAAACAACCGTTGCAGTGTGGGGAGGCCATCGGGTCGGTGTAAGGCTGTCGCCGGAAAACAGCTTTAACGATATTAGAGACAGTCGGCCGCAACGCACGTTTAGCGCCGTCGCCGAAAAATTATCCGAGTACCCGCTGGCTTATCTGCATGTGTTGGAAGGCGACATGCAAAGCGGCGAACGGCAGGTCGATTATGCGGCTTTAAGACATTGTTTTAGCGGCTGTTATATAGCGAATAACGGTTATGATTTGGAACGCGGCAATAGCGTCATTGAACGGGGCGATGCCGACATGGTGGCGTTCGGTAAGTTATTTATCGCTAACCCGGATCTGCCGACGCGATTCGCAAAAAACCTGCCGTTGAATACGCCCGATCAGGCCACTTTTTATGGCGGCGATGAAACAGGGTATACCGATTACCCGAAATACAAGGCCGACTGAAATGTTGTTATAGAGTGCTCATCCAAACTCCAGCTTCATTGCCATTCCCGTAACGTTTTTTATCAATGAGTTGCATTGAACACTCAAACCTGTGGACGGGTTAAATAACCCGTCCAGCCGCCGCTTTTCCTTAAGGATTAGGGGAGCGAAAGCTGCCGTATAATTTGACTCAAGCGTTCATTCTCACCTAATCCACCCGCTCAACTTTCACCAAAATATGCATCCGGTCTTTGTCGATTTGGTACGTATTAGCGAACCCACTTTCGCTGCTGCGGTTACTGTTTCCACCGCTGCCTCCTAATTCCACCCATTCGCCCAGATTAATCCGGATGGTCGAAAGCGCATCCTGGCTCTCAAGCTGTCCCCGTCCGTTCATTTTATCCGACCAAGGCGCTACGCTGAGAATGACTTGCCGTCCGGCCAACCGGGGTATCACCGCAAAGCCGGTGCTTGCTTCGGTAAACTCGGTCGTCGAAGGATAACCAAAGGCTGAAAAATTTTGTCTTGGATAACTGTTACCCGTTTTAATGTGGGCGGTTACGCCTTCGAGGGTCCGGATAGACTGGCTGTTTTCATCGGCGCTTTTGCCTTGGGTTTGATACAAATGGCCGATGATTCTGCCGCCGGGAGCATCCAGTTGCCCTCCGGCCGCCGCATTAAGCTCATCGGCGGTCGTTTGTTTGCTCTGGACAACGGTAATCAGCAGGTTGCTTTGGCGCACATCCAGTTTTTTGACGATGGCCCTAATTTCAGCCAGCTGTTCAGGTCGGGTCTTGACCAGCAGATTGAAACCGTTATCGACAAGCTGAGCGCTGTCGCCAAGCAATGACGCAAGCGACGGCACTATCTCCGAGGCCGGTCGGTTAGTTAAGGGGATGACTTCAATCACCGTATCTGCGGCAAAAGCAGTGCTGCTAAGCAGGCGTATTAACATCAAAGCTAAAAAAGTTTTCAAAGCGAAGCTCCTCGGTGCAGGTAAGCATTCATTATGAAGCACAACAGCCGCCGCGCATATCTTGTTTAATCGTCCTGTAAAGCACGCATAAGTCGGATTGTACTACGCTGTCAAAGCTGTATCGAACGGTCGCCGACACGGTAAGACTCCGGCCTTATAAGTGTTTATGCGAGTTGTTTTTAGCCTGAATATTGATATTTTAACCCTGCTTTAATTATCTTTTGAGCTTATTTTAATTGACACAAAAGCATGAGCCACTTCATTCATCAAAAGAGACAATCCATTAGTAAGATTGAATAGGCTCTTGCACGCGGAGTGGCTTTGAAGTGAACCACCATGCAAACAAGCCGGCCCGTCCCAATTTTCAGCCGCTTTATTATAGAGCCCAGAATTAATAGAGCGACGTAAAGTCTGTAGAGGGTCTGCTATCGTTCCCACGCTCCGGCGTGGGAATGCAGTGAGGGACGCTCCTGCGTCCCGTACCGCTAGAGCGGTACTTCGGCATTCCCACGCCGGAGCGTGGGAACGATGTCGCTTTATTCACTTCGGACTCTATATTTGTCGCGATTGCTCAATACATAGCCGGCATTTAGCGAAAAACATTGACTAGTATATTTTATAAAAGATTTCTCAAATGCTGGTTTAGAACTGGCAAGGAACACCTATGAATAATACAAGGTTTAACAATAACCGCATTCCAACGAAATGGTTTAATAGCATAGAGCGGGCTTTGGATGCGGTGCAAAATCAGCAAGAACTGTTTGATATTGCCATGACCATCAAGAAATATTTCGGGCTTTACAGCATCTGTTACGGCGTTGTCATGCAGAATAATTTCCAGAGTGAAAGTTATCATCTAGCTTCGGACGAACCTGAAACATGGAAACAAATTTATACTCAAAATGACTATTGGAAAATCGATACCCGCGTCATTATTGCCCGCAATCAGACTATTCCTTTTCGCTGGAGTGAAATCGACAATCTTTCGAGTTTTATTTCCAACGATATTATGCGGGAGACTTTTGACGGCATGACCGTTCCGGTGCATGGGCCGCATCGTTTTTTCGGCGTACTCCATTTCACCTATGACCCCCAAAGGAAAAAAATCGACAGCTGGCTGAAATATATCCAACCGTTTTTAGTCTATTTGGCGCAACGCATCGTGGACACTCAGCATAAATTGATTTGCCGGTCGCTAATCGTTTGCCCGGTACTGACCAATAGACAGCGTACCTGTTTGTCCTGGGCCGCTGACGGTAAAACGACCGAAGAAATTGCTTTAATTCTTAATATTGCCACCTCGACAGTCAATAAACACTTGGATTTAGCTTCCACCGCCTTGAACGCCACTAATCGAACGCAGACCATTGCCAAAGCGGTCGATAGAAATCTTATCGGCTTAAGCTACAAGAAAAAAGCCAGAGTTGTTTATCTTTAACCGACCTCTCATATCCCCTTAGAAAGGAGCATGGAATAACTTAGTCAAGCCGACCATGGAGTGCAAGCTCGGCCTGCAAACGCAAGCAAAGCTTGCACTCCGGCTGTCCGGTTTATTTCATGCTCATCCCTTAGCTATCCATACCGGCTAGCTCATGTAAAGCCTCCCAAAACTTTATAACCGATTCCCAAGCTAAAGAGACTGTGAAAGTATTCGTTTTAGAACAAAAAGCAAAAGCCTTCACCACGAAGACACGAAGTTTTTAATAGCTTGAGTTTAATCGGTTATTTCTTCGTGAACTTCGTGTCTTCGTGGCGAATAGGTTTTTAAACTGATTTCGATAATACTTTCACAACCTCTAAAAATTGGGAAGCGGCGATAAAGCGCCCGCACAAAAAACAATGGAACGCAGCATTTATCGTGTAGCTTCCTGATTGAGTCGTCTAAAACCGCATATCTCGGGTCCGATTTTGCACTGACCGGCATATCGAAATCCATCCCTGAAATTCCGCTCATCCGGCAAAAACGACAAGCCGATCGTAAAAGAAATCGATGCTGTGGCAGTAGAAAAATCCGGCATTTTCTATTTTTAAATATGGCCACTCGAAAAAACCTCAGCATTTTTATTTTTTAATTTATTTTCAATAAGTTAAAAGAATAAATCGAATCAAAATAAAACCCGTGAATGCATTATTGTGCCATTGTTGCAACATAACATTATCGCTAGACTATAACCCAACGTTACAGACAAACCGAACAAAAAACGGGTGATGCATGGCTTCTTAAAGCACCGTTTTTTTTAAAAGACCGCTCACTTAAATGGAGATGTAATGATTAAAAATCCTCTTACAAAAAGCAGAGCGACCCGGATTTTAACCGGTATTTTTTGGGTGGTGCCGCTTGCTTACGCCGATACCGATTTTACCAATACGGCTGCTATTGAACAGGTTGGCAATGCCTACCAAGCCGTAATCAGCCAATCGGGCGACGGCAATATCGCGCATATTCGTCAAGTCGCAACGTGTACCGAGCTTGATGAGGATTTAACGGCTGTTAACGGTAGCGCTGAAATCGCTCAATCAGGGAGCCGGCATTACGCTGAAATCAATGATTTCGGCAAGATCAACGCTATCACCGTTCAGCAATGGCAAAGCGACAACATGGCTTTGGCTAATGTGGACGGTAACAACAATCAAGTCCGCATTGAACAAAACGGCCTAGGCCAAGATGTGCTGGTCAATTCGGACGGCAACGGCAACACCGTGTCGGTAATGCAACTGGGCGACTACAACAGCGCGGCGATGGCGGTTGACGGTGACAGCAACCGGCTTTACCTGACGCAAAACGGCGACAGCAACACCTCCAATATTCAGATCGCCGGCAATCATAACAGCGTGACCGCGTTACAACTCGGCAACGCATTAGATTACAGCTTGGAGCTTAACGGTAACAACAGCAGTATCGGTGTTACCCAAAATGGAAGTTGAGGCAAGGAAGCCTCAGCAGGATGCTCGCAGTAAAAGGAAAACAACAACAGGAACTCACGATAACGGATACGGCGGCAGGAGCCCTGGGCTATAACGTCCCATTAACCTGTAAATAAAACGTTAGGCACCCTAGGTTCCATCGTTCAATTTACAATCAAAAACCTTAATTTGGAGTACAGACCTATGAACATTCAAAAAACCAGTTTGGCTATCGCCATCAGCATCATCATGTCTTCCACCGCTTTCGCCGCTAACACCAGCACTGTAACTCAAATCGGCGCATCGGATGAAGCCACCATCAACCAAACCGGCACGAACGCATCCGACGTAGACCAAATCGGCAGCAGCAATAAGGCCACGATAGAGCAAATCAGCCAAGGATTGGCGCAAAACGATTCCGACGTAAGCCAAGTCGGTAGCAGCAATGAAGCCACCCACTATCAATACGGAAGCGCCAATAGCGCCACCAGCACGCAAACAGGCGATAGCAATAAGTCCACTATTGCTCCTCAAACCGGCAACGGACTTTATACCGGACATAACGGTCCTATAGGTCCTAATGAAGGCGGCTCGGACAATGTCGCCGTAGCCGTTCAAACCGGTAATTCCAATGAGTCGACCATCGGTCAGAATGGCGACAACAATTCGGCTTCGGTCGCTCAAACCGGTAATTACAACAAATCGACAGTCGCTCAACACGGCAACTTTGCCGGATGGGATGGTTCGGGCGACTGGAACTATGCCCTCGTCGCCCAAAACGGTAACAACACTATTTCAGACGTTGATCAATTGGGGATTAGTAATTCGGCAACCGTGACTCAAACAGGAAATTTACACAGTTCCGAAGTTGATCAGGTCGGCACTTTCAATGTCGCTACAGTGAACCAAAATTAATTTGGCTAAAGCTTACTCCAGCAATAAAGAAGATAGGCAGAGATTTGTCTCTGCCTGCCCTCCGGATTGCCGGATACAATCCGGTTGAGCTTTTCCGCCAACAAGCGACCGTGATTCCGGCTTTCAGGCCGGAATCGGTCTCTTCAACATGCAGCCATCATGAAGACCTACGTGCACAAGTCTTGGACTTAAAAAATATCCGATCTTTAGCGAGATAGTTAGCTTAATAGAGGGTTCAATCGATAAGTAATGGTACTTATTGATTAAAAAACTGAACTCTCTATCCTACAAACAGCTCTAGCTCTGCCTTAAAGAAGGCAGTTCGCGAAGATCATTACCAACCCTATCTTTACTTTGATGAGGGAAAACACCATGAAAATCGACAAAACCTTATTAGCGATACTGCTGTGCCTGCCTACGCTATCCAGCGGCGCCGCGGAGCAGGAAAACTGTACAAGCTCTGCCGCAAGCGAGGCTAATACCATGAAAGACGAGAACGGTAACAAGCAAACCATCGTCCAAGCCGATCCCTACAATGAAAAATTCATTGAACAATCAGGCCGCGACAATGCCCTGACGCTTCGACAACTAGGCCGCGCCAACAGTGCGGACATCAGCCAGCGCGGTCATTGCAACAGCAACGAAGTGACGCAATCGGGCAGCAATAATCAAGCGACGGTTAAGCAAAACGGCGGCGGCAACCGCTCAGTCATCCGCCAAGGCAAGCTGTTGTGAGACGCTATGGCCTTGGTATTTTATTGCTGGCGCTGGCGTTAACGGCAAGCGCCCAACCGAATATTGAAATAGGCGGGCTGATCGTCGATCAAACCGTCTCCCGCGTCGGCCATTTGTTTTATCAAGAATTGATTAATGGCTGGGAACCGCCTGACCAAAGCGTCACCATTACCGTAAACGAACGCCCCGACATCTTCGCGGGCAACATTATCTGGATAGAAATCAACGACGATATCGTGTTTCAAGAACGGATGGGCACCCGTCCCAGCGGTATCGAAGAAAAAGCCCAGGCGGCGCGCGCCTTACTGGAATCATATATTCAGCGGAACAAGGATGCTTTGCACGGTTTAGAGGTTTATTAACATGCATCTATTATGGATTTATCTCGGCTTATTGGCCTTCTTTTCCGCACCGGCGGCGGCTACGGAACTGGTTCATCATTTTGAAAACCCCAGCTTCGGCGGCAATCCATTGAACGGCCCGACCTTGTTAAACCAGGCTAACGCTCAAAATACCCTAAAAGATCCCGCTTTGTCCCGTACTCCACCGTCACAACAAACCCCCATCGACCGTTTTAAAAGCAGCTTACAAAGCGCCATTCTGAGCCAGGTGTCACGCTCTTCGACACTCAATCTGTTCGACAGTAACGGTAACATTAAACTGGGCTCTACCCTTAATTTCGATCTGAGCGGGGACGGCAGTAATACCTTTTCCGTGCAGGTAAGTTCCGAACCGGTCAACGGCAATATCACCATCAACATTACCGACGGCATTACCGATACCACGCTGACCGTTCCTTATGTACCTATTACCACTACGCCATAAACAATAATTTCCGCACATCGCTATGTCGTATTGCGCCGCGCTAACCTAACCATTACAACTCCACCATGACTAAAATTTCTCGCAGATTGCTGTGCGGTGTTGCGGCCGCGTTGACCCTAAGCTCTTGTTCCAGCGTATTTCAACCCATCAGCTCCGGTAAGGCGACCACCGATTATCGCTCCGGCATTTCCGACTTATTGCGCTCCTTGCCGCCTCCGGTAGAGCCGATTGTGGTTGCGGTGTATAAATTTCGCGACCAGACCGGTCAATACAAAAGCAGCGACGCGCAAGTGCAATATTCCACTGCGGTCACCCAAGGCGCAACCTCGATGCTGATTCGCGCTTTAATGGAAGCCGGTAACGGCAGATGGTTTACCGTACTGGAAAGAGAGGGGCTGACCGATTTAATGAACGAACGCAAAATCATCGCGCAAACCCGTGAGATGTACGCCAACGATCAAAGTAAAAGCGAAGCCCACGGCCCCAACCTGCCGCCGCTGCTGTATGCCCCGGTGTTGCTGGAAGGCGGAATTATTGCCTACGAGACTAACTTGTTAACCGGAGGTCTGGGCGCGCGCTATTTCGGATTGGGTGGTTCCACGGAATTCAGGCGAGATACGGTAACCAGTATGCTAAGAGCGGTGTCGGTAAAAAACGGCTCGGTTATCAATCATGTCGATGCCAGAAAGACGATTTTTTCGATGCAATTGGATTCCGGGCTGTACCGCTTCGTTTCCTTTATGCGCTTGCTGGAAGCCGAGGCCGGTATTACCAGTAACGAACCGCCGCAAATGGCGGTCATGGAAGCCATAGAAGCCTGTGTTTATGGCATGATTATGGAAGGTTTGGTTAATAAGACCTGGAGTTTCAAAGATCAAAGCCTGATCAAATCTAAAATTGAGGACTATTTAAAACAGCGCGATTCGAAAATGATTGCCGACTTCGACGACAAAGGCCGCGTGCTTAATTTAAAGCCTGTAGAAGGGCTGTAGGATACGGTGAGGAACGAACCGCACCGTTCTTACTTAACCCATCCCGCCACCCAAGCCGCCAGCCTTTGTGTCATCACGTAAAGCACCGGCACGAACGGTATCGCCAACAGCGTTGACGACAACATGCCGCCGAAAACTACCGTACCTATCGCCTGCTGACTGGCCGCGCCCGCGCCCGAAGCGCCCAGCAATGGCACGACACCCAAAATAAACGCGAACGAGGTCATTACAATGGGCCGAAAGCGTCGGCGCGTAGCCTCTACCGCCGCCTCCGCCGCGGACTTGCCTTCGGCTTGCAATTGCCGGGCGAATTCGACGATAAGAATCGCATTCTTACAAGCCAAACCGATCATTAAAATCAATCCGACCTGGGTAAAAAGATTATTGTCGAAGCTCCGCATCATCAAAGCCAACAGTACGCCGACCAAAGCCATCGGCACGACCAGCACCACCGCCAAAGGACTGGTCCAGCTTTCGTATAAAGCCGCAAGCACCATAAACACCAAAGTGATCGACAGCGCGTAAATAAAATAAGCTTGATTAGCAACCTGCTTTTCCTGATAAGACGTTGCCGTCCAGTCGAAACCGATCCCTTTGGGCAAGGTTTTGGCGGCCACTTGCTCCATCAAATTCAGCGCTTGTCCCGAACTGAATCCCGGAGCGGCGGAGCCGTATATTTGCGCGGACGGATAAAGGTTGTAGCGCATCACCAATTCGGAACCCAAGGTTCGTTTAACCTCCAGCAAAGTCCCTAACGGTACCATTTCGCCCTGGCCATTGCGCACATAAAGATTTTTGATGTCTTCCGGCTGCGCGCGAAACTGAGCGTCGGCCTGAACATAAACCTGGAACACTTGATTGAATTTATTAAACAGATTAACAAAAGACGAGCCCAGATAAGTCTGCAACGTCGAAAACACATTGTTTAAAGGAACATTTAAAGACTCCGCCTTGGTCCGGTCAATATCCAGAAAAAGCTGGGGAATGCGCGCATTGAAAGTAGAAATCAAGTTGCGTAAGCCGGATTGGGAATTGCCCGCGCGGATGACCTCGCTGAGCGCTTTTTGCAATTCGTTAAGGCCCAGGCTTTGCCGATCTTCGATCATCAACTGAAAACCGCCGCCCTGCCCCAGCCCGCGAATCGGCGGCGGTATCAGCACCAGGGAACGGGACTCTTCGATGGCCGCCAGATCGCGGCGCAGATTGGCGGTAATGGTGTCTTGGTTTAAATCCTTCCGCTGTTTCCAATCGTCAAAAACAATAAAGGTAGTCACGATGTTGGAGACGTTGGCGTTGTCCAGTATCGACAGTCCGCCGATGGTGACCCACGCTTCCACGCCTTCTGTTTTATGCAGAATATCATTCAGCGCCTTGGTTACGAAGGTGACGCGCGGCTGCGAAGAAGCATCCGGAAGCTGGGTGATAATCATCGCGTAGCCTTGGTCTTCGGTGGGTAAGAATCCGGTCGGATGGTAGGCAAACTTCCACCCAGTGAGCACGATGATCAGCGTATACAACAGGACCATCGCAACAGACCGCTGTACCATCCAGGTCACCAAGCGCACGTAAGAGTTCTCAAACAACGCATAAATCTTGTTAAAGCTCCGAAAAAACCAATTAACTTGTTGGTCTTTTTCAAGCGGACGCAGCCACAAAGCGCACTGAGCCGGTTTAAGCGTCAAGGCGTTAATCGCGCTGATAATGGCCGTGGATGCGATAACCAACGCAAACTGGCGGAACAGCTGGCCGGTAATTCCCGGAAGAAAAGCCGCCGGTAGAAACACCGAAGTCAGCACCAGCGTAATGCCGATTATCGGCCCGGTGATTTCCTGCATTGCTTTAGTCGTCGCCTCTTTCGGAGCCAGACCTTGCTCGATATGAAACGAAGCGTTTTCAACAATAACAATCGCATCGTCGACGACGATGCCAATCGCCAGAATCAGCGCGAACAAGGTCAACAGGTTAATGCCGAAGCCCAGCATCGACATCGCCGCAAACGCGCCGATCAAGGTAACCGGAACGGTCGTCGCCGGCACCAGCGTGGCCCGCCAATTCTGTAAAAATACCACGACGACGACCAGCACCAATATGCCGGCCTCGAACAAAGTAATGTAAACATCGTGTATCGCGCTACTGACAAATCTTGTGGTGTCGTAATGAATTTCGTAGCTCAGGCCGGGCGGAAAATCCTTGCTCATCGCCTTCATCGCGCTTTTAACCGCTTTCGCTACGTCAAGCGCGTTGGCGCCGGGCAAGGTAAATACCGGCATCACCGTGGCCTTGTGGCCGCTGGATTGGGAAAAGTTGCTGTAACTCTGCCGATTGAGTTCGACCCTGGCGACATCGCGAATACGCACGATTTGCGCGGACTCGCCGCGGGTGCTTTTGATAACAATGTCCTCGAACTGTCCCACATCCGCTAAGCGGCCCAACGCATTGACGGTAAATTGAAAGGTCTGGTTCGCGGGAACCGGAGGCCCGCCCAACTGGCCGTCAGCCCCAGTTGGCTTTGGGCGTAATCGAATATATGCGAAAAAGCGGCTTGCGAGGCGTGCTGACTGAGATGGATTTTGCTGAGCGAGCCGGTTAATTGCTGGTTTTGCGGATACAGATCGCCGATAGCCACGCCCAGTTGAGCACGGGCTTCGAGCACTCTGACTCCGGCCATGCGTATAGTGAGATTATCGCGATAAGCGCGGTCGATTAATCGGTCCAGAGCCGGGTCTTTGAATGTTTTCCACCACTGTCGGTCGTTGCCGGAAGTTGTTTTCAAGCGCCGGTCTTCGGCTTCCAGCCATTGCTTAGCCGTTTCGGTAACAGGAGGAACGTAGTCGGGGCCGACCATGCAGCCGGACAACAGCAATAAAACCGGGTAAAACCCAAGGCGTTTAATGTCCCATCGCATTATTAACTCCTCAGCAATTCGGTTCGCGCTTACGGTTCGATAAATTGTGTTTGGATGCGTCTGATCGGTTAATACAGCTTATTGCTTAGGAACGGGCATGAAATAATTTCGGCAACTGGCTCCCTCTCCTGCTGGAGAGGGGTGAGGAGAATCAAATGCTTAAGCTGCCAAGGCGCGCACGGCACGCCCTACGCCCATGTCCTTTTGCGATTTCCACAATGACGATATCTTGCGGACACGTGTGTATAACGGGGAACCGGTCAAAAAAATCCGTAATCAAGTATCTCCGGTTTGCGAGCCCCGATAAATTCGCATAACTACTTACAGCCCAGCAAGCCTGAACATTATCAGAGCTTAAGAGCTTTCGCCGTTCCCGAAAAACAGGAATCAGCCATATACCTTAATTAAGAACTTGAAGAGATCGGATATGATTTTGCTACCCTCACAGCCCGTTGCAAATCAAATTTGCGCATAGATCCGCGGTTATTTTCGGCTTTTCAAATGGTGTTTTATCTGTCAGAATCTTGAGCGTTTTAAGCCGCTTGCAGAGACCTCTCGGTTCAATTTTCAAGATTGATGCTTATAAGCTTCAATTACTTAGCTTCGTAAAAAATTATCAGCTCGAGATTTTCTGTAATCAATATGCCATCCAATTCCAATGCAGATGCTAATGCCGATCCTAGCGATCCGGTTTCTGAAACACCCCACGTCGATATTTTCCGCGCACTGGTCGAGCATATGCTTAACGGTGTCGCCTATTGCAAGATGCTGTACCGGGACGGGCAGCCCAACGATTTCATCTATCTTTATACCAATCCCGCGTTTGAACAACTCACCGGTCTCAAGCATGTCGTCGGTAAGCCTGTTTCCGAAGTGATACCCGGCATCCGCAAAACCGATCAGCGACTGCTCGACATTTATAGCCGGGTGGCGCTGGGCGGCGAACCTGCGAGGTTCGAAATCTTTGTCGAATCGCTGGCTATGTGGTTCTGGATATCGGTCTATAGTCCTCAGCCCAACCATTTTGTCGCTATTTTCGATGTGATCACCGAGCGCAAGCAAGCCGAATTAGCGCTGAGTGCCGCCAATAAAAGATGGTCGTTGGCGCAGCGTGCGGCCGTTGCCGGTTCCTGGTATTGGGATATAAGAACAAACGCAACTTATTGGTCCGATGAACTGTATCAATTATTCGGTTTGAAACCGCAGCAAATACCAGCCAGTGTCGAGACCTGGGAGAAGCTGCTGCATAGCGAGGATAGACGGCAAGCCGAACAACGGCTTACTCAAGCCATTAGCGATCATCTGCCGCTGGTCAGCGAGTATCGCATTATTACGCCAAACAATGAGGTCCGGTGGATTCGCGCATTGGGCGATACTGACTACGATGAGCAGGGCGCAGCCCAACTTATGACCGGGATATGCGTTGATATTACCAAAACCAAGATGGCCGAAATGGCTTTGCAAGAAAGCGAGGAGCGTTTACGGTTGGCGCAATCGGTCGCCAACATCGGTATTTGGGATTGGGACATCGCCCATAATCAATCCGCGTTTAACGCCCAGTATTATCAATTGCTCGGCCTTCCCGAAGGCATCGGTCACAGCTACGAAGACTTTCTGGCTATGTTGCATCCCGAAGATCGCCCTAAGCTGGAGGCAACGGTACAACAGGCATTGGCCGAAGGTATGCAAGACTACGCTATCGAATACCGGCTGATACGGGGAAACGATGGTGCTACCCGCTGGCTGACGTCGAAAGGCCGGTTTATTGTAGAAGAAGGTCGGCCGTTACGGGGCTTGGGCGTCACCACTGATATTACGGAGCGCAAACAAGCCGAAGAAGCACTACGCGAAAGCGAAGCCCGATACCGCCATATGTTTCAGGCCAATCCGCAGCCCATGTGGGTTTTCGACCTGGAGACGCTCCGTTTCCTGGCGGTCAATGCCGCCGCGGTAGCGCATTATGGTTACAGCGAGGCTGAATTCCTCGCCATGACCATCGCCGACATTCGTCCCGTAAAGGAAGTGCCGCGGCTGCTGGAAAGAATCAACCAGCTCAAAGGCGAACCGCAACACCAAGAAGGAACATGGCAACATCAAAAAAAAGACGGCACCCGGATTGACGTCGAGATCAGTTCGCACTCGCTCGAATATGAGGGGCGGCAAGCGAAAGCGGTGATGGCAAACGATATTACCGAACGCAAGCGCGCCGAGGAACGCATCCACTATCTGGCAAATTTCGATCCGCTGACCGGCTTGCCGAATCGCACTCAACTGAACAATCATCTTAAATATGCGCTCAGTTTAGCCAAACGCAGTAGCGGCCACTTGGCCTTGCTTTTCCTCGACCTCGATAATTTCAAGGATATCAACGACACGCTCGGCCATAGTACAGGCGACGCCTTGCTGATTGAAGTAGCCGGACGTTTATGCCAAGTATTGCGAGAGGAAGACACTGTGACCCGATTGGGCGGCGACGAGTTCATTTTGTTGTTGCCGGGCAACGATACACTCGGAGCCGCTCAAGTGGCGCAAAAGTTACTGCGTGCCATTGCCGAATCTTATCTGATTGAGCACTATGACCTGACCCTGACAGCATCAATCGGTATTGCGCTTTATCCCGAAGACGGTCTGGATTTGGAAGCGCTATCCAAGAGCGCCGACGCCGCCATGTATCGGGCCAAGCAGGAAGGCCGCCAATGTTACCGTTTCTTTACCCCGGAAATGCAGGCACGTTCGGCGCGCAACCTGCAATTGGTCAATGCCTTGCACCACGCACTGGAACATCGGCAGTTGCAATTGCATTACCAACCGCAAATCGCCATGCAAGACGGCCGCATTATCGGGGCCGAGGCCTTGTTGCGCTGGTCACATCCTGAGTTGGGCTCGGTATCCCCGGCAGAATTTATTCCTGTCGCGGAAAGCAGCGGGCTGATTCTGCCGATCGGCGAGTGGGTATTAAGATGCGCCATACGGCAAGCAAAAGCCTGGATAGAGAACGGCTTCGGCCCGTTGATTATGGCTGTGAACCTGTCCGCCGTTCAGTTTCGCCATCCCGATCTGCCGGAGTTGGTCACGCGCATACTCAATGAAGAAAACTTAGCTCCCGAATCCCTGGAGCTGGAATTGACCGAAAGTGTAGCGATGCACAACCCGCCGGGCGCCATCGCCGTGATGAACAACCTATACGAACGCGGTATTCGCATGTCAATTGACGATTTCGGTACCGGCTATTCTTCACTGAGTTATTTAAAGAAATTTAAAGCCTATAAACTCAAGATCGACCAGTCTTTTGTTCGCGACATCAATATCGATCCGGAAGACAAGGCCATCGTCAGCGCGATCATCAACTTGGCGAAAAGTCTGGGCTTGCAAACGATTGCCGAAGGCGTTGAAACAATCGAGCAACAGGCATTTCTGCGTGAACAGGGGTGCGATCAGATGCAAGGTTATCTATTCAGCAGACCGGTGCCGCCTGAACAGTTCGAGGCGTTATTGATGCAATGCGTTACCGCTTAATTGAATCGGCGCATTAGTTGCTGTACCCGAAGTCTAGGCTGCCCGGCTTTATTATTTTTTTCAATGAATTACGCTACCGCAAGCCGGTAATACACTTCGGCGTTATCGATCAATTTAGCCACCACTTCCGCATCGAGCCTCCCGCTTGCAACACGCGCTTTTAAGTCGTTGAGAATATACTCAAGATTCATGGTATGACGATAAGGCCGTTCTTGGGCTAAGGCCTGAAAAATATCGGCAACGCTGATGATACGGCATTCCAGATCCAGTTCTTTTTTTTCGGTTCTAAAAGGATAACCGTCGCCGAGCAAGGTCTCATGATGGAACCCGGCCCATACCGGAATCTTTGAATCGTCAAACACCCGTTGCAGAATGCGGAAGGTATCGTAACTGTGGCGGTGCATCGTGGCCCGTTCCTCCGGCGTCAGACTACCCGGCTTGTCGATAATATCCTCGGATACCCGCAGTTTGCCGATGTCGTGCAATAGCCCGGCGATTTCAACCTGCTCCAGCTCATAACCTTCAACACCGAAATCGACGGCCAATTGCCGGGCGATATGCGCGACCCGCTGCGAATGCTCATCGGTATACGGGGATTTGGCGTCCACTACGCGCGAAAACAGCCGCGCCAATTCTTTGAGTGCGGCAATATCGAGCAGAACCGCCGGAATATGGCTGCCGATCAGATGTAAATCTTCATCCAGGTATTCGGGTTCCATCGCCAACCAAAAAGCTTCGACATTGGCGACTTCGGTAAAGGCATCGACCAGTTCCGGGGCGAACAATGTGCCTGACAGCGTTTTGATGCGCTTGATGATTGCCGGATACTCGATAAGGATCAAGCCATTGTTCAGGAAAGGCGCTTGCAGCACATCGATTCGGTCCGCCAGAAACAGCAGATTGGCGCGCAAGCGAACGCGATGATCGATCGGCAACTCCAGCAATTTTTCCCAACGGCTATGGTGATAGCGAACTTCGAGGGCTAAATACGCCACCGGCGAACAGGCTGACAAATAATCGGCGCCGCGTATACAGTGCTCTTCGGCGCCGTCCCATTCCAGCGTTTCGGTGAGTTGGCGGTGTTCATGAATTCTGGACACCCCGCAATCGTGCAACATGCCGGAATAAAGGATGGAGCGGCACTCAAGTTCCGGCCAGTTCAGGTGCAGGGCAATAGTCCGAGCCATGACGGCTACCCGTTTACCGTGCCTGACTTCGTCGACGCCGACTAAATCCAGCGCGCAACTTAATGCGGTAATAGCGTTATGTAAATCGACGTGTTGCAGTTTCATGGCATGTAGGAGGAGCGAGTGGACCAGTCGGTGGGTGAAAACATTATTGAATTTTGACAGGCGCACGGCCAATTGTCTGCAAAAAATTATGAACTAAAGCAGTCGTTAAATATAGCGGAGCACGGCCGGTTGGCGATATTTTATCCCACCCGAGCATTTAAACAGGTTGCAAATTTTGCCTAGGAGCCTGATATAAAGTAAAAACTTGATAACGGGACATAAAGTCCGCCCTTTCGATTGTTGCTCTTGGCTTAATAGGATGCAGGCCGGAATACCCACAGGACAGGCCTTGCCTACATCCGCAAGGCCTGCCTCAGTGGCTATCCCAGCTTACGAGATATGTATACTGCGAACGGTCATGATTTGCGTGTTTTTGAATCCACTCACCCCAGCCCTCTCCCGAAGGGAGAGGGGGACAAAAGCCGCAATCCATGCCCGCGTTGAGTATATAACGATCAGAGCTACGCGCGGGAACGATAGCGGGCTACCGCATCCATTATCACTCCTCTTGCAATTTCTTCTGTTGCTCTTGGCTTAACAATTTAAAAATGGCATTGTCCATACTGGATTTCTGCAATGCCATTTCTTTATGGAGGGCGGTAGCCTTATCAAGCAAGGCCTGAATTTTGACAGTGCTGTAGTCATTGGAAAAACTCAGTTGATGAATTTCTTTACCAACGCTTTTCGCATCTTTCATCTTGGCTTCGATTTCGCCGTGTTGGCTTTTAAGCAAAGCTTTGATTTCAGCTTGTTGTTTTTCGGTCAGGTCTATTCGATGTAAAAACCGCGGCAAGCGTCCCTCGCCCTCCTCAGATTTATGATGTTTGAAAAAGGGCATATCGTGGCAAGACGCTTCGTCATCCATGTTGGGTTTCGCCAAGGCTATTACAGGTAATAAAGTTAAAATCAACAGTAGTTTGCGCATAAAAAATCTCCGGTGTTTAGTCAAAATAGTGGCGGAATGCAGTTGATTCCGTCATGTTCAGTATCGCTCTAATGTCGGTAAAGCACGGTTAGTGGAATGTAAATTCAGGTAAACCCGGTGGCCGGGTGATGGCGGTTGTCCGCTTGGAACGCTATGATGACGCCAACAATCCAATGAAGGTGGCGAGCGTGACGAATATTTTGATCATTGACGATGATGTCGAATTAGCCGGTTTATTTAAAGAATATCTGCAACAGGACGGCTTTACAGTCGAAGTCAGCCACTTGGGCGAGTCCGGGCTGCGGCTGGCTTTGTCGGGACACTACCAGTTGGCGATACTGGACATTATGTTGCCGGATATAAAAGGCACCGAGGTTTTAAACCGCATCCGCATGCAAAGCCGCATTCCGGTGCTGATGTTTACCGCCAGAGGCGATGATGTCGACCGGATTATCGGCTTGGAATCGGGTGCCGACGATTATGTGCCCAAACCTTGTACGCCAAGGGAACTGGCCGCGCGTATCCGCGCAATTTTACGGCGAACACAGCCTGTTGCCGCCGGCGATAGCGGGCCGATTATTGCCGGGCCGTTGCAAATCTGGAGCGAAAAACGCAAGGCCTCATGGTTCGGCCGGGAGATCGAACTTACCAGTACCGAATTTAATTTACTGGAAACGCTGGCGCTGCATTGCGGCCGCATCGTCACCAAAAAGGAATTATCCGAAAAAGCGCTGGGGCGGCCTTTGGCGCGTTTCGATAGAAGTATCGATGTGCATATGAGCAGTATTCGCCAAAAGTTGGGCTGCCAGCATGACGGGCGTTCTTATATTCAGACCGTGCGCGGGCATGGTTACCAATTGGTAAAAGAGTAAGGCTATGGGGCGATTGTTCTGGAAGTTTTTTCTGACTTTTTGGCTGGCTTTGCTGACGGCGGCTATCGGGGTCGGTACGGCCGTCTGGCTGAGACACAACGCTTGGCAAGAAACCGAGCCCATCAGGTATTCGGTTGATACCAGACGCGCGACAGCGTTTGTCGTGGCGGCGGAGAATGTTATCCGGTACGGCGGCGTTGCCGGTTTGCGCAGCTTTCTTGAAGCGATGAACGACGCGCCTTCTCCATCGGTTTACGCGGTTGACGATCAAGACCGCGAGCTTCTGCAACGCGACGTAGCGCCCGACGTTTTACAACAGGCCCGGACTCTGTTTTTGCAGGATCTTTACCCTGACGCGATTCGCAGGGTGTCGGCAGAAGACGGGCGTCATTATTTGCTGTTTGTGCCTTTGCCCGAACACGGTTTTGCTCAGCCACCTTCAGGCGGACATTTATCTCATCCTGCCCGGCCGCCATCGCCGCCATCGCCACCATCGCCGCCATCGCCGCAGTTGCCGATTCTGGCCGGTATTTTCGCCGGCTTGGTGTTCAGTGCGGCCCTGGCTTGGTATTTTGCGAAGCCGATTCGCAGTTTGCGCAATGCTTTTGCCGCAGTAGCCCAAGGCGATCTGGATACCCGAATTGGCGCATTGATGGGAAAACGGCGCGATGAGTTATCCGATCTGGGCCGGGATTTCGATCATATGGTCGGACAGATTCATGGCTTGGTGCATGCCCAACAGCGCTTGTTGCATGATGTTTCCCATGAATTGCGTTCGCCATTGGCGCGCATACAAGCCGCCATCGGTCTGGCCCAGCAGCAACCGGAAAAATGTCAGGCGATGCTTGAACGCACCGAACGGGAATCGCAACGCATGAGCGATCTGATCGGAGAACTGTTGGTGCTGTCTCGCTTGGAAGCCGGTGTTGTCGGCAGCGAACGCCATGATTTCGATATTGGCGGATTGCTGGATGATATTGTCGAAGATGCCCGTTTTGAGGCTGAGCAGCATGCGGTTGTGATTCGTTATAAAGGTATTGAGGAAACCTTGGTTCAAGGCCGTAGCGAATTGCTGCATCGCGCCATTGAAAACGTGCTGCGTAATGCGGTGCAGCATTGCAAACAACACGGCGAAGTATCGGTTGCCGCTCGTTTCGATGGCGTTGAAGGCCGATTGCTGGTTCTGATCGATGATCAGGGACCGGGAGTTGCCGAAAGCGATTTGTCGGCGATTTTCGAACCGTTCTTTCGAAGCGGCGACCGCAGCAAAGCCGACAGCATAGGTCTTGGTTTGGCTATTGCTTACCGCTCGATAGAAGCGCACGGCGGGCGTATTCAGGCGCGTAACCGGCCGCAGGGCGGTTTGAGTATGGCAATAGAAATTCCTTTTGCCGGGTAAAAGCCCCGGCGAGTCCGCAAAAAAGGCGGTATGGGAAAGTATTTAGTCCGGAATACTGAACCAATACTGTTGATTTAAGAGGGACGCGCCCCTTCTCCGGGAGGACGCCCCCATGGATCTGCCATTAAGTTAAGAGATAGGCGCCTAACGTCTTTCGTACTGGATGAATGCAACTTTAAGCGGATGTCGAAAAGCTGCTGTTTACCGTTGCTTGATCGGAAATACTGTACGATTGCAACAGCCGTACCATATGCTTCATGAACTGCGCATCGCTACTTGCAGTTGATGAGTCGGCGCTGCCGGATGCCTTTTTCGAATCTTCATAAGCCTTAGCTTCGTTAGCACTGACCTTGCTGTCACCGTCAGTATCAACCGCACTAAAATTGCTCGCTATATCGCTCATCATCTCGGCTCTTTCGCTGTCCGTCGAACTCAGCTGTTTTGACATTGAACTCAATTGATCTTTAGTGAAGCTTGGGCCGTCTTGTGGCGGCGGAGGCGGCATATTTCCGGCCAATATTTGCATTAATTGAGCGTCATCGGCACCCGATGTAGAAGATGATGAATTATTCGAATTGCCGGATACCGTCTGAGACAGTTCATAGGCCAGTTTTTCTTCCACACTCACCGTGCCGTCACCGTTGGTATCGGCCGGATCGCCGGCTTCGCTGGATGTGGAATTGTCTGCCGAACCCGCTTTTTGACCGCCGCCTTGGGGCGGAGGCGTGCCGCCGTGCATGCGCATTCTCGGGGCGGGGCCATCCAGTTCAGAGGCTATTTTTTGTATAGTCGCCGACATTTCCTCTTTAGTCACTTTGCCATTGCCGTCGCTATCCATTTTGGCGAACATGTCGTCAGCGGAAGTCGAACTGCTTGAGCTGCTACCCGATTGCGACAGTTTGCCAAACGCGGATTGCAAATCGCTCTTTTCAATATAACCTTTTCCAGTGGTATCCAATTTTGAAAATAAATCTTCGGCCATTTTTGCTGGATCGGGGCGCGGCATGCCCTTCATTATCACGGAACTATTGCTGTTTACACTGCTAATACTCATTACTTTATCTCCATCTTCGTTATCACTGCTGAAAAGCCCTGCTAGTCCTTCAATATTGCTGTTCTTGTAAAAACAGCCTATGACTGCGGCAACAGAGCTACGTAAATCCTTGAATAATATAGCGGTCGGCAAGGGTATAAAAATAGGCGCTAAAAGGTAAAGTTAGGTTAAATCATGTTAAGGATTTTGCTGCCGATGCTAAATTAATCATGTTCGCGGCAAGGATGGTTTTACAAAGTTATAAAGTTGATTATCAAGCGACACATTATTGCCGCTGTCGCCGTAAGCCGAACCTTTGCCGAATACCTGAAATTGATTGGCAGTCCAGCTAATTGTTCTGTTTAAATAACCTGCTTACAGGCTATTAAAGAGAGATGCGCGATGAAAACACTATTTATCCTGAGCATGATCGTGTTAACCGGCTGTACCGGCATTCCCGAAGGCATTACGGCTGTCGATAGGTTTGAGGTTAACCGCTATCTGGGCGCCTGGTACGAAATAGCCCGGCTCGATCATCGCTTTGAACGCGGTTTGGACAATATTTCCGCGACCTATACCTTGCGCGATGACGGCGGTATTGACGTGCTGAATAAGGGCTGGGATATAAAGGCCGGCGAATGGCATGAGGCACGGGGTAAAGCTTATTTTGTCGAACGACCGGATAAAGGTAGGCTGAAGGTGTCTTTTTTCGGACCGTTTTATGGCGGCTACAATATTATTGAGCTGGACAAGAAGAATTATACTTATTCGATGGTAAGCGGACCGGACCGTTCTTATTTATGGATATTATCCCGAACCAAACATTTGCCCGAAACGACGTTGCAAGCCTTGATTCAGCGAGCCGAGGCGCTCGGTTTTGCGACCGATAAACTTATTTTTGCCCAGCCTGAAGAAGCTTGGCGCGAAGCTTTTTAATTCCCGGCAACAGACAGAACTTACACGGACTGTTACTGTTTGAGCCAAGGCCAAGTGAACAAAAGCGCCGCTGACATGCCGGCACGCGACAATATGCCACATTCCCTTGTTTGACGTTCATCGTTACTATAGCTGCAACTCTTGAGATGCAAATTTCCTTCCTCGGAATTCAGAGTTTTATATCCTTCTCTATAATGCGGCTTAATCAGCCGCATTTTTTTTGTCTACACCCTTGCGAAAGCTTCGCCTGAGCTATTGCTTTAAGCAGTGTGGGTTTTAAATCCGCGACAATATGCCACATTCCCTTGTTTGACGTTCATCGTTACTATAGCTGCAACTCTTGAGATGCAAATTCCTTCCTCGGAATTCAGAGTTTTATATCCTTCTCTATAATGCGGCTTAACCAGCCGCATTTTTTTTGCCTGCCGATTTTAAACAAATCGATTTCATAACTCTATGGCGGCACTCCCGCACTATTCGCGCCAGTATTTTTCCCTGAAATAAAAAGCCACTTTCACCAAGCCGATCAGCACCGGAACCTCGACCAGCGGGCCGATGACGGCGGCAAAAGCCTGTCCCGATTGCAATCCGAAAACCGCGACGGCTACCGCGATAGCCAACTCGAAGTTATTGCCGGCTGCGGTAAACGACAAGGTGGCGCTAACCCGGTAGCCTGCCCCGGCTTTGGCCGACATATAAAAGGTGAGCAGGAACATCAGCAGAAAATAGATCACCAGCGGTACCGCGATACGCGCCACATCCATCGGCAATTGCACGATGTATTCGCCTTTCAGGGAAAACATCACCAGAATTGTGAACAGCAACGCAATCAGGGTGATCGGGCTGATCTTGGGCACAAAGACTTGTTCATACCACTGCAAACCTTTGCGCCGCACCAAAAAAAAGCGCGTGAACATGCCGCCGAAAAAAGGAATGCCTAAGTAGATCAATACGCTTTTAGCCACTTGAAGCATGGTCACCTGAACTTCAAGGCCGGAAGCGATACCCAGCCACGCGGGCAGAACGGTGACGAAAACATAGGCGTAAACCGAAAAAAACAGCATCTGAAAGATCGAATTGAAAGCCACCAGACCCGCGCAATATTCGCTATCGCCGTCGGCCAGTTCGTTCCAGACAAGCACCATCGCGATACAGCGCGCCAGACCGATGATGATCAGGCCCACCATGTACTCCGGGTAATCCCGCAGAAAGATAACCGCCAGCGCGAACATCAACACCGGCCCGATAATCCAATTTTGCACCAGGGATAGCAGCAAAATCTTGGTGTTGTTAAAAACCGAGGGTAATACCTCTTAACGCACCTAGGCCCGCGGCGGGTACATCATCAGAATCAAGCCGACGGCAATGGGCATGGAGGTGGTGCCGACCTGAAAGCGGGTCAGCCATTGGGTGACGTCGGGAACAAAATAGCCCAGCGCGATGCCGCCGGCCATGCTGATAAATATCCATAGAGTCAGGAAGCGTTCTACAAATCCCAAATGTTTAGCTGCGTTAGTTTGGCTTGTCATGTCGGTTACCTTATAACGTTTCCGCGCCGATTTTATTCAGCGCTTCGGTCAAGTCCGGTTTGGACATCGTTTCCACCGGCAGCGCCAGCAGTTGCCGTATGCGTTTTTCCAGGGCCGCGTAAGTGGCTTCGAAAGCCGCTTCAATCACTTCGGCGCTACCGTCGACATGAGCCGGGTCGGGCAAGCCCCAGTGCGCCCGGACTGTATTATTCAGGTAAACCGGACAGACTTCCCCGGCCGCGCTGTCGCAAACAGTAATCGCAATATCGATGTCTTTATCGTCGAACTCATCCCAGGATTGGCTGGAAAAACCCTCGGTTGAAAGGCCGTGACGGGCTAATGTCGCCAACGCGTTGGCGTTCACTTTGCCGGTCGGATGACTACCGGCCGAAAAAGCCCGAAACCGGTCGCCGCCCAAATGATTAATCAAGGCCTCGCCCAATACACTGCGGCAAGAATTCCCGGTACATAAAATCAAAACGTTTAACATGGTTTGCCCCTTTATATTTATATATTCGAATAAACGAATATTATAAGGTAAAAAAATTCAGCCGCAAGGCTTGTTCATCTCGGGACGGTCGCCTATGGTCTGCAAACGGCTCGTGTCATTTTGCTGTTTGGCATGGGTCGCGAACTGGTCGGCGGCGACGTCTAAAATGTCAAAGACCCAAGCCGGTAACTCGGGATTAATTTGGTAATACACCCACTGCCCTTCGCGGCTGTCCAGCAGCAGCTTGCTATGACGCAATTGCGCAAGGTGGCGCGATATTTTGGGTTGTAATAAATCCAGCGCATGGGTTAACTCGCAAACGCAGAGTTTGCCTTGTTTATGCAGCAAAACCACGCAACGCAAACGGGTTTCATCGGACAAACATTTAAACAGAGTGGTGGGTGTAATCATGTTGATAAATAGGAGTATAGCCGTTGAAACTAGCCTAGTTTAAATCCGACAAAAAAGCCGCCGACGCCGCTGGCGCCTTTGCTGGTAATGCCGGTCAAGCGATCCACCAAAAACCCGCCGGAGCTTTTTGCGGCTTCGGTAGCGGCCGTGGCGGCGTGTTGCAGCTTTTCATCGGTAATATCGATAATGTCGTAATATTCCGCAACAAACAGCAGAGTGATCGCCGCTCCTCCCAGAAACAAGGCTGTGCGCAACATTTTTTTGGCGAAATAACCGACCGCCAACCCGATAACAAACGGTGCGCCGACATTGCCCATTAAAAAAGTCGAAGAAAAGATGTCCTCAGAAGGCGCTACATCGAGTGGAGAGGTACTCATGATTCTGAATTTCTGCTGTTAAGTGATAAAGGATAATGTTTAGCTAAAAAACAAGCTTACGCTTTGGTTTGTTCATTTTATCACTAAACGCAAACGTATCAGAAAACAAAGCGATAACGGCAATGCACATGCGCCTTTAGTTTAAAGGGCCGCGGCAAAAATCAGCTTTTATAAAACCCCATCCGTTAAAACCTATATAATCGTGTCATCTTAATTTCCCACTAAAATCCAACCAAGTCTCTAGGTTGGGCGAGAGCATTATGTATTCAGTTGAAGTTTTTCCTTGGAATAAAAATTTCGAGACCGGAGTGCCTCAGATTGATGTACAGCATCAGCGCTTGGTTGAGTTGCTAAATGTACTGGCCGGTCATTTGGCCTATCAGTCCGACGTACCCACCTTAAATAATGTTTTCAACGACTTGGCGGAATACGCTATTTATCATTTTCAGGAAGAAGAAGCTATTTGGCATGCGTACTTTCCGGAAGATACTTGGGAAACCAAACATAAAAACGATCATCGGCGATTTTTGACGACTGTAAACAGGATTATGGGGGGAAAAACCCTCAGGCCGTTGGATCAAGTTATCGAAGAAATTCTCACCTTTCTAACCCAGTGGTTGGCCTTTCATATTCTGGATACCGATATGCGCATGGCCAAGGTCGTGCTGGCGGTGCAATCCGGCATACCGTTAGTCGAAGCAAAGGAGCAAGCCGATCAGGAAATGAGCGGCGCGATGAAGGTGCTGATCGAAACCATGCTGTCGATGTTCGACGCTCTGTCTTCACGCACGATGCAACTGGCAAAAGAGGTCATTGAACGCCAAAAAGCCGAGCAATCCAGCCAAGAGGCTCTGGATCGGCTTCAGAAAATCGCCAGTCAAGTGCCGGGGCTGGTGTTCCAGTTTCAGCTGTTTCCCGACGGCAGTTCGCGCATCCCTTACGCTAATGAAGCCATTCAAACTATCTACCGGGTCAGTCCGGAAGAAGTCAGCGAAGACGCCGGCAAAGTACTCGCGGCCTTGCACCCGGATGACCTGGAGCGGTTCAAAACGTCGTTTAAAGTCTCGGCGCAACACTTAACGCCCTGGCGTCAGGAATATCGCTTAAAGTTCGACGATGCCCCGGTGTGTTGGCTGTTCGGCAATGCGCTGCCGCAGCGGCAGGCCGACGGTTCGGTGCTTTGGCACGGCTTCATCACCGACATCACCAAGCAAAAGCAGGATGAAGTAGACCTTCATATCGCCGCCACCGCCTTTGAGTTACAGGACGCCATGCTGGTCACCGATGCCGATAATGTCATCCTCAAAGTCAACCGGGCCTTTACCCGAATCACCGGTTACAGCGCTCAGGAAGTCATCGGTAAAACGCCTAATTTGCTCAGTTCCGGGCTACACGACAAATCTTTTTACAGCGCCATGTGGGAGAGCATCAATAGCCACAACGCCTGGCAAGGTGAAATATGGAACCGGCGCAAAAACGGCGAGATTTATCCGGAATGGCTGATTATCACAGCGGTGAAAGAATCCGACGATCCGAACGAACAAGTCAATCATTATGTAGCGTCCTTCTCCGACATCACTTCCCGCAAAGCCGCCGAGGAAGAAATCAAGCAACTGGCCTTTTATGATCCACTGACCAAGTTGCCCAACCGCCGTTTGTTGTTGGAGCGCTTGAAACACAGCATCGAAGTGGAACGCCGTGAAGGCAATCGACTGGCATTACTGATGCTTGACCTGGACCGCTTTAAAGCGGTCAACGACAGTTTGGGCCATGCCGCCGGCGACGAATTGCTGCAACAAGTCGCGGCCCGCATTCTGGCAAGGCTGCGCGATGTCGACATGGTCGCGCGTCTGGGCGGCGATGAATTTGTGGTCTTGCTGGAAGACATTGCCCATCCTGAAGATGCCGCACGGGTGGCTGAAGACATTATCCTGGTGTTAAGCAAACCTTTTCAGCTCAGTCAAAGCAACGACGTCCAAATCGGCGCCAGCATCGGCATCAGCCTGTATCCTGAACACGGGGCCAGCTATGAAATGCTGATGGATCACGCCGATGCCGCTTTGTATCAGGCTAAAGATCAAGGACGCGGCTGCTATGCTTACTTTTCCGAAGACCAAACCATCGCAGCCCGCGAGCGCATCGCCTTGGAAACGCGGTTGCGGCGGGCGATTGAACAAGGAGAACTACGGGTGTTCTACCAGCCGCAGGTGGATATTGCCGGCGACCGCATCGTTGGCGCCGAGGCTTTGGTGCGCTGGCAAGATCCGCAGGAAGGCTTGATTCCACCGCTCCGCTTTATCCCGATTGCGGAAGAAACCGGGCTGATTTTGGAAATCGGCGAATGGGTCTTGCGGGAAACCTGTCGGCAAGGCCGTCGTTGGTTGGATGCCGGGCTAATGCCGCTCACCTTGGCGGTCAACGTCTCCCCTCAGCAATTCCGCCGCGGCGATATCAGCACCTTAGTGGCTACCGTGTTGCATGAAACAGGATTTCCGGCCGAGTATCTGGAACTGGAAATGACCGAAAGCGGACTGATGGAAAACCAGGATCATGTCATGGAACTTTTGAACAAACTGCGTGCGCAGGGCATTCGTCTAGCCATTGACGACTTCGGCACCGGTTTTTCGTCATTGGCTTATCTAAAGCACTTTCCGTTGGACGTGCTGAAAATCGACAAAAGCTTTATCGATGACATTCCCCACTTGCGGGACGATATGGAAATTGCCGCGACGATTATCGCGATGGGGCATATTCTGGGCTTTAAAGTGCTGGCCGAAGGCGTGGAAACGCCGGAACAACTGGCCTTTTTGCGGGAAAAAAGATGCGACACCTATCAAGGCTATATCAAAAGCCCGCCGGTGCCGGCGGACGCGTTTGTTAAGCTGTTGCAGGATCAAGGGCTTGATTGATTCCCGACAATCGACGCATTTATTAAAAGCTTCACCACGAAGGCACGAACGACTTGTAAGGGCAGATATTTTGCTCCAGGCAAAATCTGCATTCGCCACATCCCAGTGGCTTATACAGGAGGTAGAGCAACGCATGGAGCAGTTGCCGAGAGCACGAAACTTATAAAACTTCATGTTCTTCGTGGTGAATTCTTTACGATCAGCCTTACGAACTAAACGGCTGCACATCGCCCGGTTTTCGCAGCATTTTATTCACTTCATCAAGATGCAGCTCTTCTCCGGCAATCATCTCTCGCGCGTATTCTTCCAACAGCACTGAAACGCCCTCCGAAACTTTCAGCAATTCAAAATAAGCGGCTATCGCGGATTTCTCATGTTCCAGACTTTCTCTTAGAATATCGCCGATATCATGTTTAGCCGTTTCCAATAAAGGACCGATTTTAAGCGACGGATGCCCGCCCAATAAAGTCACCAACTCACCCGCTTTATGCGCATGAATCAAACTTTCATCGGCATTGCTCTTAAGCCAGGACACAATAGGAATGCGGTTATAACCGTAAACCATCAGCGAGTAATGCGTGTAGCGCACAACGCCCGCCAACTCAAGCTCCATAATAAGATTAAGAATATCTACAGCCCGTTGTTTTTCTTGATCGTTCATGTCGATTCTCCTTTTATTAAAAAAAGTACGCCATTTAACGTTAAGTAAACCCTTGTTCGGATAATCATCAAAATCCCGATAACGGTGTAAAGCGCCGTTTCCGGCTTTGATGACGTTCGAGTATAAACAATTTCGTTTTGGATAGATAAGTCATCAGGCGAAATCAGCCGTACTTGTGCGCGGCCAACTAACGATATGCCTGATACCGGTTTATCAGTTATAATCCCCGACTTTTTATTGCCCAAGAGCATTAAACCGTGTCCAGCATAAACAACGACTTATCTACTTTTCAAGGACTCATCCTGGCCTTACAGGAATACTGGTCAGATCAAGGCTGCATTTTATTGCAACCCTTGGATCAGGAAGTGGGCGCGGGGACTTTCCATCCCGCCACCTTTTTACGCGCCATAGGCCCCGAGCCTTGGAATACCGCCTATGTGCAACCTTCACGCCGACCGACCGACGGCCGCTTCGGGTAGCTCCTGACGCAGGTGTTCGATGATGCCCAGATGGATCCCGCTCCCCCCATGGACCGCCCAGCCGGCGGGTTTATCAAGCACCAGCAGGG
>SXGU01307211.1_pt1 | contig 29768 bp, 38 predicted proteins | sample 3174531 | NCBI WGS metagenome assembly SXGU01 (sample SAMN11356863, study PRJNA531348) | freshwater metagenome | isolation source: freshwater sample F1-140 | place: China: Fuxian Lake, Yuxi | collected 2017-12-25 | reverse complement strand
TAGCGACTTTATTAATCTATTTTATTTCTGCGTTTCTTAACATATCATTTCCGTTTACTCTTGTTGATTTTCCTACCTAAAATAATGGAATAATGTTTATATAGGGTTATTGTTTTATCCATTTATGGCAGCAACACCACCTGGTGCAAAGAAAAGAAAACTTGATTTTATGGTAGATCAAAACGCCTTTGACGATTTTATGAAAGCTTGTAGCCGAAAAGGTTTTGCTCCACAAGTAGTTTTGGAACAAGCAATGCGTAAATTTTCGCAAAATGGGCAAATTTAATTTTTTAAAAAATATGAGTAAATCTTATAAAGAGATCAATTCTGTAGATTAACATGATAAATGCTAAAAAAATAATAATCTCTCTATTTTTTATATTTGTTTTACTCTCATTTGTTTCTGCTATTGAAGTAAAGAAATCGGAGATAATTATTGTTACAGACCCTTATCAAAATATGAGTGTTGTGATTAAGGATGATTCTGGTGCAGATATTCAAACTTTTGCTGGAAGAGCCAGAAAATTCGGAGAATATAGATTTACTTATTATGGTATTGTTCCAAAAATAAAAATTAGTGTTTCAATAATAAACAATCTAACTAATGAAGTTTTATCTTCTAAAGAATTTGGACCTTATACTTTAGGAAGCCTCATTAATGTGACTTTAAAATTGAATATGGATTCTGATGATAATTCCGTAATTGCAAATGTTCCAATCTCTTCAAATAACACTAACAGCTCTATCTCTACGAATATTTCTAATTCCACTTCTGGAAGTTCAAATCCTCTGACTGGTCGAGTCATTGGAGACTTAATTCCGAGTTTACCAAAAACATATTATTATGTTCTTGCTGGATTTCTCGGAGTAGGTTTGTTAATCTTTGTGCTTAGAAAAAAGATTAATCTGTCTAGAAAATTAGCTCCTGCTGAACCAGATCATCAAAAAATGTTTGATAAACCAGTTGTGCGAGAATCATCTAAAGAAGAATTTAAACCTGAAGTTTCTCAAGTCCATGTGTCTGATAAATCTTCAGAAGCGTTGGATATACAGAATAAAATTTCAAATTTACAAAGACAACTTGAACAAATCCAAGGAGAAGAAAGATTGGTTAAATTACAAAAACAGATAGACATAGAAAGAGAAGAATTAAAAAAACTACGCGGTTAAGATATTAATAAAATTCAATGCTTAGCTGATTTTAACACTCGTTTTATGCATTCTTGTGAGCAACAAGAATGAAAAGATTTTTCACAATTTTCACACAGAAATATTAATTCATTACATTTAGTGTTTTTGCAGTTTCTATATAAATCACATGAAATGTCGCAGTGTTTGCAATAAGTTATTGGTTTAGTTTCCTGATTAACATTTGATGTGAGTCTTTTGTCAAAAACAAAACAACTTCCTTCCCAAACTGTATTTGGCAATTTCTGACAGAAGTTTATTACTCCTCCATGAAGTTGTTTTACATCTTTGAAACCTTCTTTAATCATGTAAGCCGAAGCTTTTTCGCAACGAATTCCCCCAGTACAATACATTATAACTGGTTTATCTTTTGGGAAATTTGATTTTTTTATGTATTCTGGAAATTCCCTGAAGGTTTTTATTTGGGGAATTATTGCATTTTTGAACTTTCCGACTTTTGACTCGTAATCATTTCTTGTGTCCAAAATTAATACGTCTTCATCTTTTTCGTATATCTTTAAAAAATCCTCTGGAGAAATATGCTCTCCTACAATTTTCATATTTAATTCCTGATTTATTTTTATTATCTCATTTTTAACACGAACAATCATCTTTTCAAATGGATGTTGTAAACCTATCTCTTCTTTAAATTCTATATCTTTGAACCTTTCATCTGATTTAAGATTGCTCTTGTAATTTTCTACTTGCTCATCTGAACCAGATATTGAACCATTTATTCCTTCTTTTGCTACTAATACTTTCCCTTTAATATTTAGAAGATTGCAGAATTTCTGATGTTCTTTTTTGAAGTTTTCAGGATTTTCTATATTGACAAATTTATAGAATAACAATATGTGTATTTTTGGGATTTTCATATTTATCTTTGAAGAAATTGATTTTTAATACTTTTCAAATGTAAAAAAATAACTTATTTGATAGATTTATCGCGTTTTTTCATTGCATCTAAAACGCGTTGTTTCGCAATATGATTGGCTGCATCTCGCGGACTGATATTTCTCTCTTTTGCAATTTTTAAAACGTGCTCTGTATTAGCTAATATCTTCTTTTTTACAGTGTTGCGCATGAAATTCTCATCCTTGCCTATATATTCAACATAACTTGAAATTACTCCTCCAGCATTTGCTACAAAATCTGGAACAATTAAATGCTTCTTAGACAATTCCGCTTCAACATCGAGAGGAATCGGGATGTTTGCTGCTTCAACAATTATTTTTGCCTGAACTTGATTCATATTTTGTCTTGTGATAACATCTGGTAACGCCCCTGGAATTAGAACGTCGACTGGAAGCTCAAATAATTTATTATTTGGGAGCATTCTTCCTTTACCAAATGTAACTGAACCTTTCTGATTTTTTATTAATTCTATTTCCTTGAAATTTAAACCGTCTGGATTGTATAAACATCCTTTGCTATCACTTATCGCAACTATCTTAGCTCCTACTTCCTCTAAATGTTTGAATGTAAATGAACCTACATTACCAAAACCTTCTATCGCTATGGTTGCACCTTGTATAGGTATATTTGCGTGTTTCAAAGCGACTTGAGTTGCATAATTTACCCCTAGTCCCGTACTTCCTAATTCGTGAGGTAAACCACAAACTTTTCTTCCATCTATTGATTTGCAATAATCTTTTGGTTTACCTGTTGCTGCGTTAAAATTTCCATGTGCTTCAACAAAAGTTTTCATTTCTTTTTCAGTCGTATTTATATCTGGACCCGCTATATATTCAGAAGGAACTAAATTTCTCAAAGCTTTTGCAAATGATTGTATAAATTTGTCTTTCTTTTCAAAATCTGTTTCTTTGTTGAAGATTATTCCACTTTTACCTCCTCCGAAAGGTAAATCTGCCAACGCATTTTTGAAGGTCATTGCTCTTGCAAGTCTGAAAACCTCCTTTACATTAACTGAAGAAGTCATGCGAATTCCTCCTTTTGCGGGCCCTCTTGCAGTATTATCTATGACTGTAAAACCCCTCATACCAGTGATAGGATCATACATTTCAACAACCTTCTCTGGGCCTATGTCGTCCTTAAATTCATCAATTTCCATCTTTTTACGATTTGATTTATTTTATTAGTTAATAAACATTATTATGTTTTAGCTTTATTCTTTGAATCTATGATTTACATAATCAATCATTGAACTGCCTGAAAGTTTTATGGATGATGGTCCGTTTCTAACATAAAATTCTTCCTCTTTTCCATCTTTTAGAAAAACTCTTTTTATTGAAGATAAGCAATCTATCTTAAGAACATGCTTGTCTTCTATTGGAAAAATCTCATATTGTATAAATGGCATAAATTGCGATCCTATTCTTTCTTTTATTATATTATTCAAGTGTAATTTTAATTTATCTTTGTTTGGAAATGCATCCTTTTCTAATCCTAAAATTTCTCCTGAATCTGCCACTCCTACAATTATTGTTCCTCCTTCTGTGTTAAGATATGCTGTTATCGTCTTTAAAATTGCCGTTTCTATTGCTCTGTCTACTGAATTTGTGTGGAGATTTGTTCTTAATGATGATTTAAACTCTAATTTTGAACCTTCTCCTGCCTGAATCATCCCTTTTATTTTCTCTGATGAAATCTCAAAATTTTTTTTGGACCTAAATATTTGAGGATTATTCCTCATCCAGTTTATTATTGAACTACTTAAGATATTTCTTCCAGTGTAATGTGTATAAATGTAACCACCTATGGAAATAACTATGGAGGATACTGCAGTTATGAATAAATCTTGTATTGTTGAACCAGTTCCTAAATTTTGTATACCAAATCCAAGCAAACTATCTAACGAAAATTCTAATAATTCCCATAATGCTCCCAACGTAAACGAAACTGAAAATGATAGAACTACTATTATGAATGGACTTGCATCTATCAGTTCTTCATTTTCAAGAGTTAAAATAATTGTAAGACCTATGAAACTTAGGGCGATTCCTGCGACGGCTCTTAGAAGCACCGGCCACCACCAAGTATTTGGGACTAAAGTCTGAACCTCTCCGAGAAATAAGGAACCATAGATTATCATTAAAATTACTATTTCCGTTTCGGCTCCAGTTCTTAGATCTAATTTATTGAATAATTTTGGTAAAAATGTTGCTAAAAAGGCTATTACTGAAAATGCAAGAGCAAGAGTTCTATCGTGTTGTATTGCGTTTATGAATTCTATAATTAATAAAAAACGTATGACGTTTGTAAATATACTGCTAAATGTAGGTCTTGTGGAGAATCTGAACATATCCTTAATAGATTGTCAAGATATAAAAGAATTTGGATTATTTAGTACTTTCAACTCTTAGCCAGATTTCTTCGCGATTTTTCTTTTTTACGTTTATATTCCAATAAATCAAAATCCAAAGATAAATTCTAACAATGAACAATTCGATTAACCAGAAAAATTTCTTTAAATTTGAAGCATATCTGAATAATTTCCAGAAATTTTTTGATTCTCCAGTAAATGAACGTATCTTTACTCCGAGAAGATGATAATTTTGATTGTATCCTCCAACTGAACGTTTTTTTTGATTTATCCAATCAGTGAAATTTTTTGGATAAGATATGTAAGCTATGGATTTAGGAGAATAATCTATAGTGTATCCTTTATTATAGATAATATGGGATATGTATCCATCTTCTGAAAGCAATTCTTCAGGTAAATGGGGCATTATTTTTTTTCTTATTGCGAAAAGATAACCTGAACAAAATATTCTTTTTCTTGTTTTAATTAGTTCTGTTCTTTGCCTATGAGCTATATCTGAAAGAATATGTGCCCAAAAACCGAATTTGTTTTTTATTGGATCAATTGATATTGGATGCCCAGTTACGGCACCTATTTTATTATCTATGAATGGATTTATCAGATTAGATAGGGAATTTTCAGAAATAAAAATATCTCCATCTGTCCAGACTAAAATATCTCCTTTTGATTTTTTTGTTGCTATATTCATAGCCGCAGGTTTACCTTTTGCCTCATCTTTTAGGAGTTTGATTCTCTTATCTTTGAAATTTGTTTTAATTATATTTAGAGTTTCATTATCTGGGGCAACCACTAAAATTTCATCATTCTTTGAAATTTGTTTTAATACTGATGTAACTGCTTTCGCTATTGTTTTTGGCTCTTTATAAGTAGTTATTATTACTGAAATCTTCATAAAAATTAGGCGATTTAAAGCTATTTAAATGATGAGTTATATCGTATACTATCAAAAAAAACAATGTGTCATTCCACATTAAATTGAGTAGTTTGAGAGACACTTGTTTTTTTGGATGTTCAAGATTTCCCACACTTTAAAAAGTGGAGTTTCTAATAAATCTTGACATGAGAGTAAAATTTACATTTTCAAGTAGACATACAAGAACGGCAGATACGCACAATAAACATAGGCAGTCCTATCCAGAATTAGCTAAAGAGGTCATTGCAGCAGCAGATGTTGTTCTTGAGATTTTAGATGCTCGTTTTATAAAAGATACTAGAAATTTCGTTATGGAAAATTATGCTTTAGAGCATGGTAAACTTCTTATTTATGTAATAAATAAAGTTGATTTGGTAAATATTAAAGAACTTGAAAACTCTCCAGAATTTCTGGAATTAAATCCGCGAGTTTTGCTTTCCTGTACTAGTCATCAAGGCAGAGGACTTTTAAGAGATAGAATAAAAATTGAAGCGAAAAGATTCGCTAAAAAAATGGTTGCTGAAGATAAGAGCAATATTCGTTTAAATGAAAAAACTACAGAAAGGCGTGAAAGTAGATTTGAAGATGAACCGATTGGACAAGATGATAAATTACAAATTCACAGACATGGCGTAGGCTATAGAACTTTTTTGAAAACTGGAAAGGAAGTCCATGTTGGAATCATTGGATATCCTAATGTAGGGAAGAGTTCGATAATCAATATGTTAACTGGAAGAGGTGCTGCAAGAACTTCACCACGAGCTGGATTTACTAGGGGAATACAAAAAGTTAAACTCGCAGAAGGTCTGCTTTTGCTCGATACTCCTGGAGTGATGAGTGATGAAGACGCAGCTGAATCGCAAAAAGTTCATTTGAAAAAACACGCAACTATCGGCGTAAGAACGTATGATTCAACAAGACACCCTGAATTTATTGTTGCAGAAATAATGGCAGAACATCCCCAAATATTTGAAAATCATTATGAAATTTCTGCTGATGGTGATTCTGAAGTTTTACTTGAAGAATTAGGTAAAAAAAGGAAATTTTTACTTAAAGGAGGATTTGTAGATATGGACAGAGCTGCAAGACTCGTTTTGAAAGAATGGCAATCTGGAACTATTTGGAAAAGCAAAGATAAAAAGAAAAAATAATGTATTTATTTAATGATGTTCTTGAATCAATTAATAAAGATTACTTTAATAAATTAGATAAAAATTAATTTTCTTCGTCTTCTTCGAGAGAATCTGCATTTTCATTTGCCTCTTCTCCACCTTGTTCTTCAGAACCTTCTTCATCTATAATTAACTCTAAATCTTGTAAAACTTGAAGGATTTTGTCCAACTTTGCATTTATTTGATTTAATGAACTTGAAGAATCTGAATTTGAACCTGAAGATCTTGAATTTCCAGACTCGCTAAAACAATCACTACAAAGAACTGGTTTGCTTCCTGTTGGTTTGAAAGGAACTTGACAATCTTTACCACACTTGGTACAAGTAACATCGAACATTTCTCTTCTTTGAGGTCTGTCTCTTCCTCCACCGAATCCTCCACGTGAACCTCCACCAAATGAACGTCCGCCACCAAAGCCTCGACTAGAACCTCGGTCTCTTCCTCCACCGAATCCTCCACGTGACTCTCTAAATTCTGAAATCATATTTAATGTTTCAAATGAGCCTATTTAAAGCTTCTTAAAGGATTTTAATCCATAAAAACAGAAGGTTTTTGATACTATCAAAATTTTTTAGAGATTTTGCTGCACAGAAATTTATCTTTTCAAACAAATTTCTTGTGTTTAAATGTGAGTAATGCTGAATAAGCTTAAATATTATCATCGCTCTTAGAGTGTATGGATGCTTTCGTAACTGCTGGGTTTCTCGGGGCTATCGGGGGTTTAACTAGAGGAGTGGTTGGTTTATTGAAGGCTCTTTCTTTACGCAGAAGAATTATCTGGAGTTACTACCTAATTACTGTTTTGATTGCTGTAATAATTGGAATTTTTGTAGGGATAGTATTTGATTTTGATCCTCGTCTATCTCTTTTATCTGGATATGCTGGAACGGATATACTTGAAGGCGTATACAAGAGTTTCTCCGTGCAAAAAGTCTATACTTCTCCAAAAGGAAAGAAATAATGGCCAATTTAAACTTGTTAAATTTTATGAGAGAATCCCGTAGGAGAGGTTTTTCTGACGATAAAATACGGGAAGTGCTTTTGAGTAATGCGTGGCCAATTAATGAAATAAATAAAGGCTTTCACTTTTTGAATAGAGAAAATCCATCTAAAAATAGTTTGACAATATGGTTAGATTCAGAAATCATGCTTAAACTTCAAAAAAGGGCCAAAAAAAATTTGATGACTTTACCTGAACAAATTGAAGATATCTTGCGAAGAAGTGTAATAAATGCTACTGGAATTTCTAAAGAAAAAGAGAAACTTGATGACTTGCTTATTGGATTGTTTTCTAGAAAGAAAAGAAAATAATCTTAATTAATATCTAGGATTTCTATTTTTTCCTTCAGATGTAGCATTTCTATGTAACTTTTTTACCTTAAGTCTGTCAACCTTAAGTTTTGCAAGTCTGCTGAATTTTTTCATAATATTGATTAATTTTAGTAGCTTATATTAGTTTCTAATTTAGATAGTTTAATAATTGGAATATTTAATTAGTATTATGCTATCACAAAAAAATATTTGGAATTATGAATATTCTAAGAACGCGAATAAATGGAATAAAGAAACAATTAATTTACCTTTAATTTTGAAGAATAAGAAAGTTTTGGAATTGGGAGTTGGAAATGGTAAGACATTGAAAGCTATATTAAAACAAAATCCTTCTGAAACTATCGCTGTTGATTTTTCTGAAAAAGTTATTGAAAGTGTTAAAAATCAATTTAGAGATGTTGAATTTTATAATGCTGATGTAAAAAACCTGCCTTTTTCCGATGATGAATTTGATATTGTTGTTTGTTATTATTTGTTAAATAACATGATTGAAAATGATAGAAAAAAAGCAGTTAAAGAAATTTTTAGAGTTTTGAAAAAATCTGGAAAAGTTTTATTTCAAGATTTTGCAGTTGAAGATTATAGACAAAATGGTGAATTTATTGAAAAGAACACTATTCTACATAAAAATGGAATTATTTGTCATTTTTTTACTGATAAAGAAATGAATAGCCTATTTTCTAAATTTAATATTTCTAATTTGAAAATTGAAGAAAGATTTCCAATTAGAAAAAACAGAAAAATTAAAAGAAAAATTATTTCTGGCGTTTTTGTTAAATGATTCCAAAGATGGACTAGAAATTTACGCCGAGTTATAGATATCTCCAAAAAAGGCAATAACCCTTATTGATAATGTGCTAGAGGCGGACATATCTCTTAAGCAAAGTTATGTTAATACGAAATATTACAGAAGATACTATCTTCCAGAACAAGATAAGCAAGAAGAAGCGATAGAACAATTAAAAGAATTTAAAGATGAATTAATAAAACAAAAAAATGAGTTAAAATCTCAAATCGCTTTAAATAATGTCCAAGAGATTATAAAGAACAAGTGTCCTGTTGGGTATATCTGGGCAATTGATGGAGGAGTAGAAGGAAAATGTTATCCTGAATGCGATGATGGGTCTTATTGTGAAACTGGACAATGTTTTAATGATAAATGTGTCATCTGTCCATCTGGAACTTCTTTAGCGATTGATGGAAGATGTTATTCTACATAAGAAACAGATAGGGCAATATATAAAATTTCTAAATTTTTTATTATTGGGCTAGATTAACTCCAACTTCTTAATTCATTAACGAAAGCTTCAGCCTGTTTCTTGTCGAATTCATCAGGGTCTCCAAGACATTTCGTCTCGACAAAGTTCTTGTTTTCATCATATATATTCCAAATTACGTGTTTGTAGGTCTTTCCAATATTTCCATCATTAGAGATAATGGTCTTTTCTACATAAGCATTAACACTTCCGATACCAATTATGTAAGAATATCCGCCACAATAGTATTTGTTTAAGTTCTCACCTTCTTTAGTGCCTTTTCTACAAGTTGCTTGACCGTGTATAGTCCATCCATCAAAAGTCTTACCTCTAATAGAACCAACCTCTCCATTAAAATCACCATAGGAATAAAAGTTTATTGGAACATTAATTTGAGGACAAGTATTGAAACTCTTTGGCAACCCATTAACATTAAACATTGAGATATTGAGAGACTCTAAATTAACTGGAGTAAAACTAGAGAATTTTATTTTATTATATGCAGTAGTTATACTACTAATTACATTATCTTGATTTAAGAATGCAACTAAAAGAAACAATATAATCGTGACTCCAATTATGATTTTTGTTCCGTTGTTGAGTCCTCTAAACCAATATTTAAGATTCCAACCTAAGTGCCAGCCCTTTTTTATAATTAAATAAGAAAAAACTATCAAAACTACCGAACCTAACTGTATAATCCAGAGATTAATACTGTTTAACTTATCAATATTATTGTAGATAATCAAAAATACTAAAATGAGTCCTATGAATTTGAGTAAATCATGAATAAATACGGTTTTATTGAGTTTACTATTTGGGTGGTGCTTCTCAAAAAACCATTCACTAAAATCTCTAGGAGTCCTTTCAAATCTATTTGAATAATGATGTTTTTTCATTTTAGTATATCAGGTTTGGAAAGTACTTAAAGATGGCGAAAACCAACAAGGTTAGCCCAATTAAGAACCACCAAGTTCCTTTTTTATTTAGATTAGTTATTATAGCATAAAACAATTTGACTGTTGTAGAAAACAGATAATAGTAAAATAATCCATTTATTATTAAATAAAAAATATCATATCCTCCTCCTAACCCATAATTCAAAGTACTTATTAAAATACTAAACCATTCTTGAACGCCTCCGATAAACAAGTAATGTAATGAGAAATTTTGATAGTAAACATAATTTAGTACAACACCAATAAACAAAGCAATTGAGAATTGAGAGAGCGTATCTTTTATATGACTCGATAATCTAAAAGAAAAGATATTTCTGAATGGGTTTCTAAATCTAAAGTTAAATTCTGTTTTAGACGGGCGATACATTTCTATATGGCTTTCGTGTGAACTATTAGACCGATATTTCGAGGATTTTGAGTGATTGTTATGTTTTTCAAGTCGAAATGATTCGGGCTTGGTTAAACCTCTGCATTCATGACTTTCAGGCAATATATGCTCGGAACAATGGCTTTCTCCGCAATACTTGCATCTATGGTGTAATCCTTCAAACGGTTTACTGCAAAAGTCGCATCCAGCCATATAAATCAAAGTAAAAACTACTTTTTATTTATTGCCTTTTTAACTGTTTATTGATAAGCAACTACGATGAATTGTTGCCTTTTTTGGAGATATCTATAACCCTAGAAATTAACGCCCAGACCACACTAATAAGTAAAAGTCTCACGCCTACATAAAACTATTCTTTCCTTTAACAAATTTTAAAAGGACTAAGAAAATTCCAAGAATAACAGAAATCACTCCAGAAGATGAATTGCCTAAAGGAAATGTTGGATAAAGTGCTTTCGCAATCAATAAAGCTATGTAAATTACTACGGCAGAAACAAAGAAGACTCTAAAAGCTCCTATAATATCACCTACGGCATTATCAGACCAATGCTTAGACATAACAACTATGACTATCCTAAATATTTAAATTCTTTTAATCTATTATTTATTTATGGGAAATAGAGAATATCAAGTTTGGGATACAAAAGGAAAAGAAGAAGTATCTTGGATGCAATTTAGAAGATTTGCTACGTCTTATAGAAAAGCATTTCATACCTGCATTAATAAAGAAGTTCAAGACTCTTCAAGTGGTTTGAATTTTGATGATGAAGATATCCTTCCTGCTCTACACTTATTCCATCACTATATTGAACTCTCACTAAAAGCATTATTAGAAAAATCTGGGAAAAAATTCAATGGTCATGATTTAAACCACCTGTTGATTGAAGTAGAAAGGGAATATCCAGATTTCAAATTAACTAAATTATCAAGGAAACTGATTACAGATAAAGATTTAGTAAATAACGAGAGACCTCTTTTAGATTTTCAGGGTTTTAGATATCCAGTAGATAAAGACCGAAATAGTCTTTGGGTTAAAGATAATGAGCTTGGCTCATTTATTATGCTTGGGGGTGTATATAATTCAAGCAATGTGCTTATTTCAGAGATTGAAGAATTTTTTAAAAAAGAGATATTTAAATTAGAAAGCTAAATGTTCTTATGAGAGAATCTACTTGTTGATTATAAGCCTCAACTTGCCGATTATATTCCTCAACTAAAACATTAATGTTATTTCTAAGAGTTTGAGAAGCGACTATCTTTTCGTCAATTTGACTTCTTAATTCAAAATCATTATCAAACAGATATCCATACGAATTAAGAAAATTCCTTGCTTCAACAAGATGTAAATCAAATATATCTAATCGTGGAGCAATTTTAGCATTAATATAAGAGATATCAGAAGTAGTTTTAACGTCTTGATATTCTTCTAAATAACTCTCTAAAATAGAGAGGTCGTTGTTTAAAATGGTTCTATGATTTTCCCATTCTTGACTCGCTGTTTCATATTCATAGTCTTCATCTTGTAAGTTAGGTTCAACAAAGATATTAAGCAAGAACATAACAAAAGTCAAGATTAAAGCAGTTATAAGAAATATTTTTAGTCCCTTACCTTTCTTTTTCTTCATAAATCTATATAATTTTCACTATTTTAAATGTTACGCCTTTGTTACACCTATCTTACCCCTTATTTTAATACATAATACGCTCTTGTATTTATGAAAAAAGAAGATTTCAAAACATTTCTTTTCTTCAAGAAAGGAAAAATAAGAAAGCAAGTTTTAGACAGCTTAAACACTCCCAAAACAGCAACAGAAGTAGCTAAAGAGCTAAGTCTTCATAGAAGCTCGGTTAGTAGAGTTTTGATAGAACTTGAGAAAAATGGGCTCATTAAGTGCCTAAATCCAGAAGATAAGAACTTTAGGCATTATGTAAAGAAATAGTTTATTTTAACAATTTCTTTGATATCTTTAGTATCTTCTTTCTATCTGAAATTCCGTGTTTTTTCATAGCTAAAATTAAGTAAATTCCGACCTTTAAAGCATCAGACCATTTAATCCCAGATTCTAATGCTTTAATATGAAGAGAGTTAGGTAATGTGGTACATATTTTGAGAGAAGGCATTTTAGTATGTAAACTACTTATCATTTTTCTAAAAAGCTATACTTTGATATAAATTTATCTATATTTTAGTTAAAAAGAGTATATATTGCGAAATAAACGCAAACACACCACTATATCCCATATGAGTGCGATTTCGTTTATTTCGTTAATCTATTCCGTATTTTTTATTAAACCAATCCAATTCAAAACATGTTTGAATAATTGATAATCTACCTTTACGATTTTTTGGGGTTCTGAAAGAGCATTTTATTAGATTTCTATACTCTAATTTTTTAACAAGATTCTCAAATTGTCTAAAACTTACAGGGAACGAGTTTTTTTCAGCAACTTTGTTACAATAAAATGAAAAAACTTCTTTTATTTCTGCATATTTTTCAGGGTTTTTAATTGAAAGTTCTACGGCACTTGTTATAATTATAACTTGGTGCAATGTTAGCTCCGATATTAGTTTATCCCATTCTACTTCTTGAAGTCTCTCTTCAGCTTCTTTAAATAACTCCATAGTAACCTGTTTATCTTTTACTTCTGCTAATTGTGCTATCTCAAACAAAAGACTAATTCCATCTCTTATATCTCCAGAAGTTTGAAAACATCTTCTTGCAATTTGTGCAATAACTATTTCATCCCAAGAATCCTCGTATAAACCTCTTTCAGCCCTATCCTTAAGAATCTCGGTTATTTCAAGAGCATTATATCTTGGAACTAATATTTTTTCAGTCTGGAGTCTGCTTTTTATTCTTATATCTAAATTGTTTAATGCTTCATGTTTATTTGAGATGATTATAAGATTGAATTTAGAGTTTTCAATTAAAGGAATTAGAACATCCGCATGATTTCTGTCATTATTATCTACTAATTTATCTATTTCATCTAAAAGTATGACTACCTTCTTTTTTCTTTTAGTTTTTAGAACTTTAATCAAATCGTTGGTTAAATTTCCCCTATTTTTTCCAGCTTCTTTATACTCCTCCCCTTTTAATCCTTCAATAGTCTTTTTTGTTATAGACGAAAATGTATTATGTGTTGCACAATTTATTTCAATTAAAATAATGTCCTTTTCACCTTCCAAAGCTTTTTTTACAGAAGCAGTTTTCCCGCTTCCTGTATCACCTATCAAAAACAAATTACCTGCATTTAGTATCGCTTTGCTTCTTATTTTTTCTATAAGCTCATCTCTGCAAGGCAACCTATCAGGTAAAATATTTATTCTTAAGACTTCAATATCTTTTATTATTTTCATTTTTTAATTTTTATCAGATTTTTTAATATTGGAATAGCAGGATTCTGAAATTCCCTAAGCTTCTGCTTAATTATTTCTTCTTCTGTCTTTGGTTTTGCAAGTTCCAGCTTCTGCTTTTGCATTTTGGACACTCCTTTGGTTTTTCCAAGTGTGAAAGCCATTTGTATTGACATGATTTACATATCTTATTCATATGATTATTCAGATAGTAACCTATAAAAAGAAGTATAACACATTATGTGTCATGTTTGAAGAAGTATTTAACAATAAGGATGACTCTTTCTTTAAAGCAATAATCAAATTCAATTCAAGACAGCAAGGCATATTTTCAATAAAAGACTTGGTTAAAGAACTAAAGACTCATAGAACCGAAGCTGTTAGAATGATAGAACCACAAATTAAAATGGGTTTATTAAAACAAGCAAGTAAACAAGAGGTTAGAGATATTTTAGGTGTTAAAGATGATAGATTTACTTACTATAAGATTGACCTTAATAGTTCATTTGCTCAATGGTGGATGGATAATAAAAGAGCTATTGCCTTAGAAGTTTTGGTTAAAGAATTTGGAAATGAAGCAAAACCAATTATTTCCAAATTGAAGAAAAGCATTAAGACAGCTAAAATATTACAAGAATTAAAGATTCTTAAGCTTGTTTAAAATCTCCTTAGGCATATCATTAAGGGCTTTTTCTGCGGTTTTTGGGCTTACCTGAACAATCTTTTGAACGAATTGATGTAAGATGTCTTTCTCATCTTTTTGTCTTTGCTCAAACTCAATAGCAATCTTAAAGTCTAAGATAGCTCCGCATGAGTCACAGAATTTAGCAGTTGGTTTACAAATAATAGAACAACGAGGACATTTTTGAGGTTTAAGTTTAGCTTCCTTTGGTGTTTCATCTTCTAATCCATGCATTTTCAATAAAGCTTTATCCGTATCTCTTCCAGACATATGAACGTAGACACCAGCCATTTTAGAGCTTTGAGTCCAACCGAGATAATTTTTCATTTGTGATTCTGTTAAGTGATTTGCTAAATGTGTTGCTCTTGAATGTCTAAAATTGTGAGGGTTTACTTTTCTTCTTATCTTCGCTCTTTCCGCAATTCTTTTTAACAAAGCAGTAGAACCAGCTTGTGTTAATGCTTCTCCATCTGTCATAATCCATAATGGAGAGTCTAAATCATCCGAATAAGGATGATTGTTAAACCAATCTCTCAAATAAGGCGCGGACATAATAGCTAAAATTCTTCTGCTTCCAGTTTTACCATGCACGTTTAATATTGCTCCGTGTTTTTCAAAATGAACATTCTTAACTTTCATAGAAAGCATTTCTCCATTTCTACAACCTGTTTCATATAAAGTTGCTACAAAAGCCTTATCTCTTATTGTTGGTGCGTAAGTAATCATTGATTTAATTTCATCTTCACTTAGTAAATCTTCAGGGATTTTACTATTAGCCTGACTTATTTTTGGTTTAAGCCATCTCGCAACTTCTGAACATTCTTCTCCACCATTAAACCATCTGTAAAACTTCTTTATAGCGACCTTGTAATCATATTTAGTCCAATCAGCCCAATCCTCTCTATCATTAATTTTTATAACAAGTTCTTCAATATCTTTTCTATTTGCTTTGTCTAAAGGTTTCCCAAACATTCCGTTTAGAACTCTCATTTGTTGAGTATATTTCTCTATTCTTTTTTTACCTAATCCTTCTGCTTTACAACCTTTCAAAAATTCTTCAATTATTTTACTATTATCATAATAGCTAAGCATAGCTAAATCATAAAAAGCCCTAATTTAAACTTATAGTTTAACGCCCAGACCAGGAATCGAACCTGGGTATCCTTTCGGAAATACGAGTTCCAGTCGTACGCAATGCCATTATGCGATCTGGGCTTATTGATTTTTAGAATGGACGTCTTTTAAATGTTGTTTGGCTGAATTTTTGAAAGATAAATCGGTTCAAGGTGACGTAGTATTTCTGATGTGACAATTTTAGTTTCGTGAGTCGCGTCAATCTTTATTATTTTTCCTAAAAGATTTCCAATAATTCCATCTTTCTGAGACTCTTGATACAAGAACTCATGTCTTTCTACAAGCTTGTGCGCAAAATCAATATCTTCAAATTTTTCGCGTTCATCACTGCGAGAAGCTATACGTCGCATTGATTCATCAGCACTCAAATTAAGATAAAATGTGACGTCCGGTGTGCCAATATTTGCAGTAAAATGCGCACTCACCAAATCAAACATCGTCGTCTTTCCTGGAAGCGATTGGTATGCAAGTGTTGACATCGCGTATCTGTCGCAAAGAACAACATAATTTCTTTCTAAATCTGGGCGAATGTCTAATAAATAATGTTCGCGTCTATCTGAAATAAATTGTGCCGCCAACAAAGAACTGTTGCTCATCGGATCTCGCTCTATTTCAAGTCGACGTCGTATTTCTTCGGCTCGCCATGTCGGTTCGCGAGTCCTAACAATCGGCTGATATTTATTTATTTCTTGTATAGCTCTTAACACTTCAACAATTTGAGTGCTTTTTCCAGAACCATCAATTCCTTCAAATGCGACAAATAATCCAGTAACTTTCTTTTCCTCACCCATTTAAACCGCCATCTCTGCCCTCGAATCCCATTTATGAGGATAGTAACCTGTAATCGTTGCTATTTCTTTCGCAGGTTTTTTTATCAGTTCAAATAAATCTCCGGAAGATAATTGTATTTGTGGAATGGGCCTTGGTTCTTTTGACAACTGTTCTAAAATAAATGGGATGTGGTCCTTTCTTTCGCTACCTTCTTTTTCTGGCCCTGCCTTTGTCAAATAACTCTCTCTTAAATCAAGATAATCTTCTCTTTTATTTATGGAATTAAATTTTTTCTGAAATTCAATTACATTATCTGAATTTGTCCAAAAATTTGCTCGTGGTGGGACACCCAAATAAGAATGAACATTCACAAGTGAATGATTAAAAAATCTTGGATTTGTTCCAGTTTCTTGCGCCACTAAATTCGCAAAGAAAGCGTCTTGCGCGATGTTGAAAGGAACTCCAAGAAACACGTCGCAACTTCTCTGAACCATCGTCAAATCTAAATTATTTCCGTAAATTGTGAACTGGTGCCAAAACGGACATGGGCCAAGAGCCATTTCTGGAAGATCCGACGGATTCCACGCATTAAGAACATGATATCGCGAGCCAGGTCTACTTTTAATTGATTCAAGAACATTTTTTAATTGGTCTATTTCTTTTCCGTCTGGTCTGTGAAATCCGTGCCTCCATTGATAACCATAAACTGGGCCGAGGTCCCCAGCCACCTCAGCAAATTCAGCATCAGTTTTAATTCTACTCTGATATTTTGCAAATTCTTCGTTCCATTCCAAAGAATGTTTCGTAATTTTATCTTTCAAACCTTGATTTTTCAAATGGCGGTCAAAGGCATTTGCGTCCCAAATATGAATATCTCTTTCAACTAAAGGTCTGACATTTTTTTCACCACGTAGTTTCCAAAGAACTTCTTCAAATGGAAGTCGCGGTGGCACATTTTTTGTCGTGACCAAAGGAAACCCTTCTCTCATATCATAACTACTTAACGCAGAAGAAACTCCGAGAATATATTCTTGTGTCCTCGGCTCGAACTGAACATCTCCTTGCCCAACAACTCTCTTCAAAAGACTATGATATTGTTCCATTTCCTTAAATAAAAATATGTCTTTTTAATTAATTGTATTCTAAGAAATAATTATTGATTTTTATATTTGCCTTCAAGTATTTCTCTTTCTTTTTCCAAATCTCTATTCAACGCCTTGATTTCATCGAATTTTTCAGGATATCTGGCTTTCAGTTTTGCAATATTTCTCTGCAACATTTCTTCCATATCTATGTTCAGCATTCTACACAAATTTGATACATACCACATTATGTCTGCGATTTCCTCTCCGACATTTGTTTTGTCCAATTCTTTCCCGTAAGCAAAATGTTTCTTGTATGCGTCTAAAAGCTCACCAGCTTCAGTTGATATACCGAGAACCATATGCATCTCGTCGGCTAATCCTTGTCTCAATTGATCATTTAAATTAGGGCAAGTTCTCTTGCTTTCTGTTTGATAATCTTTGTATTCCACTTTATCTTTTCAATATTTTAATATTTATAGATTTGTGTATACAATTAACTAAATTTATTCATAACTCTCTTTTCGATTAAGGTCTTTAATATTGGCGCGATGAATCCAGTCAATACGAAATTCTTATATTCAATCACTCCATTATTTTTACCGAGACTTATAACCATCATTCTTTTCTTGCTCTTGTAAGATTTCATTTTAGAATTATTTATTTTAGCTAAGATATTGTTTGTAACTATATTTGCTTGTTTTTCTGCGTTTTGTGCTGTTTTTTCTTCAGCAATATTTGTGACATCACCAGCAACAAAAATGTTCTCGTGGCTATTTAACTGCAGAAATTCATTAACTTCTATCCCTTTTGTAACTAAATTTGAAAAATTATTTTTCATAAATTCTGTATTTGGCTTTATTCCCGCGGTGAAAAATACTGAATCATAACTATAAGAATTTCCAGAATTGTCTGTAAGCTCATTTCTTTTTTTCGCAGTTATTTTTTTATTAAATATTATTTTTACTCCGTTTTTTTCTAAAAATGATTTTGCATAATTACTTGTCTTTTTGTTGCTTCTTTCCATTAAATTTGAATGGGCATGAATCAGAGTTATTTCTTTGTCTTTGTAATGCGTGCATAATTCTGCAGCTAATTCTACCCCAACTATTCCTCCACCAATAATACATATTTTCTTGGATTTTTTTATTTTTTCATATGCCTCAAGAAGATGTTTGATGCGGTTTGCGAAAAAAACATCCTCTTCTTTTATAGGCTGGGTATAATTACTTCCTGAAGCTATTGCGAGGTAATCAAAATTAATTTTCTTTCCATTTTTTAAAGTGATAAATTTTTCATTTATTGATTTGACATGGCCCCTTATTATTTTTGCGTTTGGGAGATATGATGAATGCTTTGAGTTTATTTTTTTATAATATTCTGGTTCTACAATTGTTCTTAATATGCTTGGAGTATATTCAAAAAAATCTTCAGTGTCTATCATGGTTACAGATGCTTTGTCCATAAGAGATAGAGCTATTGAACCTCCAGCAAAACCCCCTCCTATTATTACTACTTTTTCCATATTATTTAGAAAAAATTAAAAGTTATAAACTTAATCTCGATTAATCTTTGACTTGTATTTTAATTTGGACAGACCTAGGAATTTTAAGAGTCATTAATGGATGAAGAATCCTGTCTTGTGAAGGAATGTCTATAATTCTCTTATGAACTCGCATTTCAAATCTATCAAATGTGGCGGTCCCATTTCCACAAGGAGATTTTCTTGTTGTAACTTTCATCCTTCTTGTTGGAAGAGGTATTGGTCCACGCATGTTTATTCCTGTGCGGTTAGAAATATCCTTAATCATTCCGATAACTCCGTTTAATGCATCAATATCAATACTTGAAAGCTTTATTCTCACTATACCCATCACATCTTGAGAAAAAATCGGTTTAAAAAGGTTATGTTGGATTGACTATTAAGAACATTATTATTTATTAGGATTATTCCCCTTATTATGCCTTATAAAATATTAGTTTATTAAACAAATCATTCATTTTATTTAAGTTTATCTTGAATTAATTTGTGTTTTTTGAAAGTTTCTTTCTGATTAAAACTCCTAAAATACTTAACAAACTTATAAAAAATGAAATTACTAAGATAGATTTCCAATCAGAAATTGATAATGGAACTGTTCCAAAGAAAACTGCTAAAGGCCCATATATTGTCGTTAATTGAAAGATAAATGAGATTAAAACTGCTCCCATAAGCCAAAGATTCTTGAGTATATTAATTCCTGAACCTGCTCTAATAATATATACTCTAGTTAGTTCTAGTAAAACTATTGTCGTAAAGGCTATTGTTTGTGCGTGTTTTAAATCTAAAGGATATGAATTTAACGCCCAGTTAAATGATGCTAAAACTCCTGCAGTTATTAATACTGAAACATAAATTATTTCGAACATCATTCCCTTACTCATTAATTGTTCTTTTTTTGATCTTGGAGGACTATTCATTAATCTTTGAGGATATGGGTCTAAACTTAACGCAAGTGCTGGTAAACCATCTGTGACTAAATTGATCCATAACAACATGAGTGCAGTTATTGGAAGAGGCATTCCGATAATTATTGAAGATATTATTATCAAGACCTCTGCTATATTTGATGAAATAAGATAATTAACAAATGTAGTGATATTTTTGTATATTCCTCTACCTTCCTCTACTGCTGAAACTATTGTTGAAAAATTGTCATCTAAAAGAACCATATCGCTAGCCTCTTGGGCTACATCTGTGCCTTTGATACCCATCGCGATACCGATGTCTGCTTTCTTCAAAGCAGGAGAATCATTCACTCCGTCGCCAGTCATTGCAACTACTTCGCCACGCTGTTGAAGAAGCTGAATTATTTCTAATTTATGCTGTGGTTCTACTCTGGCAAAAATGTTTATTGAACCGATTATTTTTTGCTTTTCTATACTCCCCATTTGTGAAAATTGAGATCCTTCTATCGAATCTCCTGTCAAACCAATCTCTTTAGCAATTGCATTTGCTGTGTAAATATTATCTCCTGTAATCATTATTACTCTCATTCCTGCCTGCTTGGACTTGGAGATATACTCTGAGACTTCTATCTTTGGAGGATCTATCATTGCCTGAAATCCGACAAAAATCAAATTTTCTTCTGAAAATTCTTTTTCACTTTTGATTTCTTTATATGCGAAACCTAATACTCTCAATGCCTTACTTGCGTAAGAGTTATTTTGATGCAATAATTTTGATTTTAAAGATTCTGATAATCTTACTACTTTATTATTGACTAATAAATGCGTGCATCTTGCCAATACTCTTTCTGGAGCTCCTTTTGTGAAAACTACTAAATTTTTCCCATTTTTATTAAGGGTGCTCATCATTTTTCTATTTGAATTAAATGGAAGCTCATTTATTCTTCTCTTAATTTCGCGAAGAAATTTGTAGTCTACTCCAGATTTTAAAGCACTTATCAAAAGAGCTACTTCCGTCGGATCTCCCGTTATAGATGCTGACTTATTTGAATAATTGAATTCTGCATTATTGCATAATGCACCTATTTCCAGAATTAATTTATCCTTTTCCATGAATTTATCTCCATAGAGAGATATTGTTCCGTTTATGTCATATCCTTGTCCTGAAACGGAGTAATCTTTATTGTTTGTAAAAATATTTTTCACAGTCATTTCGTTTTTCGTTAAAGTGCCAGTTTTATCACAACATATTACTGTTGTTGCGCCAAGAGTTTCAACGGATGGAAGCCGTCTTATAAGAGATCTTTTTTTTAACATTCTTTTTACTCCAATGGCTAGAGAAACTGTGACGACTGCAGGAAGACCTTCAGGAACTGCTGCAACTGCTAAAGCAATAGCTGTTAAAAGCCAGGTTCTCGAATTTATGAAAAACGCCTCGTAATTACCTGCAAGAAATTCCACAAAAATATTTTCCTTTATTATTCCAACTATAAAAATAATAATTGAAATTACCATTATTAGATATCCAACATGTTTACCAAATCGGTTGAGATTTTTTTGTAAAGGAGTCTCCTCTTTTTTTACATCTCCTATCAAATTAGCAATCTTTCCCAATTCGGTTTTCATACCAATTGAAGTGACTATGAATTTTCCTCTTCCAGTTGTTACGAGAGTGCCTGAGAAGACCATGTTTTTCTGGTCTCCTAATGTGGGCATGCCGACTATAACATTTGTGTGTTTTGAAGAAGAATTTGATTCCCCTGTTAAAGAGGATTCCAGTACTGAAAGTGAAAAACTTTCCAGAATGCGCCCATCTGCAGGTACTTTGTCTCCTTCCTCAAGAATCACAATATCTCCTGGAACTAAATATTTTGAATCAATTTCTATAATTTGACCTGATCTTATAACTCGAGATTTCAATGAAGATAATCTTTGAAGAGCTTCTATTGACTTTTCAGCTTTATACTCTTGAAAAAATCCGAAAAATGCATTCAAAACTAAAATCGCTAATATGGTATATGAATCTATAAATTCTCGGGCTAATAATGAAATTACTAATGCGAATATTAATATATAAATTATAAAACTTTTGAATTGGCGAATGAATATTCTTATTCCACTGACTGAACTTTTCTTTTTTATCTCATTTACACCGAAATCTTTTAATCGGTTTTCTGCAGTAGTTTGAGATAGTCCGCTATTAGAATCCGAACCTAATGATGAAATGACTTCTTTTGAGTCAATATTGAAAACTGCAGACATAATTTATTTAGATAAATGAAGTATAAAAATACAACTAAGATATTAGTATTGAAAATAATCAGCAAAAGTCACATACTTTCTTTTTGCTTTTAGAGACGACTTTTGTCATCTTCTTAGATTTTTTCGCCACTTTCTTTTTTGAAGGCATGTTTTAATTTAGTCGTTCATATATTTAAATCTTTAGTGAAGAAATATAATATTAATTTGACTTTAGCTATATAAATTGAGCCTGCGTCGCCGCAGACGCAGGCCCTGTCGCTCCAGTCTTAGTGGAGTAACTATGATTTGTGATTAAATTTTCTGAAAACCTTCCTTTTTAACCTTATACTTTAAAGATGTGATTATAAAAACGACACATTTAAAATTGTTATCGTATAGATTATTAGAGAGGCGATGGAAACACTTCTTTTAGAATTGGGGATGATAGTAGGAATAGCTACGCTTATAGGAGTCCTTGGAAGAATTATCAAACAACCTCCAATAATTGCTTATTTATCTACAGGTATTCTTGCTGGACCGATTTTTCTTGATGTCATAAACTCAACAGAACAATTGAAATCTCTTGCACATTTAGGAGTGGCCTTACTTCTATTTATGGTCGGAATAAATCTTGACTTCAGAATCTTGAAACAAATTGGTGGAACTTCTGTTATTGGAGGAATATCTACTATGGCATTAGTTAGTGCTACTACATTCATTCTTGCAAAATCTCTTTCTTTTCAAAATACTTCTTCTTTATATTTGGCGCTCGCATTTTCATTTTCTAGTACCGTAGTTGTAGTAAAGATTCTTTCAGATAAAAAAGAAATTGATACTCTCCATGGTCAAATTGCGTTAGGAATTTTAATAATTGAAGATTTTATGGCTGCCTTGGCTTTGATGATCATTCCAGTTCTTGCAGAAGGAAGTATTGCAACAATTGGTATACAAATAATAAAAGCTATTGCCCTTATAGGGGTAATCTTTTTTGTTGGTAAAAAAATAATTCCTAAAATTTTTGATATTGCTGCAAAAAATCAAGAACTTCTTTTCTTGTGTAGTGTTTCTTGGGCATTACTAGTTGGTTTAATTTTTAGTTTGAATGGTCTTTCGATAGAAATTGGAGCATTACTTGCTGGAATGTCTATCGCATCTTCATCCTATAGTTTAGAAATAAAATCTAAAATTAAAGGAATAAGAGACTTTTTTGTAGTGTTATTCTTTGCCTACTTTGGAGCACAATTATCTGGCTCAATAAGTTTGGAGATGATTAAACAGGCAGTCCTCTTTTCATTACTAATCTTAATCGGGAAACCAATCGCAGTAATGTGTTTGATGAACTCTTTTGGATTTAAGAAAAGAACTAATTTTATGACTGGAATAAGCTTGACACAAGTGAGTGAATTTTCACTTATCGTTATATTGCTGGGTGTATCTATCGGGCATCTTTCACAATCAATTTTAACTTTGAGCATTCTTGTTACATTTATTACTGTCTTTTTGAGCAGCTATAGTATTTATTTTGCACAGCCAATCTATGAAAAAATTTCAAATTCCCTCGGGTTATTTGACGGCCATAAAAAAGAGATTGAAAATACTAAAAAGGATAAATCTTACGATGTTATTCTTTTAGGATATAATAGAATAGGATTTAATCTATTAAAGGCGTTTGATCTTTCAAAGAAAAAATATTTAATAGTGGATTATAATCCTATGACTATATTTAACTTGTCGAAGAAAGGAATGTCTTGTCTGTATGGAGATGTAAATGATTCTGAATTTTTGAAGAATCTTAATCTTAATAAAGTTAAAATGGTTATTTCTACAATACCAGATTACTCTACTAATTCCTTCATTAAAAAAAATATATTGAACAAGGATTGCGTTTTCGTTCCAACTGCCCATAATATACAAAATGCTCTTGACTTGTATAGAGAAGGAGCAGATTATGTGATAATGCCTCACTTTTTAGGAGGAGAGTTTATGGCGAACATGTTGGTTCGCGATGAATTCAATAAAGAATCTCTGAAAGATGAAGGTAAAAAACATATAAGAGAACTTCACGAAAGAACTGAAGAAGGACACCAACATCCTAGTAAAGATTTTCACGGAGTTTGATTATTTTTCTGAGAAAATCATTTTTGGATAAATCTAAGAGAAAACTATTAATTTAATAAAATTATGAAGAGTTATAGAACTTTGCGAAAACCCAACCCATTACATAAAAAAGAACATAACTTTGTAAAAATCCAAATAATATTGTCCAATCTGCAAATGAAAAAGAAATAGGATATTGTTCCAAGATGAATGAAGGGTCATAATCGCTGAACCAAACAAACAAACCGTAAAAAGCGAGAACCATAATGCTCATCATTCCGGCAGTACGACCTAATGCATAAGGTTTCAAATCTCCTGGTTTCAAATAGGTATTTGGACGCATCTGATTATTAGGCATAGCTCTTTTTTTCATAGTCTATTAAGTTGAGTGTTCTATTTAAACTTTTTTAATATAGCTATTTGAAGATATATATTTTAATGCTGAAATTAGGAAGAGATAAGATTTAAAAATGAATTTTATGTGTGATGTTTGTGCTCGTCTAGTATAGTGGTTAGTACACTACCCTGTCGCGGTAGGGATCCGGGTTCAATTCCCGGGACGGGCGTAACGGAAAAGTTCAACTCCCTGTCAAAATCAAAAGAGATAAAAAGGGACTTGAATTTTTTCTTAGAGCTCGGTGCGGGCGTTCTCGAAAAGTTCGATGCCTGGTAATCGTGGTTTATAAGCCAATCACGAGAAACCAAAGCATGGAAAACATACATAACTACAAAAGAACATTCGATAGAACGATAGAGCGGATTAAAATTTCTAAAGAAATCTCTAACGAAAATAGAAAGTGGATGCTTGAGTTCAAAGACCACTTGTTAAGCATGGGAATTGGAATCGCCAAAATTAATCGTTATTTGGGAGACCTAATCAAATTTAACAAGATATTCAAAAGAGAATTTGGAACAGCCACTAAGCCAGACATTAAATCTGTAATTTCTGAAATTAATCAAGAACCATTAAGCGAAGAGACTAAACGATGCTTTAGAATTATGCTTAGAAAGTTTTATTGTTATGTTCGTGGTTTTGAGGAAAAAGGAGTTTATCCAGAAGAAGTTAAATGGATGAAAATGGAACTTGGACAGAAACATAAGAAACTACCAGATGAACTATTGACGGAGGAAGATGTACGAAAAATAATAATGGCTTGCACTTGTATCAGAGACAAAGCCCTTATTGCAACTCTCGGAGAGTCTGGATGTAGAGTATCAGAAATTGGGACTATGAAAGTTAAGCATGTTGCCTTTGAAGAACATGGTGCTCGGCTTACCGTAAATGGAAAAACTGGAACTAGAAAAATACTTGTGATTACTTCTGCTCCATATTTACAGGAATGGATAAACAGCCACCCACATAATCAAATACATGACTCTCCCTTATGGTATAACAAATCAAACGAATTTCTATGTTACAACAGAATAACTGCAATTCTTAAAAGAGCCGCGAAAAATGCGGGGATAAACAAGCGTGTTCATCCTCATTTGTTAAGACATAGCAGAGCAACACAGCTCGCAAACATTATGAGTGATTCACAATTAAAGAATTATCTCGGATGGACGCAAAGTTCCAAAATGGCTGGAATCTATGTGCATATGTCTGGCAAAGATACAGATGATGCAATTCTTAGAGTTAATAACATGAACAGAGTTATTGAAATTAAAGAGTCCAAATTAAAACCTATTTCCTGCTCTAGATGTAAAACTTCTAATCCTTCAACAAATCGATTTTGTAATATCTGTGGTTTTGTGCTTGACCCACTTAATGCACAAGAGATATTGAGAAAAGAAACTGAAACAAATGATATGAGTGGGGTGCTTCAATCACTTTTGCAAGACAGAGATGTAATTGAACTTCTTGCCAGGAAACTGAAAGGAGGTATGAGCATAACCGCCTAAGCGAAACATTTAAATAAGTAGATACACATAACTTACTTAGGTGGAAAACATGACTAATATGACACTATCAATACCAGAAGAACTCATAACAATAATGAGAAAACACTCACATATCAAATGGAGTGAAGTAGCTCGGCGTGCAATGTGGGAAGAAGCCAAGAAGCTTGAGCTTATGGACAAATTACTTGCTAACAGTAATCTTACTGAAAAAGACGTAGAAGAAATAGGAAAGAAAGTTAAAAAAGGAATTGCAAAAGCTCACGGCATAGAATGAAGTTAGTTATTGACACTAACAGAATAATGGCTGGGCTTATTCGCAATGGGACTTCTCGCACTTTAATTTTTTCTAAAGATTTTCAATTCTTTACACCAGACCAAGCAATGCTTGAAATTGCAAAATACAAAGAAGAACTTTGTATGAAGGCAAATCTAACAAATGACAGTTTTGAGCTTTTGCTCTCTATTCTTTTTGAGAAAATAACAATTATTCCAAAAGAAGAATATTCAGAGTACTTAGAAGAATCAAAGAGTATGCTTAATCATAAAGAAGACGCTCCATTTTTAGCTTTGGCTTTTGCACTAAATACTGAAGGAATTTGGACAGATGATAAAGGCTTCAAAGACCAGAATAAGATGAAAATACTTACAACAAAAGATATGGTTGAATTGACTTCTTAAGTTAAATATTATTTTGCATTTTATTAAAAAATAACAGAATCGGAACCGCCGTTTTTTCAAATTTTGTTAAAGCTTCCTCAATCTCTCCTTTTGTTTTAGGGATTAACATAGTATACCCAAAGGTAGATGATTTTTCTTTAAGTTGTGGGAATTCATGCAAAACTTCTCTTCTTAATCTGATAAGATTCCATGATTGGTCACCTTCACTATAAAATAACTTTCCTCTAACCTCTACAATTCGACTGCCAGGGCTAAGAACGACCACCTCTCCTCCCTCCTTTGGGCTCTTCTTTTTGGTCATCCGTGTTGTAATTTTGGAGTAATACATAGTATTTAAATGTTTCTTGTGTATTACAATGGTTTACATATAAACATTTAAATACGCTTTTCTTATTACTCAACAGCCATGAAAGAAAAAAACAAGTTAATGAAAACCGTGACGATACGTCTACCAGAAGCTATTTGGAATGCTTTGCAAAAAAAGACAAAGGACAAACAGAAGGATTATGCTCGTTATTCAGAATCCGATGCAGTTCGCTCGGCAATAATCAATGACCTAAAGGCAAAGGGTTATCTGGATAAGAGTAAGGATTATCTATAAATATATTTTTGTGTAATCTAAAAATCTCATTTTTATTAGTCAAAGTATATACTACAACACATAAAAAAATAAATATTGAATTGGCTAAGATTTTGTCAAAGGAGGTGATTGGACGGTAATCCCTCCAGTTGCTTCTTAAAATCCGTCAAATGGGTGTAAATTTAATCAAAAGAGTAAGTGAAAATATCACATCAAATTCATACAGCGAAGCTTATGAAAGAATTAAACCACCCATCCAATCCATATTGATGCGTAGGTTTTGTTCTTTAAATAATTTACCTCAGCTGTGTGGAACTACAATTGAAAGGAGGTATTTTACACATGGCATCTGAAAACATTCTAGTTTTCGCTATTGTCTTTTTAGCTCTCTTTTTCATAGGAGGATTAGTAGGAGTAGCTTCTTTGCCCGTCTTTCCTGGTAGATTTTTCATTAGTGGGATTACATCCGGGGCATTCGGAACAGGAGCTGGTACGCTAGTAATAAAGGCAATTTTTCGTAACTAATGTAGTTATCTAAGTTGAAGATTATTTTGTATTGTGGCGCGAATTCGTCCTTTTTTATCTATTAAAGAAGATTTTTAAATAGTCTGCTTAATTCATTCAAGTATGATAAAGATTAGAAATCTTGAAAAATCTTATATGGATAAACTTTGGAATATTATTAATAATGAAGAGTTTCTAAAAGATTTAATAAAAATAGAGGATTACATAAACGAACATTACAAAGAACTAGAAGAACGTTACCAAATAAAAAATAAACTACAAAAAGCGGCTGAAAGACTATTATATTTCTATATGCATAAAAAGTTGAATATCGATAAAATTTATCCATCTCCTATAAGTTCAGATTTAGCTTTTTTCACCAAAGATTGTTTAATAAATATAGATGCAAAAACAATAGACTTAGACGGTAATGAGGGAGACGACCATTATGTTCAATTTGGACCGCATCAAATATCTTTTTTTAACAATCCATTTTTTAACAGAAAAATAAAAGATATTCTATTTTCAGGAATTGTTATGCCTCCCGGTTTACCAGAATTAGATTCAAAAGAAAAGTTACCTTGTCTCACTTTCTTTCTAGGAATTACTTATAGAGATAACAGAAGTAGTTTCACTATTGAAAGAATGAAACTTTCTTGTATTCCTAACGGGATTGTTGCTAAAGAAGATTTTAGTAATAACTTAATAACTAATTTCAAGACATATAGCTATCTAAAAGTTGATGAAGCTCAACGCATCGATGCAAAGTATTTACCAAAACCCTTAACTTTTCAAATTCCTTCAAATTGGATTCCATTTAACTTAAAAGATAATAACGGTCAAGATGACACATGGCTAGACCTAAATCTTAAGAACCCTTATGATAAATCTAAATTTGCAATCTGGAGAATTCTTAATAAACAATATCACATCTGCTTAGGTGGTGGCACCGCGAGAATAGAGCCAGAACTAATAAGAAATAGAAAAGACGACGAAGGGAATAATTGGTTAGGTGTTAGGAGTGCAGTTATAGATACTAAGAATAAGAAGATTATAATCGACAAATAACTTATTCTTTTTCTGATAAATTACTTTTAATCTGTAAGGCTATTTTCTCAGCTAGTAAAACTGGGACAGCATTTCCAATTTGTTTATACATATTACCAAGGGCTCCGTAAAAAATAAAATCATCTGGGAAAGTTTGTATTCTTGCACACTCTCTAACAGACATTCTTCTTTTTTTATTAGGGTGAATTTCTGGTCCAGTAGCTGTGATTGTATCACTAGGTTTATCCCAGTTATTTATTCTCAGAGACTGTTCAAAAGATATAGGCTTAAGCTCTAATTCAGTGACTTGTTTATCATATTTATCATCAAAACCTAGTAACTTTTTCAACTTCCACCAATCATCTGGCGTAGGGATACTTCCAGAATTATTATCTTTTCTAAACCAGTGCCCAGCAGTATGTTTGTATCCAAAATGCTCATCAACTTTTTTTGTAGATATTCCTTTCTTGTTTCTCCAATATTTTAGGTAGTCGCATATATCATGTTGATTAACATCATGTTTTCTTCCCCAAAAGACATCGTGAACATTAGTTCTAGCTATATGGTTATGAATTTTCTTACCTTCATGTTCTTGAGAATCATAACTTATCCATAAGTTGGCTAAATCTCCAACCACATCTTTAGTATTTACATAATCTAATAATTTTTTCCCATGTGTTGGTTCAGGAAATTTATTTTTCAGTCCAAGACGATTTCCAAAAATCAATACTCTTTCTCTTTGCTGAGGAACTC
>SXGU01454587.1_pt1 | contig 29778 bp, 20 predicted proteins | sample 3174531 | NCBI WGS metagenome assembly SXGU01 (sample SAMN11356863, study PRJNA531348) | freshwater metagenome | isolation source: freshwater sample F1-140 | place: China: Fuxian Lake, Yuxi | collected 2017-12-25 | reverse complement strand
CAGGGGCACATCGCCTTCAAGCTGATCGGCTTTCAATCCGCCGTGAACGTGACGCTCGGCCTGCCAATCGTCCGCACCAGCCCCAGCCACGGCACCGCGTTCGATATCGCCTGGCAATGCCCCGCCGATCCCAGCGGGATGATTGAGGCGATTCTGATCGCCGCGAAACTGGCGACGTAACGCTCACGAATAACCCTGACGCCGCCCCGCTCGCCAAAGTGTCGCGCTTACATCTGCATCATCCCCGTATGGAACTCGCCGCGCGTCGTTCCTTCCGGGATCAAACTCAGCGCCATCGCCAACCAATCGCGTGTCTCGGCCGGAGCGATGATCGCATCGACCCAGCCGCGAGCTGCGCCGTAGCGGATGTCGGTTTGATCCGTGTAACGCTGCCGAATCTCGTCTCGCAACCGCTTCTTGTCTTCGTCGGACAACGTCCGTCCTCCGCGTTCGGCGTCCCGCACTCGCAGAGTCAGCAGCGTGTCAGCGGCTTGGTCAGCTCCCATCACGGCGTACTTAGCGTTCGGCCAGGCGAGGATCAGCCACGGATCGTACGCCTTTCCGCACAGCGCGTAGTTGCCCGCTCCGAACGAGCCACCGATCACAACGGTTAGCTTCGGGACGACGCTGTTGCTGACGACGTTTACCAGCTTCGCCCCCGAGCGAATGATGCCGGATTGCTCGGCCTGCCGGCCGACCATGAAACCTTGCACGTTTTGGAAAAAGACAATCGGCACCTTTGTCTGATTGCACTCCATGACAAACCGCGCGGCCTTCTCGGCCGAGTCGGCATACAGCACGCCGCCGATCTGCAACTCGCCCGTCGCCGAATGACAACGCTGACATTGATTGGCCACGATCCCGACCGCTCGACCACCGATCCGAGCAAACGCGGTCACGATCGTGTGTCCGTAGTCCGCGCGGAACTCTTGCAGCGAATCGGCATCGATCACGCATGCGAGCACGTCGTGAATGTCGAACTCCGTCCGCTCGGTTCCCGGTACGATCGTGTCGAGTTCGGACGGATCTCGCTCAGGCGCCGAAGTCGTGAGACTTCGGTCCGAACTCTCACGAGTTCGGCTACTCGCTACTGGTTCATTCGGCAGCAACTCAATCAACGACCTCAACCGTTGCAGACACGCGCGGTCATCCGGTTCGCGGTAATCGACCGTGCCGCTGATCTCCGCGTGCATCTTCGCTCCGCCGAGTTCTTCGGGATCAACCTTCTGTCCAATCGCCGCTTTGACCAGCGCCGGCCCCGCGAGATAAAGCTGACTTCCCTCAGTCATCAGCAACGTGTCCGAGAGGACCGGCAGATACGCTCCACCCGCCACGCAGTTCCCCATGACCGCCGAATACTGCGGAATGCCCATCGCCGAGATCACCGCGTTGTTCCGAAAGATGCGACCGAAATCATCCTCATCCGGAAAGATCTCGTCTTGCAGCGGCAGAAACACGCCTGACGAATCCACGAGATACACCAGCGGCAAACGAATCGTCATCGCGATCCGCTGAGCCCGCAGCAGTTTCTTCACCGACTGCGGAAACATCGCCCCTGCTTTGACCGTCGCATCAGTCGCGACCACCATCACCGAGCGACCATGCACCTGCCCAATCCCCGCAACAACTCCAGCCGCCGGCACGTCGCCCCATTCGGGATACATCTGCCACGCCGCCCACAAGCCAAGTTCTCGAAACGGCGTCCCCGGATCGAAGAGCTCATTGAGTCGTTTGCGAGCCGTCATCCGTCCGAGCCGTCGTTGCCGATCCTGTCCAGACGCGCCGCCACCCTCGCGCAGAGTCGCCTCTTGCTGCTGAATCTGCTGCGTGAGTTCGGAAAGTGTGGGCATAGGGCATTCCGTAGGCCAGGCCTTCCAGCCTGACCCTTGCTGGTCTGATTACGAATTCGGGTCAGGCTGGAAAGCCTGACCTATTTGGCATCGTCATGTTCACAAAGTCGGGAACAGTTAGCTCATCGAAGCGCCGAGCGTCCTGAAAAAACGCTGCGAGCTTCGTCACTGACTCCTCCGACAATCGAGTTCCCGCGTTGCTGACAAACTTTTCGATCAATGCCGGCCGAGACTCCGCGCGGCGACGTCGATGGCCCAGCGGGTATTCAACCTCGATCCGTTCCGACTGTGTTCCGTCCGTGAAGAAGACCTGCACGGCGTTCGCGATCGACCGTTTGTCCGGGTCGAGATACTCGCGCGAGTAACGTGGTTCCTCGACAACCTCGGTGCGTTCTCTCATGCGGTCGATCAGCGGATCAGCGGCGGCTTCGGCTTCGTAGTGCTCGGCGGTCAGCGAGCCGTGCCGCAGCGCGACAGCCACCATGTATTGCAGGCAGTGATCGCGATCGGCCGGGTTCTTCAGCGGGCCACTCTTGGCGATGATCCGCACGGCCGACTCTTGCGTCTCGATACGGATGCGTTTGATCTGGTCCCAGCGATCGCGAACTTGCGGATACAATCGCAGCGCGGCCTCGACGGCCGTTTGCCCGTGAAACTCGGCCGGGAACGAGACTTTGAAAAGGATGTTCTCCATCACATAACAGCCCAGCGGCCGAGCCAGCGTGATCGGCTTTCCTCGAAACAGACTGTCTTGAAAGCCCCACGTCGGGGTCGTCAACGCGGTCGCATAACCCTTCTCGCCCGCCATCGTCCACAGCGCCAACTGTACCGCTCGGCGAGTCGCATCTCCTGCCGCCCAACTCTTGCGCGAGCCGGTGTTCGGAGCGTGTCGATACGTCCGCAACGCACCCCCATCGACCCACGCCTGACTGACCGCGTTGAAGATCTGCTCGCGCGAGCCCCCCAGCATCCGCGTCGTCACGGCGGTCGAAGCGATCCGGACCAGCAGCACATGATCGAGGCCCACGCGATTGAACCCGTTTGCCAGCGCGAGGACACCTTGAATTTCATAAGCCTGAATCATCGCCACGAGCACATCGCGAATCGTCAACGACTCACCGCGCCGGCTCATCCAATCGGCGGTCATCAGGATCGCTCCGAGATTGTCCGAGGGATGTCCCCACTCGGCCGCCAGCCAGGTGTCGTTGTAGTCCAGCCAACGAACCATCGCCCCGAAGTTGAATGCTGCCTGAACTGGGTCTAATTCAAAATCGGTCCCCGGCACTCGCGTGCCACTGGGCAACACGGCACCCGGAACGACAGGGCCGAGCAGCTTCGTGCATTCGGGAAAGTTCAATGCGAGCAAACTGCAACCAAGACTGTCGAGCAAACAGAGTCGCGCGGTTTGAAACGCTTCGTCACTGGCCACGAGCGGCGATGATGCGTAATCGGCGATTTGTTCGATGACGTCGTCCGGCATTGGTGGTTTCCTAAAATGTGTGATAACGGCTTTCGGCGATCGGCCAACGGCTTTCAGCCGAATGCCGAGAGCCGATCGCCGTTATCACACTTATCGTTCAGTGATGGGTACAAACGCACGCGGTTCCGATCCAATGTAGTCGGCCGTCGGGCGGATCAAGCGGTTCTCCGATCGTTGTTCCAAAACATGTGCCGCCCAGCCGGCCGTTCGCGAGAACACAAACAGCGGCGTGAAGTACAAAGTCGGAATGCCCAGGAAGTGAAACACGCTCGCGCTATAGAAATCGAGATTCGGAAACAGCTTTTTCTCGCGCCGTAGCACCGCTTCGATCCGCTCCGATACCGGATAGAGCCGCGTGTCGCCCACTTCCTCCGCAAGCCGTTTCGCCCAATGCTGAATGATCGGTGAGCGGGGATCGCAGTCGCGATAGACGCGATGCCCGAAGCCCATGATCTTTTCTTTGCGAGCCAACAGGTCCATCACGCCACGCTCCGCGTCGTCAGCAGTCGTAAAGCGATTGATCAAATCGAATGCCGCCTCGTTGGCTCCGCCATGCAACGGCCCGCGCAGCGTGCCGATCGCGCCGGTGATCGCCGAATAGATGTCGGACAACGTGGATGTGACGACCCGCGCGGTAAATGTCGAGGCGTTGAATTCGTGCTCGGCATACAGGATCAGCGACGAATCGAACGCTTGCCGATGCAGCTCACTCGGACGCTGACCGTGCAGCAGATGTAGGAAGTGTCCGGCGATCGAATCTTCTTCCGAGTGCGTTTCGATTCGCTTGGTCTGCGTTTGGAACCAATGCCAATACGCCAGCATCGACGGAAACGTGGCGAGCAACCGATCCGTCACATCGAATGTTCCTGCCGTCGCTGACTCCGGTTCCAAACAACCGAGCGCCGAGCAACTGGTCCGCAGGACGTCCATCGGATGCGCCGTGTCCGGAAGCTGTTCGAGCACCGCCTTCAACGCGGCCGGAAGTTCACGCAGGCTCTGCAAGCGAGCGCGATAGTCCGTCAATTGCTGAGCCGTCGGCAATTCACCGCGCAGCAGCAGCCAACCGACTTCTTCAAAGGTGGCTTGCGCGGCGAGGTCTTCAATCGAATAACCACGATACGTCAGTCCGCAGCCCTCTTTGCCGACCGTACTGAGCGCCGTGCGGCCAGCGACGACGCCAGCTAAGCCCTGCGTTGAATGAGAAGTCATAAGGTTCATCTCCATTTGGACTGCGACGACCAAAGTCGTCGCTTTTCAAAACGCGATTGGATTTCAAAAGACGTCAGCGGACATCAACGCTGTTTGAAAAGCGGCAGCTTGGGCTGCCGCACTCCAAAGTTACGGGCCATCCAGCCGCGCCTCGAATGTGTGATAATCGAGCACATCGTACAACTCCGCTCGTGTCTGCAAGGTCGGCAGCAAGTCCTTCTGCGTTCCCTGGGATCGCAACGTCGCATACGCATTCACAGCCGCGAAGTTCATCGCGCGGAAAGCGGTCAGCGGATACAGCACTAAGCGAATACCAAGGTCACGCAACTCTTCGACGGTCAGCAACGGGCTCCGACCGAACTCGGTCATGTTGGCTAGCACTGGGACGCTCAGCGCCTGAGCGAATTTTCGAAAGTGAGCCGGCTCGGTGAGCGCTTCCGCGAAGATCATGTCCGCTCCGGCCTCGACATACCGAGCCGCACGTTCGATCGCCCCATCCAATGCCTCGCCAGCCGCCGCATCCGTGCGAGCCATCAGCACGAAGCTGGCTTCCATCCGCGCATCGGCTGCGGCCTTCAGGCGATCGCACATGGCCTCTACCGAGACCAATTGCTTGCCAGGACGATGACCACAACGCTTCGCATCGACTTGATCCTCCAGATGAATCGCAGCGACCCCCGCGCGAATCATCTCCTGCACAGTCCGAGCGATCGTCAGCGGGCTGCCCCAACCGGTATCGCAATCGACGAGCAACGGCAGGTCGGTCGTTCCCGTGATCCGACGTGCCTCTTCGACGACATCGTTGAGCGACGTCATGCCCAGGTCCGGCAAACCAAACGCCGCGTTAGAGACGCCGGCTCCCGACAAGTAGATCGCTCGAAACCCGGCCCGCTCCGCCAAGCGAGCGCAATAGGCGTTGATAGTGCCGGCCACCTGCAATGGCCGTTCTGCTTCCACCGCTTGCCGAAATCGAAGTCCCGGAGATTCGTGCATCGTCGTTGCCTTGATCCCCTGAGCGACAGGGCGCTAGCCCTCGGTCAACCAGGGCATTGTTAATTCAAAGTACCGGTGGCTAGCGCCATTCCGCTCACGAAATCGTCCTATGTTCTACCGTCGCGGTAAGAGCGAGTCCGATTCTATTCAATCCTGCGCGAGGTACGCGAACAGATCGCGAAGCTCCTGCGGCTTGAGCTGCTTGTATTGGTCGTCGGGCATCAGCGAGACCGGCGATTCGCGCAATTCCTCGATGTCGGCCACGGCGAGCGTGACTCGTTCGTTCTTCGCGTTCGCCAGCGTCAGCCCCGCGTCGCTGCGCTCGACGATCAGCCCGTTGAGCACCCGGCCATCGCGCATCTGCACGATGTGACTGAGGAACTCTTTGCGAATGACAACGCTGGGATCGATCAAGCTGATCAGCAGATAATCGCGGTCCTTGCGATTCGCCGTGGTCAGGTTCGGGCCGAGTTTCGTTCCCTCGCCACGAAACTGGTGGCAGGTGGCACACAGCTTTTTGAAGGCCGCTTGGCCAGCGACAGTGTTGCCGCCAGCCGCGTGCAAATCGTTGTTGAGCCGCCGCACCTCGGCCAGCTTTTCTTCACGAGTCGCCGCGCCCAGCTTGCCCCAATGCTTCGTCACCAGTGCGTCGAGATCACGGTCCTCGAACAGAGCAACTCGGCGCACTTGATCGACCGGGATGTTGCTCGCTTTAAGCAATCCCCGATCGACGGATTTCAGCAACGCCGCCGCCGACGGCTTGCGTCCCAGCAACAGGTCAATCGCACGAGCATTCAGCTTCGCTGAGAACTTCGGAAGCTCGGCCAGGATTCGTGACGTGACCGACTCGTCCCCAATTCGTGACACGGCGACGAGCGCCACTTCTCGGACAGCTTCCGGCTCGGTGGGGGACAAGGCCAAGAGCAACAATGACTCCGCCGACTCCGGCTCGACCACGTCGGAGAGCAACGTCAACAACGCCACGCGCCGATTTGTGTCCGCTTGCGAATTCAGACATTCCTTCAACGTGCGGTCGTAGGCCGGCCGGTGTTTCAGCACGAGAGCAAACGAGAGCAACGTGCTGTCCTCTGGCTTCGCCCGCCAGCGCGACACCACGAACTCTTCCAGATCCACCGACTTCGTGGCCGGCATTCCGCGCGGAGCGTCACGCCATCCCGCCAGCAGCGGCACCAACAGCCGATCTCGTTCGTCGTCGTTTGGAGCTGCTCGCAGCAGCTGCAAGCACGAAGCGTGGTCGGCGGCTGTTCCCTCGGCCGTGTAACGCCGCACAAGCCGCGGCAGCAACGTCTCGCGCCCCAGTTTCGACTTCCACAAAGACGGACGAACGAAGCGTTTCATCACTTCGTCCCGCCCGCTGACGCTGTGCCGCTCGACCGCCCACCACCAGAGCAGCGGCAGATACGGATCGGCGTTGTCGATATCCCGATTGATGTTCGCGTTGATGATCGGCATCGCCTGATTCGCCGGCAGCCGAGCGGCGGTGCAGGCCAGTTGCTGACGAACATGAACCGACGGGTCGGTCTCGGCGAAGTCGTCCAAGTGATGAGCCATCTCCGTCGAGACCGCCTGCTTCGGATCGCCCAGCAATCGCACCGTCCAAATCCGCACGGCGGCATATGGGCTGTCGAGCAACTTGAAAGCCAGCGCCTCGTTGAAGCCGCCACAGACATGGAGCGTCCACAACGCTTCCAGCGCGGCGGTTTCGTCGGTGTTGGTGAGCGCGGCCTGTTGCAGCTTCTCGACATTAGCACGACGCGCGAGCGAGTGGTCTTTCGCCGGTTGACCACTCGCGCGCGCGTCGTGCTGGGGAGGCGAACGCCTCGCCAACTCTTGTCGAGCGTGTCGGACATACCACTGACTGCGATGCGAGTGCAGCTTCAGCAACTCGTCGTTCGACAGCTTGGCGAAGTCGATCGGCGCGGCGGGCTTCGTCCCCTTCGGGGCGATGCGATAGATTCGGCCGTTCGAGCGGTCCCATTCGGCATCGGGATCAGGATGCGCCATTCGCGAGTCGTGCCAATCGGAAACGTAGATTGCTGAGTCCGGCCCCATCGTCACGTCGGTCGGCGCGAACCAGGTGTCGTTCGCAATCAGCAACTCGCCGCCGTGAGCCGTCTGAAACGTCGAGCCACGCGGTTCGATGTCGTGCCAATACACACCGTGGCCGAGCAGATCCCCGGCGATGTATTTGCCTCGGAACGATTCCGGGAACGAGTCCCCTTGATAGACGATGCCGCCGACCGTCACATGTCCGCCTCGAAAGTTCTTGTGAGGCACGTGATCGAAGAAGCCGTAAGCGTGCGGATTATGCAACGCTCCATGCTTGGCAAACGCCTTCACGAGATACGCACCTTGGACGCCGTGCAGCAGCACATGCCCGCCCCAATTCGTGCTGTAGAGCAGTTGCCCGGAGCGATCGAAGTCCAGCCCCCACGAGTTGCCCCCCCCTTCACAGAAGAGTTCAAACGCGCGGGTCAGCGGGTGATACCGCCACACCCCTTGTTGAAACTCGATGCCGCGCACGTTGGCGGTCACGGTGCTCCCCTGGCAGCCGTAGAGCCAACCGTCCGGCCCGAACGTCAGTGAGTTCGCGACGCTGTGAGCGTCCTCCATGCCAAAGCCGCTGAGCAACACTTCCGGTTCGGCATCCGGCACGTCATCGCGATTCTTGTCCGGATAGAAGAGCAAGTATGGCACGTTGAGCACGAACACGCCGCCATGTCCGAACGCGATCCCCGTCGTGAGATTCAAGCCGTCGATGAAATCGCGACCACGATCCATGCGGCCGTCGCCGTCGATGTCTTCGAGGATCGTGATCCGATCGGCGCCGCGCGGCCCCTTCGGCGGCGGCTCCGGCACTCGGTCGTACTTCGTCCGCGAGAAGCGATCGACCTGCACCCGCTTCAGCCCCGCCGGGTTCGGGTACTGCAAATACTGAATCACCCACAATCGGCCACGATCATCGAATTCGATCGCCACAGGCTGCCGCACAAGCGGCTCGCTGGCGACAACGCTGACCTCGAAGCCGTCCGCCACCTTCATCCGCTTGACGGCCTCATCGGGCGATAATTCTTGCCCGAATGCGGCGGACATTGAGCAGGCGACGATCACACAAACTCGAAATGCCGACGGCAGCATCTTGGAACCTCCCAATGGATGGGTGCCAAAAATCTGTCCGGCCGAAAACTGCTGGCTGAGGGCTGATGGCTGTTATCCCAAACTCAAGTTGAGATAACAGCCATCAGCGTTCAGCTCACAGCCAACGGCCAACGGCCGGACAGGTGCAATGAGCAACCGATTACGGCAGCGCGATGGTGTGGAGATCCTGCGAGCCGCTGGGAGACTGCGTGACGATTACTGCATGCGTGCTGTTTAGCTTGTCGAGTTGCACGACCCCTTTGAGCTCCTCGATCGTCTCGTAGGTTTGGCCGGCAACGCCGCCACCTTTGACGGGTTCGGTGAGCCCCGGATTCTTGGTAATCCCTTCGGTCGTGATCTTCATCACGCCGCGACGGTTATTGGCCATCAGCAGGAATGACTTACCATCTTTCTGATAGACAATCATGTCGAGCGGCTGGTTTTGATTGCCGAGTTCGGCGACGGTCGTACCGCGAGTCTTCTCGCCGGGCTTCAAGGTATTGACGGGGAACTTCACGAGCGGCGTGCAGGTGAAGCCGGCCAGTAAGCTCGCTTCGCCGTCGATGTTGATCGGCAAGAACGTACGGACGACGGCGTAGTCTTCAACTTTGCCGTGAGCGGCGTGATAGATCTCTACGCTGGTGCCGGCGTTGGCGTCCGTGAACGGGAACGGAATCTCGCGCACGTTGGACGGCGACCCGCCAGCCACACCCGAGACGTAAACTTTCCCTTCGGCATAGGCCAGGTCGGTGATCGACTGGTTGCGCAGGTTCGCCTTACCACGCTTCGTTTCGACGTCTTTGTCCTCCGGAGCGTTCGGCAGTTCGATCTTTTGCATCAGCACTTTTTGCAGTCCAACCTGGCTGAGTTTTCCATCGGCCGCGATCTTCACGAGCGCCGCGCTGCCGGCCTTCGAAACCGACAAGTAGGCACTTCCCGTCAGAGGATTCACGGCAAGATCAACGATCGCGATCTTGTCGGCGTTCACACCGAGCAGCTCGGCGACCTTCGCGTTCACGCCGGAGACGTTGATCGCAACCTTGCTCGGATCGCCTTTCGTGTCGCCGGTGCCGATGGCGAAGACGGTCGCCCCCTTGGCATCGCCGACAAACAGAATCCCATCCGGACCAAACGCCAGCGGCCCGGCAGATTTGATGTCCGGGTTGCCTTCCTTCAGACCCCACTCGGCACCGAACGCGGCGCTCATCGAGACCAACAGGCCAGCGATGACACAGGGCACCAATCGAATCGCTCGCATGATTCACTCCTGCTGTGGATTTCTCGCTGGGTGCCTGCGGCCACGCGGCCACGCCACCTAGCAACGACGGGCGAGCAGTATGCAATCCGGCTTCGTGAATGGAAACCAACACCAACGAATGGCGGTCTCAAAACGAAAGCACCCCGGTCCCTCCAACTTGGACCGGGGTGCTCGATGCCAGGACGAGCCGCTCCGTCAGCAGCATCCCGTGCGTTTTGTGGCTCACGCGGCTCGCGTGAGTCGCAGGCGGGCCGCCCGCACTACGAACAGCCCATGCTGGCTCCGCAGTTGTGGCAGAGGTAGCAGTTGCCGTTGCGGACGGTGATTGCTCCGCAACTGTCGCAGGCGGGTGCGTCGCTTTGGAATCGAGCAAACTGCTTGCTGCGAATCGCGGGACTGTCACCCGATTCCGGCAACACATCCAATGCCGAACTCGCGTTGGCGAATTGGGCACCCGTGGAAGTCGAGCCGGCTCCGTTGACGTGCGTCTCGATCAACGAAGTCAGCTCTTTTGTGACGGAGTCGGTCGTGGCTGCCGGAGCAGCGTGGCCGTTGCCATGTCCGTTATTGCCGTTGAACCGCGGGCTGTTCGCTTCGCGGTAGTCAGGGACGAACTCCATGCCCAGCCAGCGGTAGATGTAATCGACCACCGACTTGGCGTGTGGAATGTCTTGGTTCTTCGTCCAGCCGCTCGGCTCAAACCGGCTGTGCGAGAATTTCTCGACAAAGACCTGCACCGGCACTCCGTACTGCAAGCCCATTGAAGTGAGCGTGCCGATGACGTCCATCAGACCGCCGATCGTGCTCCCTTCTTTGGCCATCGTGATGAACAACTCGCCGGGCGTGTTGTCCTCGAACAAGCCGACCGTGATGTAGCCGTCGTGATTGCCGACGCTGAACTTGTGCGTGATCGACTGCCGAGTGGCGGGCAAGCGACGACGCACCGGACGACCGGGAACCACTTCGACGGCACCATCCGCCTTCTTTTTGTCACCCTCTTTCGAGGTATTCAGCGGCTGCGACTGTTTCGAGCCATCGCGGTAGATCGCCAGTGCCTTGAGGCCCAGTTTCCAGCCGTCGATGTAGGCGCTCTCGATGTCCTCGACAGTCGAATCGGCCGGCATGTTGACGGTCTTCGAGATCGCACCGCTCAAGAACGGCTGAGCGGCCGCCATCATCTTGATGTGCCCACGCCAGCTAATCGTCCGCGATCCCTTGGGTGCCTTGAACGCGCAATCAAAGACTGGCAAGTCCTCGTTCCGCAATCCAGGAGCACCTTCGATCGTGTCGTTGTTCTCCAGGTAGTCGAGAATTCCCTCGATCTGTGGCTGATCGTAGCCCAGCGACTTCAGCCCGATCGGGACCGTGCGGTTGATGATCTTCAACATGCCGCCGCCGGCGAGTTGCTTGTACTTGATGAGCGCGATATCCGGCTCGATGCCGGTCGTATCGCAATCCATCATGAAGGCGATCGTGCCAGTCGGCGCGAGCACCGTCGCCTGAGCGTTCCGGTATCCGTACTTGCGACCCGATTCGAGGCACTCGTCCCAGACTTGCTGAGCCGCCTGCCGCAGATAATCCGGGCAGCAGGGGTCGATGCGATACGCGGCTTCGCGGTGCATCGACATCACGCGGAGCATCGGTTGCTCGTTCTCGGCATACCCGGCGAACGGGCCAATGCTGCTGGCGATGCGGCTGGACGTGAGATACGCCTGACCGTTGAGCAACGCCGTGATCGAACCGCACACGCCGCGGCCAGCGTCGCTGTCGTAGGGAATTCCCCACGACATCAGCAAGCTGCCAAGGTTCGCGTAACCGAGACCCAGCGGCCGGAACAGATGGCTGTTCTCGGCGATGGCCGGAGTCGGATAGCTGGCGTGATCAACGAGAATCTCCTGAGCGGTGATGAAGATCGCGCACGCTCGGCGGAAGCTGTCGATGTCGAACTTGTTTCCCTCACGGGAGAACTTTCGCAAGTTGATGCTCGCGAGATTGCAGGCCGTGTCGTCGAGAAACATGTACTCGGAGCACGGATTGCTGGCGTTAATGCGGCCCGTGTTCGAGCAGGTGTGCCAGCGATTGATCGTCGTGTCGTACTGCACGCCGGGATCACCACAGTACCAAGTGCCAGCGGCCATCTCCCGCATCATGTACTTCGCGTCGAATTCCGGGCCGGCCTTGTTGGAGTCGGTGACCCAGTGAGTCCGCCACTTCTTGCCTTCGAGGGCGGCTTGCATGAACTCATCACTGAGACGCACTGACAAGTTCGCGTTCTGGAACATGATCGAACTGTACGCTTCGCCGTTGAAGTTCGATTCGTACTCACCCGAGTCGATCAGCAGCCGTGCCTTCTTCTCTTCCTTCGTCTTGCACTGGATGAACTCCATGATGTCCGGATGCCAGTCTTTGAGACTCTGCATCTTGGCCGCTCGGCGAGTCTTCCCGCCCGACTTCACAACGGCTGCGATCTGGTCGTAGACCCGCATGAATGACAGCGGCCCTGACGGGACTCCGCCGCCGGAGAGCTTTTCCTTCGAGCTTCGGATCGTGGACAAGTCGGTGCCTGTGCCGGACCCGAACTTAAACAACATCGCCTCGCTGCGAGCGAGACGCATGATGTCTTCCATGTTGTCTTCGACCGACTGAATGAAGCAGGCCGAACCTTGTGGGAACTCATACGGCGTATCGGGGCGGCGGATCGACTGCGTCTCGACGTCCCAACGATAGTTCCCTTGCGAGCCTTTAACGCCGTATTGGTGATACAGCCCAACGTTGAACCATACCGGCGAATTGAAGCAGCCGTGCTGATGCAGCAGCAGCCAAGTCAGCTCACGATAAAACGTCTCGCCGTCGGCCGGCGTGGCAAAGTAGCCGTCCTTGATGCCCCAATCGGCCATCGTGCGCGAGACACGATGAATCACTTGCCGCACGCTCGTCTCGCGTTCCGGAGTCCCCGGCTCGCCGTAGAAATACTTGCTGACCACCACGTTCGTCGCGAGCGGCGACCAGTCCTTCGGGACTTCGCAGTTGGTTTGCTCGAACAGCACTTTGCCGTTCTCGTCCTTAATCGCGGCCGTGCGGTAATCCCATTCCGTTGTCGAGAACGGATCGACGTTCGCGGGGCAAAAATGCGGAGCGATCTTCATGGGAGTTGTTTGGGGCGTGAAATGCGGTCCAGACGGGACGTTGCCGCGAGTCGTCTCGCGAGATTGGCCGTTGCCATTCGGCCCGCCAGCGTTGTGAGAACGAGTGGCCGAAGCGGAGAGATAATCAGCATCCAAAAGAGCGTTGGCGTCGTGCATCATGCACTCCTTTTGCCAGAAGAAAAAAGGAAAAACCACGGGGCGTCATGACCCGCTCTGACTGGCCTCATGCCACAGAGTTGCCGGAAAAACAGCGACTTTGGTCGGCGAAATCGGAAGCGGTAAGGGACGAACTGACCCACAATTAGTTGTGGGAGTTAGACAGGCCAGGCCCCACATCTAGTGATTGGACGGGTCTCAAATATAAATCGGCAAGTCGGATTGTCAAGAGGATGATTTCTCTGCGAACTGTGCGAATTGATGGTCGCCCCGCCGTAACCTGCTCCGATTTCCGGGACTTAATGAGATCAGCAAAATTGAAAAAATCGTTAAGACCGCAAGACCACTGAGAGGCTTCGCCAAGGTCGCCAAAGGTCACGTCGAAACGCCTTCGGAGAGACCTTAGGACGTTGCGATCCGCCGGAACGCCGACTAAAAGCCGAACGCTTTAGAAAATCGACTTCGACTTTTGATTCTCGCAGCCGGCAAATCTATGACTCGCAAGAACGCTCGCACCGCTTCCGAACCCGAATCTTCAAAATTGCTGCCGTACCCTCCTCCGGGTGCGTGGGCACGAACGGCCAACATGAAAGAGTCCGAGTGGGAAGCCGGCATCTTCGGTGACTTAACCGACAAGCAGACCGAATTGTTTCAGCAATTGATGGAGGTGCCGCGCAACAGTCGCGGGACGATCTTCTTCGACAGCGGCGGCGGCAGCATCTATTGTGGACTGGCATTGGCGACGATGATCAAGCTGCGCGGATTGCGAGCGATTGGAGTCGTCGCGGGAGAATGTTCCTCGGCGTCGATCCTCCCCTTTGCAGCGTGCGAGCGGAGATTCGTCACGCCGCATTCCACGTTGTTGTTTCATCCGATTCGCTGGCAAAGCGAGGAAGAAGTTCGTCTGGAAGAAGCCGCCGAGTGGACCCGGCACTTCAAGCTCTTGGAGACCGACATCGACAGCCTGCTAGTCCGAATGTTGGGCATCGATCCAGAGAAGCTGCAAACGTGGACTCGACCGGGGCGATTCGTGTCCGGCCCCGAGTTTGTCGCTGAAGGTCTCGCCGAATTGATCGATCTCTTCGCGGGCGATGTGTGGACTCAGATTCGCAAAAGTGGCCGCTGATTCCGAATGCGGATGACGCTCACGCTTCGTTGTTGATCACATCCACCATCTGCCGCAAGCGGCCGACCTTCTTGCGGTCGAATTGCATCGTGAGTCGCGGCAGTTCAATTGCATCGGGTTCGTCGGATTCCAGGCGGTGCGCGGTCGCTCGTTCGATGCGGCCGGCTTCCAGCAGGTCGGAGAATTCGTCGTTTAACCGCGTCAGCAAGTCGTCCGAGACTGTGAGGTTTAGGCGTAGCACTAACCGGCCGCGGACGAATCTCATGCCGTGGTAGGCTCGGAAAAAGTGCAGGATTTCCTCGACTGCGGCATCGACGCTGTTGGTGACTTTGAACAGCGACAAGTCCTCCGGCGAGATCCAGCCCTCCGAAAGCAATTCGTCTTGCAGATACCGACGCCACTTGCCCCAGTAGTCGTTGTTCGGTTCGTCGACACAGACAATCGGCATCAACTCGTGCTTGCCGGTTTGAATCAGAGTTAGCGTTTCAAAGCATTCGTCCTGCGTGCCGAAGCCGCCGGGAAACAACACGATCGCGCCGACCTCTTTCACGAACAGCAGCTTTCGAGTGAAGAAGTATTTCAAATTGATGAGCTTGTGATCCTTGGCGATGATCGGGTTCGCTGCTTGTTCGAAGGGGAGCATGATGTTGACCCCCATAGCCATATCGCGACCGGCTCCAACGTGAGCTCCCTCCATGATGCCGCCACCTGCTCCGGTGACGACCATCCATCCGAGCGCAGCCATGCGGCGGCCGAATTCCACCGACTGCTGATAGCTGGGATGATCGGGCCGAGTTCGCGCCGAGCCAAACACCGTCACTTTGCGAACATGGCGATACGGAGTGAAGATCTTGAAGGCATAACGCAACTCTTTGAACGCACGCGCCAGAATCTTGACGTCCCCCAATGCCGCATTATCACGGCTGAGTTTGTCAGCGTTTTGCTTGATCTCCGCGATCAACGATTCCAACGTGACAGGAGCTCGCTGTTGGCGATTGGGTTCGATCGGATCAGGATCGAAGATGTCGTCGGGAATCTCGTCAGACATGCGTCCGGCCAAGTCCTGCGGCGCGGCTGCTCGCAACAGTTCTTCGTGCGGGGTCGACAGGATCTCTTGATGGGACTGCGAAGGGTCGAATTCGTGAGGGGGATTCGGTCGATCCGTCATGAGTGCTTCCGTTACTTCCATGTCGCCGGAGCGGCGATGCCGATCCGAGCTCGTCTTATCAGGTCGCCAATGCCGACAGCGCTTCCTCGCGCGAATCGTAAATTGCCCAGAGCGTGTCGAGCGACGTGACTCGCAGAAGTTCGCGAGCCATGTCGCTGGGACCGCACAAAACCAACTCGCCGCCGCGGCTCTTGACCAGCTTGTGGCAGCGCAGCAGTAGAGCCAGAAAAACCGAGCCGAAGTAATTCACATGGCTCAAATCAAAGATGACCATCGGCACGTTTTGAGACTTCAACGGCCCAAAGATGATCGCGGCGGCCGGTTCGATCAGATCCCAGCGCATGCCCTCGACATTCGCCGCCGGGATGACGACGACACAACTGTCCTGCCATTTGATTTGGAAGCTTTCCGCAGGGTCGATGTCATCTTTTAAGTCAAACATGAGCTCGCCTTTCGATCGACCAAAAGCAGGCTGCCACGATCTCGCTTGGGGAGCGGATGTTACGACCGCTGGAAGTCGGCCTGCAAGCAGGCCACCTTGTTGAAATACGATTCGCCACAATCGCTACAACCATCAAGCTTGACACAACCCGCAAATTCGATATCCTGCCGCCTACCTCGTAACGCCACGCACGCTCGCTCTCTCCTTCCTCGTAGCGGAGCGTTACGCCTGTGAGCCACAACATTGAAATCCCGTTGGAGCAGGTTTCAAACCTGCCGACCACCTCTGGACACGTTGTAGTCCTGTCTCACGTCTCTGGCTGGGCCAAGCTCCTTGCCACGAGAAATCATCTTAAAGAGCAAGTGGAAGCGGCGTGTTTTTCTCTGGCTCGCGGAGACTTCGATCTCGCCGGGAATCAGTTCCGCAAGCTACTTCAAATCGCGCTGACAGACAGCGATTTCGTCCTGGCCGAGGTCTCATGCCATAATCTCGCGACTGCCTTGCGACAGTCTGGTCACTGGCTCGCCGCCGAAGTTTGGCAGCAACAGTCACTCGCTTGGCAATCGCGAAAGGTTGTGCATTCCTCTTGGCAATCGGATGACGAGCTGGCTCGATTGGCGAGCGACCTGACCGGCCGCGGTTGTGATGCGTTCTTGAAGCGAGATTGGGACATCGCCGAGTCGCTGTGGCGGCGTGCGCTGGCGATCGAAGAATGGCGTGGCTCGTGGGAGGGCCGTGCGACCGATTCCGGCAACTTGGGCCTACTGGCAGCGGCACGTGGCGACTTGGAATCGGGAACGCGGTGGCTGCGCGAGTCGTTGCGACTGCATCGGCTCATGATGGATGACCTCGGTATCGGGACCGATTTAATGAACCTTGCGGAACTTCATCGGCTGCAAGGTAAGTACCCGCGCATGACCCGATCACTTCAGGAAGCCGCAAAACGATTTGAGCAAGCGGATGCTCAGGGACCGCTCGATCAAGTGCGACAGCGATTGAAAGAAGCGGCTCGCATTGAAGCCATTTTGCGATGCGACGTGCGACTGAACTGAGCCACGGTCGCAAGCGGCAGCGATCACAGAAAACTCTGGATTGCCATTGAGTGGCTCAGTTGAATTCCAGTGTCGTGCCGGGTTGTGCGATAGTCAGGTTGGGGAGATTCAGTGCCTTGATCTCTTCGTGGATTTTCGCCTCAAAGGCGCTCTTGATGTGAATGACCTGCACGGGGACCGGTCGCTTGAGCTTGGCTAGTTCGCTGCGGAACAACTCCGGCGTGAGATGTGCGGCTTTCTCTGCCAGCCAAGTCATATTGTTGGGGAAACTGGCTTCCAAAAATAGGCATTTCAATCCGGGAGTTTGATTGGCGATTTCCCAGACTCGGTCCGACGGACTAGTGTCGGAAACGAACAGTACCGACGTCCCTGTCGCCATCTCCTCAACCAAATGTCCGTAGACCGGGACGACGTGCTTCAGTTCGATAGGCGTAATTCGCAGGCCTTCGACTTCGACCTTTTGCTCAGCCGCCAAAGGGTGCAGATGCAAGAAAGGGGATTCCTCGCCACCGAGGCGGATCATGTCGGGCCAAATGCGGTCGTTGAAGATGTCGCGTTGCAGAGTTTCCAGAGCGTGAGGATGTCCCCAGACGGACGGGCACTCCGGGCCATGCACGTAGACGTTGTCGACAAACAGTGGCAGCGTCGCCAAATGATCCAGATGCGAGTGCGACAGAAAAACGTGCTTCACGCGGCGCTGGGCCTCCAGCGGAGAAAGCATGCCCAGCACGCCCGCGTCGATGGCCACCGTGTCATTGACGATGCACGTTGCCAGAATCTGATTGCGATTCGAGCCACCGACAGATGAGGGGACGATGTAGACTTTCATAGTGACGAACTCACGGACGCCGCAAAGCGTCATTTCGATTGCATGACGATAACGCCATTCCAACTGGGTGGCGGCTCAACACGATTTTGGGTGATGTACTCCGACAGGAAATCCTTCCCCTTGTCTTGTTCTGGCAGGCGTTTGAGTTGGTTCAGCGCGTCTCGCCAGTTTCCCGCCTCAAACAACTCTGAGGCAGTCTGGTAGAGGTCGATCGCTTCATCTGTGACGTTGGGTTCCAATTCTACAGGCGGTAACAACTGGGTGAGCGTCAGTTCTTGGTCCATGCCGGCGGGGCGGAAACGGCCCATTCGACGCAACCTCCCCTCGGAAGGTGGCAAAGCCTCTCGCGCATATTCGGCGGTCGCCTCGTCCATCAAGATCGACGCATTCAGGGTTTTTGTCAGACCTTCCAGCCGCGCGCCGAGGTTGACGGTCGGGCCGAATGCGCCGACTTTGATTTGTTCGGTTGTGCCGATCTTGCCAGCGATCGCTCGGCCGTGCGCAATGCCGATCCCCACTTGAAACCCCGACAGAGTGTGCCCCGGAGTATTTCGCGCTTTTTGAAATTCCTGTTGGATTTGCAGCGCGGCCCTGCACGCCGACAGTCGATCGTCCTCGCGAGGAGCCGGCCAGCCCCAGAAACCGAGCGCCGCATCACCTTGGAAGTCCGCGATCACGCCATCGTATTTGATGATCCCACAAGTCATGACTCCCAACGCATCGCTGACGCGGTTCAGCAACTCACGCAAGTCTTCTTGCGACTGCTCGGCCTTTTTTGAGAAACCACGCACGTCGCAAAACAGCACCGTGATGTCGCTCTCTCTGGGAACCAGCTGCTGTTCTGAATCACTATTCCGCAACGTCTCGAGCACCTGCGGCGAAAAGAACTGACTGAGATTGGCTTGTTGTTTCGAGAGCATGCGGACTTGTCGAATTGAGCCGATGAACTCGCTGAGAAGCTCCGCGAATCGCAAGTCTCCTTTGAGCTGTTCCTCGCCAATCGAACTACCGGGCAAGCCATCCTTTTGCCCAGACACGTACAAGCACCAACCGTGACACGCCTCGCCCCGGAACGGCATGCAGAACGCCCAGTCCAGTGACCCACTGACCGTGAATGCCGGGTTTGATTCGTCCCGGTCGGCCCAGATGTGCAACAGGCCCTGCCCTAACTGCAGAGCTTTGAGCATTAGACGGCGACTCGGAGAGAATCGTCCCAGCGAATCTCCACGATTATCCCAACGGATCATCTTGGGGTTCGCATTCGGAGAGAAGTCATCGAATACGACAACCGACGCGGCTTCGGCTGTAGGGATGGCTTCCAGAACGAGGCTGACCACTCGGCTGGCCAAGTCCTCGTCGGACGTCGTTTGCATGATCGCCTTCGGCAACTTGGCGAGCACTTCCAAACGCTGGTCTGCATTTTGGAAAGCCACCTTGCGCAGTTCATCGGGATGGAATGAACGCTCGGATGATGGCGACGGTGCGTCCTCCTCCATTTCCGCCGCGACCAACTGAAACACGGTGCGGCCGATGCGGAACTGCTCCCCGGCTTTCACCAGAAAGTCAGATTTGTCCGCGTCCTGGTAGTAAATCGGATTGCGTGCGGCATCGAGCCGACGAACTCGCAGCAGCGAATTCACCAATTGCACTTCGGCATGCTCGCGAGAAATTAGAGCGTCCCACGGCACGGCCCATCCGCAACGAGGGGCTCGCCCGACACGAATGACCTCGCCAAGTGGGATCGGACGACGCCACCGTTGCATCGGCTCAGGACCGCAAACGACGAGTTCCGCCATCCAACTTTCCTCTCTCTCGGGCTACGAGGGACACAAAATATCCCACGCAGAAAGCCACCGACAAGCGCCTGGGCTGTACGAAACTCGTTTTCGCTCCGAGTTTTAGCAGCCCTGCCGGTGGTGATCGTTAGACCTTCGCCGGTCGATAACCCTATCCCGGCAGGCATTCTTGCTCAGGACACCGCAGTCGCCAATAGACGGCAGCATTTCCGGCAATGCTTATGGGAATCCTTTTCAAGAGTGTGATCAACCTTCGGAATGCCCGTCTCCGGTGACCGGATCGTTGCAATCCCGACATTCGGCGAGCTGGCATTTTTCGACACAGGGTTGTTCTCCATCATGCGCAAACGCGACCTCGGAAGCAGTCTTCGGTACCTAACATCATTTTCAAAATGCCCTCGAAGCCACGAGCCTGACCCCTGGTTTCCGCTTAACGAACGCCAATGTTGATCGATTCCCTCTCGGCCTTGAAAGAACACCCGCCGATGGCAACATCTCGATCGAATTCCGTTTGCCGTTGAGCGCCCCTGTTTTGCTGGCAACACAAGTTGCGACGTCTAGCACAAACGCCGTCGGCGACTTGGTGGTGACGTTGAAGGGCCAGTTATATTCCGACGAGTCTCAAGCCGTCGCGATTGGCTTGGCGATCAACACACCCACGGGCAACAATTTGTGTGTCTCACTCCCGAACTCTGGTGACGGCGGTGCCGAGTTGGCGGTCAGCAACAATGTCGTCCAACTCATTCCATTCCTGGCGTATCAGGCCGCTCCGACCGATGACTTCTTCTTCAACAGTTTTCGGCAATTCGACGCGCCGGCCAACGACAACTCGGTTCAAGTTCGCAATCTCGGACCAAACACCGTCGACCATCGAAAGCTGACCGTTCAATCGCTGCTGTACCTCGACTCTTCGTTCGGCTACTGGCTGTTTGCCACCCCAAAGCGGAATTCTCAACCGGATTCGCTGGTCTGCTCGAAATGCATTACACGACCACGCTCAACCGCGCTGCCGCCGCCTCTGACAACGATCAGATCGTGACGTTTGTCGCGAATTCCGGCAGCCTCGACGCCATCAATATGACCTTCGCACTACACACCAACACCGCCCACTCGACCATAATCCGCGTCGGACATATCACACCACTCCGTGACAGCAACCACCGTTTCTTCGACCACGAATTCACTGTGGCGGTTATCTTTTCGAGGAAGAGATCTCAATCACTCGGCGGCCATAGTCGATCGACTGAAACATGTTCTGAGACTGCTTGACGAAGCGCCGAACGACTTTTACCCTTCTCCTCCTCACTTGGGACGATTAGCTCAGTTGGTTAGAGCGCCACGTTGACATCGTGGAGGTCACTGGTTCGAGTCCAGTATCGTCCACCTTGGCGGTTTCGCGGTTCGTCCTGCGTTCATCCCGGGGGGATTGCAGGTAATGATTTCCGGGACAGAGCCTTAGCAAATCCGCGGCAACTGTTCTCCAGCAAGCAGATTGATGATCCGCTCGCCTCCGAGCGGCAATTTCATGGTGACCAGACCGGGATGCTCCGCAACCACGTCGCCGACGATCGCCGCGTTGCGGCCAAGCGGATGCTCGCGCATCACTTCCAGCAACCGCGCGGCATCGGCAGCGGGTACGACGGCGATCAGCTTACCTTCGTTGGCGACATACAGCGGATCGAGTCCCAGCATCTCGCAGGCAGCTCGTACTTCTTGGCGGAGCGGGATCGCCGATTCCATGAGCTTGACTCCCACCTGCGACGCGGCCGCCAGTTCATTTACCGCGCTCGACAGTCCGCCGCGTGTTGGATCGCGCATGCAGCGAACCGTCGGGCAACTCGTCAGAATCAGTTGAGTCAGGCTCACCAGTGAAGTGGAATCGCTCTCCAGCGCCGTCTCGAATTCGATTCCCTCTCGCACCGACATGATCGCAATACCGTGGTCGCCGATTGTGCCGGAAACCAGCACGCGGTCGCCGGATCGCGCCGAATGAATCGACAACTGCCGTCCGGCCGGAACCAGGCCGATGCCGGACGTCGTGATAAAGACTTGATCTCCCTTGCCGCGATCGACGACCTTCGTGTCGCCGGTAACGAGCATCACACCGGACTCGTCACACGCCGCGCGCATCGACGCAACGATCCGCTCCAAGTCCTTCATCGGAAGACCTTCTTCGAGAATGAACGCAGCCGACAGGAACAGCGGCAGAGCACCGCCCACGGCCAGATCATTTACCGTTCCGTGAATCGAAAGCGATCCGATATCTCCACCCGGAAAAAAGAGGGGCCGCACGACATACGAGTCCGTCGTGAACGCGAGCCTCTGACCGCTTCCATCGAGAAGTCCGCTGAGGCTGAGCGTCGCTTGATCTTCGAGTGCCGACAGCACGTCATTGCGGAATGCCGGCAGAAATGTCCTTTGAACGAGTTCGGTCGTCAGTCGTCCTCCGCTGCCATGCCCGAGCAAAATCGTCTCGTGCCGGCTGATGGGCAGAGGGCAATTCAATTCAAACGACTACAGTTCTGACACGACGATGACTCTCTTCTCGGACCATCAACCGCAGGACGCTTGCCCTGGTTCGAGCGAGGAAAACCAGGGCTAAAGCCCTGCGGCTGATTTAGTGAACTCCAATTCGTAGTCCTGACAAAGCACTCGCGCGGTCTGCCTGATCGCTGGTTGAACTTATTGTCGCAACGGACGACTTCTGTTCCGCTCGTTGAAATCGGCCGTAATGGAAATACGCCGCGCACGCTCCCTCCGACGACACCATCGTCGCCCCCAGCGGGGTGTCGGGATTGCATTGAGTCCGGAACGCCGGGCACTCATGCGGCTTCTTGAGTCCTTGCAGGATCTGGCCGCTGATGCAGATGCTCGCTTCGAGGATGTCTTCAATCGACGAGGAGAATCGCTGCTCGGCATCGTACTCGTCGAACTCCGGCCGCAGCCGAAAACCGCTCTGCGGAATGAGTCCGATCCCACGCCACTTCCGATCGGTGATCTCAAACACTTCGCTCAACAGCTCGCGAGCACGTAGATTTCCTTCACGACGAACAGCCCGCACATACTGGTTGACGACGCCGGTGCGACCTTCCTCTAGCAGACAGATGCATTGAAAGATCCCTTCCAGCAGGTCGAGCGGCTCAAAGCCGGTGACGACGATCGGAATCTGAAATGTCTCCGCTAGTGATTCGTACTCTTCATAGCCCATCACCGCGCAGACATGCCCCGCCGCCAGAAAACCCTGAACGCGATTGAGCGGCGATGACAACAGCGTCGTCATCGCCGGAGTAACCAGCACGTGCGAGACCAGCACCGCAAAGTTCTTGAGACCTCGACGCTGCGCCTGCCAGACGGCCATCGCGTTGGCCGGTGCCGTGGTCTCGAAGCCAACAGCGAAGAATACGACCGTGCGATCCGGATGATTCTCGGCCAGCGGCAAGCAGTCGAGCGGCGAGTAAACCACACGCACATCTCCCCCGGCCGCTTTGACGGTCAACAGATCGTGCCGCGTACCCGGCACGCGGAGCATGTCGCCGAACGAACAGAAAATCATATCGGGGCGCGAGGCAATCTCGATCGCTCGGTCGATCAATTCCACGGGCGTCACACAGACGGGGCAACCGGGGCCATGCACCAGCGTAATTTCCGGTGGCAGCAATTCGTCGATTCCATACTTGATGATGGTGTGGCTCTGCCCGCCGCAGATTTCCATCAACGTCCAAGGTTTCGTCGTCACCCGATAGATCATCTGACGCAGCTTTTCAGCAGCTACCGGATCGCGATATTCGTCAATAAATTTCATCGCAGCGCTCCGTCTTTCTGATGAGCCGCAGAACGCTAGCCCCGGTTTGTGTTCCCGTTTAGTTTGTGATTTCGATTAGCTCGTGCGAACCGGGGCTAGCGCCCTGCGGTTCATCGATCTCACGCAACTCGTTCATCCGAGCCAGGAAGGCAAAGACTTGTTGTGCCTCCACCTCATCAATCCGGGACAGAGCAAAACCCACATGCACCAGCGTGTAGTCGCCGACGACTAATTCGGGAAGCGTTTCGAGGCAGACTCGTTTAAGGACTCCGCCGAAGTCGACTTTGCCCATCAACAGGTCGTGCTCGCGATAGACTTCAACGACTCGTCCTGGGATTCCGAGGCACATGGGTTGACCGTGCGTTCTGTGTTTCAAACCGACCGAATGCGACAACTTCCCTTGGATTGTTTGGTAGCTGATCTCGTCAGAATTCAGATGGTGCCACCAACTGAATTCTGACGATTTCAGCTACAAAGAGCCGCATCTTCACCGTTCTGTGCGGCAGCCGCAATCGCCAACTGACCGAGCGACAAGCCTCCGTCATTCGGGGGCACGCGTTGATGGCGATAGACGCGGAAACCGTCATCACTCAATCGCTGAATGGATTCGCTCAACAACAGCGCGTTCATGAAGACCCCGCCGCTCAGCGCGACGACATTCAGCCCCGTCTGCTTCCGGGTCAAGTCGCAGACGTGCGAGATGATCTCGACAAGCGTCGAATGAAAGCGACGAGCGATCATCGCGGGACCAACGCTGTGGTTAACGTCGGCGGCAACGGCGACGATCAACGGGCGGATGTCGATCATCCACGGAGCTGAAGGTGCAGTGTCCTCCGGCGCGACGAGATCGAACGGATAAATGCCATCGGCCGTGACCCCAGCCGCGAGCCATTCGAGTTCCATCGCCGCCTGACCTTCGTAATCGACGCGATGTCGCACGCCGGCGAGTGCGGCCACTCCGTCGAACAACCGGCCGATGCTGGAGGTAGGCTGCGTGTTGAATCGCTGCGAGATCATTCGCTGAACGGCGGTCACAGACCGTTGCGGCACGTCTTCTCTGAACGCAGGACAATCAATGCCCGCATCGATCGAGTACGACAGGGCCATTCTCCACGGCTCGCGAATCGCCTGGTCGCCACCCGGCAGAGGGACATAACACAGATGGGCTGCTCGTCGAAAACCGTGATAGTCCCCGACGAGAAACTCACCGCCCCAGATCGCTCCGTCACTACCGAAGCCGCTGCCATCGAAGATGATGCCGATTGCCGGTTCGATCAAACCGTGCTCGGCAAGGCAACTGGCTAAGTGCGCGTGATGATGCTGGACTGCCAGAGTAGCCACTCTCGCCGGAGCGCGCGGATTTCTTGGCTCTGTCGGAAAACCCATCAGCCGCTGGGCGCTAGCCCACGGTTCTTCGGCCAAACCGGACGCTAGCGCGTTCCGGCTCATCGACTTTTGACACAGCCTCGTATCACCCACGCTCTGGCGAGCGTGGCTACGGCCGAGCGCATACCGAGTCGATTGATAGTCCGGGTGCATGTCATGCACGATGACTTCCGGTTCGATCGCGAAGAGCTGTTGAAAATGTGGAATCGCATCGACATAGGCTTGATAGGTCGCGAATTGATCCAAGTCTCCCAGATGTTGGCTGAGAAACGCATGTCGTCCTCGTCCCAGCGCAAACGTGGTTTTGAGCTGTCCCCCCAAAGCCAACGTCGGTTGCGAACAGTGGATGGGGAGCTGGATTGGTTCCGGCGCATGGCCGCGCGATCGCCTCAGCGGCAGTTCTTGGTCAGCCACGACCCGAGTCACGGTGTCGTCGCAACGGGTATGAATTGGGCGGTTGTGGGCGACGAAGAAATCGGCTTTGCCAAGCAACTGGTTCAGCGCCGTTTCATCTTGGTAAGCGATCGGCTCGTCACGTTCGTTGCCGCTCGTCATGACCAGCGGCATTCCGTCGAGCGCATCGAGCAACAAATGATGAAGCGGGCTGTACGGCAGCATGATCCCCAGGCAGGGATTGCATGGAGCCACGGTGTCCGCCACGTCCGCGCCGATTCTCCTTCGTAAGAGGACGATCGGTCTCGCGGGTGATGTCAGCAGAGCTGCTTCTTCGGGAGACACCTCGCAGAGTTTCTGCGCCTCGGCAAGACTCGCGACCATGATGGCGAGCGACTTCGCATCGCGGTGCTTTCGTTCCCGCAGCAATGCCACGGTCGGCTCATTCCTGGCGTCGCACGCGAGATGGAATCCGCCAAGCCCCTTCACCGCGCCGATCATTCCATCCTTGATGGCCGAAGCTGCGAAGGCGATTGAGTCCGCGGTGTGGATTGTCTCGCCGTGTTGATTGAGCACCGTGAGTTGCGGACCACATTTCGGGCAAGCGATTGGCTGTGCATGAAACCGGCGGTCGGCTGGATTCTCGTATTCCCGGCGGCAGTCGTCACACATCGAGAACCCGGCCATCGAAGTTCGTTCGCGATCGTAGGGGGCCGCGACAATGATCGTGAACCGGGGTCCGCAGTTTGTGCAGTTGAGCAACGGGTAGCGGAACCGGCGATCGTTCGGATCAAACAATTCGGCGAGGCATTCGTTGCAGGTAGCGATATCGGGCGGGTTGAAGATGGCATCCGCGGCCGATTCCTCGCTTGGCTTAATCGAGAATGTCCGCTCGCCGAGTTCCACTAGTGAGGCCGTAGTCAGCTCGTCGATCCGAGCCAACGTCGGCGGTCGCGTCAGCAGTTCGTTCACAAACCCGTCGAGCGCTGCATCGTCCCCTTCGATCTCAATCAGAACTCGTCCGCTTTGATTTCGCACGCAACCGCCGAGTTCGAACCGCCGAGCCAGCTCGTGGACGAACGGACGAAAGCCGACGCCCTGAACGATCCCACGCACATAGACCAGACGTCGCGGCACAGGCAACTCCCGCAGTTTTGAATCGTCGAACGTCGCCGGTGCCCACGGCGCTTATTCCTCGATCGGCACTTCGCAGAACGTCAGAGCGGCGAGGCCGTTTGTGCCGTAGAGCAGGTTGTCCGGGTTCCAATTCGCGCTGTCGAGATAGGTCACGGTCTTCGACTTGGAACCGGACGCTATCGCGTTCCGGCTGTGGTGAGGAGCCTCTTCATCGCTTCGCCCATCGCCTCGCCGATGAGGTAGTAGGTCTCGGCGTTCGTGTTCCAATGATAGCCCTGGCCGGATGGAGATACTTCTTGCGGACGCCAGAATGCTTTCGTGCCGACGAAGGCGACGTTGCCTTTGAACTCCGGATGTTCGGCCACGGCGGCTTGAGCCTTCATCAGCGACAACGCTCGCGGATGTTTTTCGTCCGGACCGGTCATGCCAGTTTCGGCGATGACGAACGGCAACGCGGGGATGCCGAGATCCTTGCGAATGTCGCGGATCAAATGCGCCATGTTGGCTTCGTACTCGGCGTTGAACTTGTCGTTGATGCGGTCGTTCCAACCTTGATGCCAACCGAAGCCAGCGATTTCGTAACGACCGTCCGAACCGGAAACGAGTTCTTTGACCTTGGCCAGCGCGACTTTCGTGAGCGTCAACGTTTCGCGGTAGTACTTCCCGACGATGGTTGGATCTTGAGTGATGGCGGCATCCTGCTTCTCGCCGAGCGAGTACGGAATCTTGCCGGCACTCGGCGATCGAAAATCAACTGCGAGACTCTTGCCGCCCCAAGCACACTTGATGAGCAGCACCGGTTGATCGAGCGTGTCCCCGATTACCCAGCCGAAGCCGAGTTCCGGCCCGATCTGCTCCTTCCGCGCGCCGTAACCCACTGTGAGCGGACCACTCCGATCGAGATACGAGATCCAGACATCGTCACGACTCCGCCATTGGCCCGACTCGTCCGCGAGATGCGAGAATCGCTTGGCCGTCGCGGCATCCTTCACAAGAAATTCCAGCGAGCCTTTCCCGCCGTTCCGTTTCGGTTCGGCGGCGATGAAGCCCTGCCCTTCCATGTTGGACTGCCCGGCGAGAATGAAAACTTTCACCGGCTTCGACGAACCGGCCCGCTCACCCCAGAGCGTCGTCAGCAGCGCGAACATGTCGGGATCGTGCTTGGCGAGTTGCTCGCGCGTGAACGGGAAGAAGTCGTTCGTGCTGAAGAACGCCTCGCTGCATTCGGCGAAGTACTCCATCGGATTCGTGATGGCGTAGGCTTTGACCTGAGCCGATCGTCCGTCGCCGAACCGCTGCTCGACGCGATCGTAAAGCCCCTTGGCTTTGGCCAGCTCAAACGTGGCTTTGATCTCGTCGTTGCCGAAGCCCTTGGAGAGGACTCGGTCGTGATACGCATGAGCCAGTTCGTGCAGTGCGAAATTCGGCATCCGCTTGGTCTCACGCTCGAAGATGCGGACGTTCGTGAATTCGATGGCTTTCTCCATCGCGGGGTCACGATTGTTTTCGCGTAACCACCCGGCACCGGGGTGATACTCGGCACGCGGTTGCACGCCGGCATACTCAGGAGAAAACCAGAGCGGCACCTTGCGCAACTCCGCGACAGCCGCCGCTGGGACGACACGAGTGATCTCCTGAAGTTGCACCGTCAGCAGTTCCAACGCCCGCTCGGTCCCAGCCTTGTCCTTCTCGAACAACTCGTCGCTGATGAGCAGCGTCCAGCCTTCGAGCTTCTTTGTGCTCCTACCGATCACAGGCTGACTCGCGACACGATCCACGAGTTGCTCGCCAAGCAACGCGAAGTCGAGCGGTCGGCTGCCACTGGTATCGCGATCGACACGAATGTCTCCGCGACTTGGCGGATCGGAAGGGACTTTCCGATCTCGCCCATCCGCCGCGAGAAGAGTCGCCGTAAACAGGCAGAAGAAGAGGCAAGCATGGCTAAGTTTCATGAACGAGTCTTTCGGTCGGTGATGATTGTTGTGGTTCGCTCCGTGAGCGAACAAATGGATCGTGAGCCTTCACGGCGGCCCTAAAACCGGGATTTCAACCACGAATAGATTGTCGCGCCAATCTGTTGATAGCCCTTCGCGTTCGGATGCACGCCGTTGTTCTCTGGATAGCCATCGACGACGTCCAGGTTCAACTCGGTCGGCACAATGAAGAGTTGGTCGGCTTCGCGGTTGCGGAAGTGTTCCAACTCCTTCTCGACCAACCGATGCTGAATCCGCCGCCAACCCCAGCGCGGATAACGCTCCTTGTAGTTGGCGTAGAAGGCGGCGTCGCGACTGTTGCCGGGCGTGGTGAGGCAGACTCCGATCTGAGCTTGTGGGATCGCGCGGTGAAACTCGGCGATGAGTTTGTCGGCCTCTTTGAAGACGCCATCAATCTGCTTGTCCAACTGAGCCGCGTCATCCGGGTTGAAGCTGAAGCAGTCGTTGATTCCCAGCATCACGATGATGAAGTCCGGCTTTCGTCCCCCCGCTCGTTCGGCGACGTATCGCGCCACATCGAGCTTCGGCTCTGGCTTCTCACCGACGCCAAAGACGAACGGACTGCTCGTCACCCTGCCCGTCGGCGGAGGCTTCGGATCGAAGCGACTATTGAATGCGGCCCAAGTCCAGCCACCGTAGCCCTCGTGAACGACCCCCGCAGCCACACCGGCCGGCTTGTGAGTTCCGACCATCTGCCACTTCGGATTCCCCGGCAGCGACAACAGCCGAGCGATCTCATTGGGATAGGCCGAAGAGTGAGTCAGGCTGTCTCCCACAATCAACAGACCGATGTCCTTGTCCTGACCAGCCTCCGCAGCGACGACATGCACTTGAGTCATCGCCTCTTCCACGACTTTCCCCGATTCGTCCTTCACTTTGAGCTTGAGCGGCACTCGCCCCACTTGCGACGACTCTGCCTTCAACCGCCAGCGTCGAACCTCGACGGTTCCCAAAGAACACTCGACATCAAAGCCGACTTTCTGGTCCGCCGCGACGAGCACGGTGTTCTCGAAGTACAAGCTCATCTCCACGCCCGGCACGGCATAAACCGCCGGCGGCAGCGTCAACCGATAATGCCGCGACTTGGCGGCCGCAGCGGGTTGGTCCTGAGCCAACGTCGGTTGTGTGAGGAGCAGTAGAGTGAGCAGCAAGCAACAGCATTGTCGTTTCATGAGTGGCCTTTTCTGTTTTTCAGCACGACGCGCAAGCGAGTGGACTCCGTGTTCGGCGCATACCGCTCGCTTGCGCGTCGTGCTAATTGCGGTTCAAGGGGACTCTTGGGGGCTGGTGATATAGCGGCTCATCCAGCGAGTGTGAACTTGGCGTGGTGGAGCGTGAGGAGTCGGAGTTTGAAGTGGTCGTAGCGGCGATATCCGTAGGCTCGACGCTGGAGCAGGCCGAT
>SXGU01452514.1_pt1 | contig 29797 bp, 32 predicted proteins | sample 3174531 | NCBI WGS metagenome assembly SXGU01 (sample SAMN11356863, study PRJNA531348) | freshwater metagenome | isolation source: freshwater sample F1-140 | place: China: Fuxian Lake, Yuxi | collected 2017-12-25 | reverse complement strand
TCGCGCGCGAGGCGGAAATCTGCTACGCCACGGTTGCGATGGTCACCGACTACGACTGCTGGCACCCCAACCACGACGATGTCACGGTCGAGGCGATCGTCAAGGTCCTCACCGAGAACGCGGACCGGGCGCGAACGCTCATCCGCCAGGTGGCGCCGCTGCTGCACCAGGACGGCAAGTCGGCGACCTGCGCCTGCCGCAGCGTTCTCGATCACGCCCTCATCACCGCGCCCGAGGCGCGGGATCCCCAGCTCGCGCAGCGGCTCTCGGCAGTCGCCGGCCGCGTGCTCAAGCGCAACCACTAGAAGCCGCAACCATGCCCATCAAGTCCCGCATCCGCACGATCCCCCACTATCCCAAGCAGGGGATCATGTTCCGCGACATCACCACCCTGCTGAAGGACCCGGTGGGCCTGCGCGTGACCATCGACGAGATCGTCAAGCGCTACAAGGGACACAAGGTGACCAAGGTGGCGGGGATCGAATCGCGCGGCTTCATCATCGGCGCGCCGGTCGCCTATCTCCTCGGCGTCGGCTTCGTGCCGATCCGCAAGAAGGGCAAGCTGCCCGGCGAAACCATCGGCCACGACTACGAGCTCGAGTACGGCGCCGATCGCATCGAGATCCACACCGACGCCATCTCGAAGGGGGAGAAGATCCTGCTGGTCGACGACCTGATCGCCACCGGCGGCACCGCCGAAGCCGCGGCGACGCTGATCGGCAAGATGGGTGGCGAGGTGATCGAGTGCTGCTTCGTCGTCGACCTGCCCGACATCGGCGGGCGCAAGCGCCTGGAAAAGCACGGCCTCAAGGTATTCGCGCTCTGCGAATTCGAGGGAGATTAGGAGCTCAGGCCCTTTTCGCCAGCGCCTCGGCGAAGCGCGCGTCGACGTCCGCCTCGGCGGGCGGCGTGCGGTCGGCCAGCATGACGAGGTCGGCGGCGATTTTCGATATGACCCGCACCAGTTCGGTCAGCCGGTCGGCGCCGCGGTCGGCCTGCTGGATCTGCTGCAGCCAGAGCCGGTGCTGCCCGTCGATGTGCTCGCGCCGCAAGTCGGCCTTGACCTGCTCGCGCAGCTGACAGTCGGGGCTGCGGCGCGCAGCCACCTCCGAAACGGCGCGCGACGCCTGCCAGTCGGCGTGCGCGTCGCGCAACTCCTGCAGCAACGCCGTGGAGAGGCCGCCGCCGCTCTTCAGCGAGGCGCCAACCCCGATCGCGACCTCGAACACGCGCTGCTCGAGCGAAATCTCCAGCAGCGCCAGTGCCTCGAGATCCTGCATCGACGGGGCGCCGGGCGCCTGGTTCATGGCTCAGCCGTGCAGGCTCTGGTACTTCTCCTGCAACTGCTCGGGCGTCTCGACGAAATCCGGATTCACCGGGATGCAGTCGGCCGGGCACACCAGCTTGCACTGCGGCTCGTCGTGCGCGCCGACGCACTCGGTGCACTTCAGCGGGTCGATGACGTAGATCGGGCTGCCGGCGGCGATCGCCTCGTTCGGGCACACCGACGGGCAGGCGTCGCAGCCGGTGCAGTTGTCGTTGATCATGAGGGCCAAGATTGCTCTCCTTCGGCGTTCAGGCGGCGGCGCGCGCCTGCAGTTCCTTCAGTTTGTCATGCCGGAACGCGCCCCACAGCGCGGCGCCGATGGCGCCGGCGTAGATCGAGTCCGGGTGGTTGGTGGCGGTGATGCCGGTGATCTTCTCGGTCACCAGCTCCTCCTGCAACGCCGCCAGCAGGCCCTCGTCCAGGGCCAGGCCGCCGGTCAGCAGCACCTTGCCTTTGGTGATGCCCGTGACTTTCAGCAGCTTGGCGAGGCGCGAGGCCATCGACAGGTGGATGCCCTTGAGGATGTCCTGAGTGGCGATGCCGCGCGACACCATGTTGATGACGTCGGTCTCGGCCAGCACGGCGCAGATCGAGCTGGGTTTCTCCGGCGCCTGCGAGGTGCGCGACAGCGGGCCGATCTCCTCCACCGCGACGCCGAGGTAGCGCGAGATGTTCTCGAGGAACTGGCCCGAGCCCGAGGCGCACTGGCTGGTCATCTTGTAGGAGAGCACCTTGCCGCGCTCGTCGACGTAGATGGCGCGCCCGTTGAGCGCGCCGATGTCGACCACCGCGCGCGCCTCCGCATCGAGGTACACCCCGCCGCGGGCGTGCGTGGTCATGGAGTAGAAGTGCCCGGTGGCGAACGTCACGTTCTCGCCCTCGCCGGTGGTGGCGACGTAGTCCACCTGCTCGCGCTTGAGGCCGTGCGCCGCCATGACTTCGTCGTAGCCCTGCTGCGCGAGATCCAGGGGACCGCGCCGGCGGATGCGTTCGCAGCGCTTCTCGAGCCACTCCGTCCTGCCATTGGCAATGCGGAACAGAACGGTCTTCACGGCGCCCGAGCCGATGTCGATTCCTATGGTGTAGCTCATGCGCGTGCCTCCGCTGTCTTGCCCTCTTCCATCACCGCGCGCCAGGCGAAGGTCGCGCCGCCCAGCGCCCCGGTGTAGATCGAGTCGGGGTCGATGTTGAGCTTCAGTTCGCCGTAGTTCTCCTTCACCAGCGCGTTCAGCGCCTTCACCGCGGCCTCGTTCTTCGCCACGCCGCCGGTGAAGGTGAATTCGTCCCGGATGCCGCCCGAGCGCGCCAGGATGGACATGGCGCGCAGGATGATGGCGCGATGCAGGCCGGCCATGATGTCCTCGCGCTTCTCGCCCAGCGCGAGGCGGTCGCGCAGCTCGGCGCCGGCGAACACCGTGCACGTGGAATTGATGCGCACCGTCTTGGTGGACTTCATCGCCAGCGGGCCCAGCTCGTGCAGCCCCATGTTCATCTCGTCGGCGATGTAGCCGAGGTAGCGCCCGCAGCCCGCCGCGCAGCGGTCGTTCATCTGGAACGACTCGACGATGCCGTGCGGGTCCACCTGGATCGCCTTGGTGTCCTGGCCGCCGATGTCCAGCACGGTCGCCGTCTTCGGGTACATGACGTGCGCGCCCAGGCCGTGGCAGAGGATCTCGGAGCGGATGTGCTCCTTGGAAAACGGCAGGCGCGCGCGGCCGTAGCCGGTGCCGACCACGTAGGCCTCCTCCAGGGGGGTGTCGATGATGCCCTGGATCGGCGCGCGGATCGCGTCGGACTTGGATGCGGTCTCCGGCAGGGCGATGAACGTGCGGTCGAGCGCCGCGCGCAGGTGCGCCGAGATCGACTCGCCATAGACCCGGTTCTCGACCTCGAGGATCGAGCGGTCGAAAAGATTGAGCAGGAAGTCGTAGCGCAGGCCGGCTTCCTTGGCCACCGCCTCGCCCAGTGCGAGGTAGCGGCTGCCGGCGATGTCGCGGAAGAAATCGCTCTTCCTGTTGGCGCCCGGTGCGAACAGCCCCGGCGCCTCGGCGCGCAGCCGTCGCAGCGTCTCCGTCAGCGCCTCGCCCACCGCGCCCGCCTGGTCGCCAAAGCGCGCGCCGGCGAGATTGCGCTGGCACACCGCCTCGAGGTCGCCGAGCTGCTCGAGGAACTGTTCCAGGCGAAAATCGCGCTCCAGCTGCGCGAGGAAACCTTCAAGCTGGCCGTTCAGCGCCCCCGAGCGCCCCAGCCCCTCGCGGAACAGGTAGAAGCGGGCGTTGACCAGCGCCTCCTGCTTGGCGATGGCTGCGGCGGTGTCGTAGTTGGAGCGCGAGTTGGTGATGCCGCGCCCGATGACGTTGCGGTTCTCGTCGATCACCACGCTCTTGGTGGTGGTGGAACCCAGGTCGATGCCGATGAAGGTGCGCATGGTCAGTGCGCCGCTTGCAGGACCGCCGACGCGGCGGTGGCGGTCTTCTTCTGCTTGATCATCTGGAAGTAGCTCTCCAGCCGGTTCTTCACGTTGGCCGCCGAGAAGTAGCGCGGGTCGACGAGGTCGGTCTCGATGAAGGCGGCGGGCTTGCCGGTGCGCTTCTCCACCTCGCGCAGGATGAGCAACTGCCCGGCGGAGAAGCTGTTGCAGCTCTTGATCGAGTTGATCAGCAGGCCGTCGGCCTGGTATTCGTCCATGTACTTGCAGATCATGTCGATGCGCTGCGGGAAGTTGAGGTTGGTGTAGCAGCCCAGGCAGTACTCGGCGAGCGACTCCAGCGGCCGGTCGGCATCGTGGCGGAAGCCGAAGTCGTAGACGCCGCCGACCTTCGAGTAGGTCGAAGCCACCACCACCGCGCCCTCGTCGCTGAACATCTTCCAGAAGTCGCGGAAATGGGTCCAGTTCGGCGGCCCCTCGACCACCAGGCGGTACTTCTCCTCGGCGATGTTGCCCTCGGGCGTCACCGGCCCCTTGCCTTCGCGCATGCGCTGCTGCACTTCGTCCCACAGCACTTCGTAGTACTTCGTCGCCTCGGGCGTGCCGCGGAAGGCGGTGAAGATCGGGCCGATGTAGTACACCGCGCCGAAATAGCCGTCGATCGGCGAGGGTCGCTGCTTGGCCGACTGCAGCACCTTCACCAGGTTGTCCTCGGCCTTCTGCGACTCGCGCATGTACTGGCGCAGGCGGTCGATGTCGAACTTCACGCCGCTGATGCGTTCCAGCCCGGGAATGATCTTCTCGCGCAGCTGTTTCACGACGTAGGTGCGCATCGCGGTGTTGATCTTGCCGTCGCCCTGGTAGGGCACGTGCAGCATGAGGGTCTCGCAGTCGTACTTCTGCCGCACCAGCTCGAACCACTTCATGAAGGTGAAGCAGCCGGTGTAGGAAAGCAGCAGCACGTCGGGACGCGGCAGCGGCTCGCCGTTGGGCCCGACCTCGCCCTGCAGCATCATGCCGAGGTCGGCCTTGACGTAGGTGCAGACGTCCTCCGAGTGGCCGTCGCGCTCGGCATCCATGATCATCTTGCCGGACTTCTTGCGCATGCCGTTCTGCAGCGCGTTGGTCTCGGGCAGGCTGCGCGCCAGGTCGAAGCACATCAGCAGCTCGTTCAGGTTGCCGGGAACGAACGTCGCCGACACCTTGCGGCCCATCGAGTGCGCCGTCGCCAGCTCGTGGTAGTTGCGGTTGATGAGCTCCTTCTGCAGGAGCATCGCGTCCTCTTTCTGCACGGGCGCCGCGGGCTTCTTCGGCGCGGCGGAGGAAGGCATCATCTGTATGGGGGTGCTCATGCGGCGCTCCAGAGTTTGATCGAATCGGCAAAGGTTCCCGCCTGCTCGCGGATGGGCGCCATCTGGCCGGTGTTCTCGGCGAACTTGAAGGCGGTGTAGGGAATCCTGTGCTTCGCCAGGATCTCCTGCAGCATCGGCCGCTCGAGCAGCGCCGGGTCGCAGAACGAGGGCGCGGCGAACACCACGCCCTCGGCGCCGCGGCTGGCGACCTGGTGCAGCATGTACTTGCCCTTGTCGGCCTTCTTGTCGTCGTACTTCGACGAGGTCTGCGCCGAGCGGTGCAGGAAGGCCTTGGAGAGCTCCTCCATCGGGTCGCCGGTCTCCGGCACGTCGTCCAGCAGCCAGCGCATGGCCAGCATGAAATCGTCGTCGACGATGTAGCAGCCCGACATCTCGATCGACTTGATCAGGCTGAGCGGCGGCTGCTCGCAGAACACGCCGTTGACCACCACCCGCGCGTTGTCGCGCTGCGGGCGCTTCTGTTGCAGCGCGGCGGCGACGTACTGGCGCACGAGCTGCGTGTGCTCCTCCGGCGGCAGCACCAGCCCTGCCCGCAGCAGGAGGTACAGCTCCGAGGTCGGCACCAGCCACGGCGTCTTCGCGCGCGCGGCGTACATCTCCATGACGGCGCGGCGGTTGTCGTTGTAGACGGCGATCGAGGCGCGCAACGCGTCGTCCGTCACCTCGCGCCCGGAAAGCTTCGCCAGGTCCTCGCGCAGCGTGTTCATCTCGTGGATGTAGAAGGTGCCGCCGACCGCGTCGTCGTAGTCCTGCGGCACGTCGAAGTACTTCGCGTACTTGTCCTTGAACATCACCTGCCACATGCCCGAGAGGTTGCGGATCACGTCGCAGGTGGAGGGGAACAGCATGCCGTCCAGGCAGTCCAGCCGCCCGGTGAGCCCGAGTTCGATGGTCGAGCGCGGGATGCGGCAGATGTAGCTCTGGTAGTAGGCGTCGCCCTGGATCACCTCCATCTGGTCGCCGCCGCCGAAGATGCCCACCGGCAGCATGCCCGCCGCGTGGATGATCTCGCGCGGCACGTAGACCGGCATGTAGCCGATCGCCTTGCGCCCGGGGGCCGCGGCCTTCCACTCCTTCACCGCGTTGAAGTGCAGGTCCTCGAACAGCGCCTCGCAGCGCTTGACGATCGGTTCAGTGCCTGTCGTGTTCATCACTTGTGCTCCCAGCGTGGCGGGCGCTTGTCGATGAAGGCGCGCAGGCCCTCGAGCGCGTCCCGCGTTTGCATCAGTTCCCTCAGGTACAGCCGTTCGACTTCGCCCAGCCGGCGCTCGAGCAGTTCGACCGCCGGCTCGCGCACCGCCCGCATGGCAAGTCTCATCGAGCTCGCGCTCCTGGGCGCGAGGTGCTCGTCGAAATAGGCCAGCGCAGCCGCCACGGGATCCTCGGCAACCGCGTGCACGAGGTCCCAATCGAGCGCTGTGGCGGCGTCGATCGAACGCCCGGAGAACAGCAGGTCCTCGGCATGCGGCTGGCCGATGCGCCCGGGCAGCAGGCAAGAGGCGGCGGGCGCGAACACGCCGAGCTTCATCTCGGGCTGGCCGAATTTCGCGTCCGGCGCGGCGAAGATCGGCCCCCCGGCGCAGGCGAACTCCAGCCCGCCGCCGAGGCACTGCCCGCGCACGGCGACCAGGATCGGCACGCGCCAGGCCTGCATCGCCAGCACCAGCGCGTGAAGGCTGCGCAACATCTGCGCGCAGGACTCCGGCAGGTGCTCCTCGACGCTGGCGCCGAACGAGAAGTGCGGCCCCTCCTGGTCGATCAGCACGCCGCGCAGCCCGTCGTTGCCGCGGTGCGCGTCGAAGGCGGCCTGTAGCGCCGCGATCATGGCGGCGTCGATCACGTTGGCCTTGGGTCGCGCGAGGCGCATGCGCATCAGCGCGCCCTCGCGCTCCACCCAGACCTTGAGCGGTGCGTCCGCCATCATGCGACCTTGCGCTTGGCTTTCGGCTGGATGGAATCGTGCAACGGGCCGACCCAGCTCTCGTTCCTCGCCAGCGCGCGGCGCAGGGCGACGAAATCGATCTCGCGGTCGTCCTTGCTGCCCTCGTTGAAGGCGATGAAGCCGGCGCGCGCCTCGGTCATCATGTTGAGCGCGAGCCAGGCGCGGGCGTCCTCCTTGTTGCGGTTCCAGGCCTCGAGCTTGGGTTTCCTCAGTTCCTCGAGCGTCTTGGTGGTGCAGTCCGGGAAGGTGAGCAGGATCTTGGCGCACAGCTCCTCGACCTTCGCGTCGAGCATGGAAAGATCCACGGTGCCCTTCGCCAGCAGCGCCTTGCCGTCCTTCAGCGCGTCGCCGGTCTTCGGCTTGCCGTAGGCGACGCGGCCGTATTCGTCGTACTGCCGCTGCGTCTCGACCAGCGGGTTGGCGACGAACCTGCCGTCGACCTTGAGCGCGGGAACGAGGTCGGTGAGGATGCCCATCTGGTAGGCCTCGTGCGCGGAGAACGGCTCGCACAGCACGCAGGCGGCCATGGCGCGCTCGGCGCCGACGATCACCGGCAGGAAGTCGGTGGCGCCGCCGATGGGCGCCGAGCCGTGCTTGGGTCCGGCCTGGCCGAAGCGCGCCAGGTCCTGCGCGACGGAAAAGTCGCAGGCCATGCCGATCTCCTGCCCGCCGCCGATGCGCATGCCGTTGACGCGGCAGATCACCGGCTTGTCGCAGGCGAGGATCGCCGACACCATGTCGTTGAAAAGGCGCATGTACTGCCGGTACTCCTGCGGGTGGCCGGCGTAGTACTCGGCGTATTCCTTGGTGTTGCCGCCGGTGCAGAAGGCCTTCTCGCCCACGCCGGTGAACACCACGCTGCTGACGTCGCGCGCGTTGGAGGCCTCGCGGAAGGCGAGGATCACCGCCTTCACCATGTCCGTGGTGTAGGAGTTGAACTGTCCCGGGTTGTCGAGCCAGATCCAGGCGTTGTACAGGCCCTCGACGACCTTGCCGTCGGGCGTGCGCGCGGGGCGCTTCTCGAACTTCACGTTCGGGGTGCTGAGCCCCGGCAGGTTGTGGTCCTTCATTTCTGCGCTCATGCGTCTCTCCTCGGAATCTAGGGAACCAGAACGGCGCGCTTCGAGATCTCGCGGCTGTGCACCGCCTCGAACACGCGGTTGATGTCGTCCAGCGGCAGCGGCTCGACGAACGGCTTGACCTGCACCTTCCCGTCGAGCACGAGGTCGAGGGCGCCGGGATAGAGCTCGGGCGGGCAGCCCCAGTTGCCGATCGCGCGCGCATCGAACGCCATCAGGTTCGACAGCCGCAGCTCGACGCGGTCCATGGTGAAGCCGACCACGCAGAGCGTCGCGCCGTGCACCAGCAGGCTCCACGCGGTGGTCTGGCCGGGCGCGGTGCCCGAGCACTCGAAGACGATCCATTCGGTGGCGCGCAGGCCCGCGGACCGGGCGAACGCGGCGACGGCGCCCTTCAGCGCCTTGGCGTCATGCGCCTTGGCGTTCAAGGTCAGCGCGGCGCCGTAGGGCTTCATCATCTCGAGCTTGCGGTCGTCGACATCGATTGCCACCACCTTGGCGCCGAAGGCGCTGGCCACCTGGACGCAGTAGCCGCCCACGCCGCCGGCGCCGATGACGATGGCGAGCGCGCCGGGCGCGACGCCCGCGCGGCGCACCGCCTGGTACGGGGTGGTCAGCGCATCGGCGATGACCGAGACGTCGGCCAGCGTCAGGCCGGCCTTGGCAAGCCGCGCCTCGTCCACGGGGCACAGGCCTCGCGCCGGCACCACGATGTGGCTGCCGAAGCCGCCCTGGATGTCGTTGCCCGGCATCTTCTGGCTGCGGCAGATGGTGCCGAAACCGCGCTGGCAGAGGTCGCACTGGCCGCAGGGCAGCACCGCCGGCACGATCACCGCGCGGCCGCCCCATTCCTGCGCACCCTCGCCCGCCGCCACGACGCGACCGGAGATCTCGTGGCCGAGGGTGAGGGGCAGCGCGCGGTTGGTGCGCACGCCGTCGTAGTAGTAGCCCAGATCGGTGTGGCAGACCCCGCAGCCGGCGACCTGCACCACGACTTCGCCGGGGGCGGCGGCGGCGGCGAAAGCTTCGAGGACCAGCGGCGCCCCGGGGGCTGTCATGCTCCAGCGCCGGGCGCTCAGGGAACTTGCCGCATCGATGGGTTTCCCCATTTCGGTTGCTCCAGATCAATTATGGTATTGCGGTACCTATTTGCCGTATTAAACTCCAGCTTGACGCCTAGGGTCAATCCCGGGACGCGGGAAGATTTGATCCAGCGCAAGGAAATCGCTGATCGCTGAGCGAGCATGCACAGACGCCGGAGGAGCCAGTCTTGGACCACACGACAACCGCCACACGCAGCAGCGTTTCGGTCGCCCTCGCCGGCTCGGGCGGCGCGGGCGTGATGACCGCCGGCAACATGCTGCTGGAGGCCGCGGCGCAGGCCGGCTACTACGGCCTGATGACGCGCACCAGCGGGCCGCAGATCCGCGGCGGCGAGGCCGCCGCCATGGTGCGCATCTCGACCTTCGCCACCGACGGCCAGGACGACGCCTTCGACGTGCTGGCCGCCATCGACTGGCTCAACGTCGGCCGCTTCGCCGCCGAGCTGCCGCTGGCCGCGGGCAGCCTGCTGCTGGGCGACCCCGCAGCGGGCGAGCCGCCCGAGGTATTCGTCAAGAGCGGCGCGCAAAGGGCGGGGATTGCCTTCAAGGCACTCGCCAAGAGCGTCGCCGGCGGCTGGCCCAACATGGTGGCACTGGGCGCGCTCGCCGGCCTGGTCGGCCTGCCCGACGACGCCCTGACGCGCGCGGTCACCAAGTCCATGAAGAAGGGCGGCGACGCGCTCGCCGCCGCCCTCGCCGCGGTGCAGCTCGGCCGCACCGAGGCAGCGAAGATCGAGGGCGTCGCGCGCCTCGGGCCGCCGCCGCCCGAGGGCCCGAGGTGGCTGATCTCGGGCAACGAGGCGGCGGGCCTGGGCGCGCTGCGCGGCGGCGTGCGCTTCGTCGCCGCCTACCCCATCACGCCGGCCACCGAGCTGCTGGAATGGATGTCGCCCGCGTTGCCCAAGGTCGGCGGCACGCTGGTGCAGGCGGAGGACGAACTCGCCTCCATCAACATGGCGATCGGCGCCTCCTACGGCGGCGTGCCTTCGCTCACCGCCACCTCCGGCCCCGGTCTCGCCCTGATGATCGAGGCGATCGGTCTGGGCGTGACCGCGGAAGTACCCGTGACGGTGGTCGACGTCATGCGCACCGGGCCTTCCACCGGCATCGCCACCAAGAACGAACAGGCCGACCTGAACATCGCCGTGTACGGCATGCACGGCGACGCGCCGCACGTCGTGGTGGCGCCCAACTCCGTGGCCGACTGCGTCGCCGCGACGCAATGGGCGGTGACGCTGGCCGAATCGCTGCAGACGCCGGCCATCGTGCTCTCCGACCAGTACCTCGGCCAGGCGCGGGCCATCGTCGAGCCCGCCACGCAGCGCGGCAAGCCGGCGGAGCGCCTGCGCGCGGAGCCCGGCGCGCCGGGCTACAAGCGCTACGCGCTCACCGCATCGGGCGTCTCGCCGATGGCGATCCCCGGCACGCGAGGCACCACCTACACCGCCGACGGGCTGGAACACAACGAGAAGGGCACGCCGTCCTCGCAGGCGAGCGACCACCTCGCGCAGATGGACAAGCGCGCGCGCAAGTTCGCGGGCCTGGACTGCGCCGCCGAATGGGCCACCATCGAGGGCGATGGCGACCTCGCCATCCTCACCTGGGGCTCCTGCACCGCGCCCGCGCGCGAGGCGCTCGAGCGCGCGCGCGCCGACGGCGTCAGGGCTCGGCTGGTGTCCGTGCGCCTGATTTCGCCGGTGCAGCCCGAGCGCCTCGCCGCAGCGCTCGCCGGCGTAAAGCGGGTGCTCGTGATCGAGCAGTCGCACAGCGGGCAATTCGGGCGCTACCTGCGCGCCGAGTACACGTTGCCTGCCGAGGTGAAGCACCTGCGCCGCCCCGGTCCGCTGCCCTTCCGGCCGGAGGAAATACGCCGGACACTGGTCGATTGGAGCCGCGCATGAACGCCGCCGAAAAGCTCGAAGCGCTGGCGCCGGCGGCCTACAAGTCCGACTACAAGCCGGTGTGGTGTCCCGGCTGCGGCGACTACAGCGTGCTGTCCTCGATCACCAAGGCGCTCGCATCGTTGCAGCTGAGGCCGGAGAACGTCGCGGTGGTCTCCGGCATCGGCTGCTCCTCGCGCATTCCCGCCTACACCACCTGCTACGGTTTCCACGGCGTGCACGGCCGCGCGCTGGCCGCGGGCACCGGACTCAAGGTGGCGCGCCCGGACCTCACCGTGCTGGTGACCGGCGGCGACGGCGACGGCTACTCGATCGGCGGCAACCATGTCCTGCACGCCTGCCGCCGCAACGTCGACCTGACCTACATCGTCATGGACAACCACGTCTACGGCATGACCAAGGGCCAGCCATCGCCGACCACCGAGCCCGACTGGAAGAGCAAGCTCGCGCCGGCCGGCACGGGTCTGCGCGAATTCCACCCGCTGGTCGTCGCCCTCGCCTCGGGCGCGAACTTCATCGCGCGCGCGTTCTCGGGCGACCCCAACGGCACCGCCGGGCTGCTCGCCGAGGCCATCCGGCACCCCGGCTTCTCCTTCATCGAGATCCTCTCGCCCTGCGTCACCTTCCGTCCCGAGCAGCGCGCCTGGAAGGACCTGGCGCACCCGGCGAAGGTCGCCGCCACCGCCGACCCGGTGCAGGCCGCGCGGCGCATCCTCACCGACGACGGCTTCAACGTCGGCGTGCTGTACAAGGGCAACCGCCCGGCGTTCGTCCCCTCCGGCACGAAGCATCCCGTACCGGTGCAAGACCTCGAAAAGGCGTTCGAAACATGAAACCCCGTCCGCAGAAAGCAGCACCGAAGAAGAAACCCGCCGCCCCGGCGAAGGCGCCCAAACCCGACGCCTACGAGGACTTCATGGCGGGCGCCTACGTCATGGAACTCGAGGCCGCCGAGCGCTACGCGGACTTCGCCGCGCAGATGGAGATGCACAACAACAACGAGGTTGCGCTGTTGTTCAGGAAGCTCTCGAAGATCGAGGGCCTGCATGCGAAGCAGATCCTCGCCGAGATGGGCTGGAAGGCGCCGCCGCGCAGCGCGTTCGCGCTGCGCTGGGACGCCCCCGAGGGCGCCGAAACCGTGCCGATGACCGAGTTGCACTACCTCATGCAGCCCTGGCATGCGCTGGAGCTGGCGCTCGCCAGCGAGCAACGCGCCGAGCAGCACTACGCGAAGGTTGCCCGCGACCGCGCCACGCCCGCCAGGGTGAAGAAGGTCGCCGCGGAAATGGAAGCCGACGAGAAGGAACACGTGCGCCTGATCCGCGAGTGGATGAAGAAAGTGCCGAAGCCGGACCCGGGCTGGGACCACGATCCCGATCCGGCGCTCAGCGGGGACTGATCCCCGACTCGCAGGCGCGCTCCAGCGACGCGTTCAGGACTGCCGGGGCCGCGTCCAGGGCTCGTTGAGGCCGATCGGCGCGGGCGCGATGCTGACGATGCGCGCGAAGAGCTCGTCGAAATCGTGCTCGCGCAGGTCGGCGATGGGGTCGTCGTGCCCGGCGAACGCACGCTCGATCTCCTCGAGATCGGCTTTCGTCAGGTGCTCGCGCGCGAGGGGCAGCAGGACTTCCTCCTCGCGGCGCATGTGGCTCCAGTGGAAGTTGGCGTAGCGGTCGACGGTATCGGCGAACTCCGCCGCACCGTGGGGTCCCCTGCGCTCGAAGCGGTCGAGCGCTTCCTCCAGTTCGCGCACCATGGCCGCGCCGACGACGTGTTCGGCCTTCAGCTCGGCAACCAGCGCGGCCGTCTGCGGGGCACGCTCGACCAGCCTCGTGAACAGCCAGCGGTCTTCCTTGGGGTGGTGCTGGCGCTCGGGGTACTGGTCGATGTAGAAGATCATGGCGCGGAACACCGCGAGGTCGGGCTTGATGCCCGGCCGGCGCAGGGCGTGCGCGAGGTGCTGCAGGCCATGCAGGATGGCGGCGATCGAACCGTGCTCGTTGCGCAGCGTACGCAGGGGGTCGTTCATGGCGTCCTCACAGGCAGAGCACCTGGCGCTGGATGACCTCCGCCAGGCCCGAGGCGCGCGCCATGCCGAAGACGCCCGAGCCCAGCACCAGCATGCCGGCGGCGAACCGCCAGCGTGCCTGCGCGAACAGCGCGCGCATGCGCGCGGCGCCGACGCCGACCGCGAGCAGCCAGGGCAGCGTGCCCAGGCCGAAGGCCGCCATCGCCAGCGCACCGCCGCCCGCGCCGCCGGCGAGGGTCGCGGTGGCCAGTGCGCCGTAGACCAGGCCGCAGGGCAGCCAGCCCCAGATTGCGCCGGCGAGCAGCGCGCGTTGCGGGTCCTGCGCATGCAGCAGGCGCGAGGCATGCGGCGCGAGGCGGCGCCACAACGGCGCGCCAAGCGACTCGACCAGCGCGAACGGGCTGCGCACGCCGGCCAGGTGCAGGCCGACGATCACCAGCATGGCGTTGGCGAGGACGTAGAGCACGATCTGCCCGGGCAGCACGCCCTCGATCTGCGCGCCGAGGCTGCCGACCAGGCCGGCGATCGCGCCGGCCGCCGCGTAGCTCGAGATGCGCCCGGCGTTATACGCCAGTTGCCGCGTCCATACGGGGTGCGTCGCCGGATCGCGCGGGAATCCAGTGCGGACGAAACCGATCGGCTGCGCGCTGAACGCCGTCACCACGCCGCCGCACATGCCGACGCAGTGCATACCGGAGGCCAATCCGAGCAGCAGCATGGCCCCGACCAGCACCTAGATCACCCGCGAGTAGCGGTTGCGTTCGCGGTTGGCGCGCAGGTAGCGGTCGAACACCATGCAGACCGCGCGCACCAGCAGGCGGCCCCGGGGCGTCACCACGATCCATTCCGGCGTGATCTCGACCAGGCCCTCGGCGGCGAGCGCCGCCAGGTCGGCCAGCTCGGCGGCGAAGTACTCGCCGAAGTCGATCATGTAGGCGAGCTCGATGGCCTCGATCGACAGACGGAAGTGGCAGATCAGCGACTGGATCACCGAGCGCCGCACGAGGTCGTCCTGCGACAGCTCGACGCCGCGCACCACCGGCAGCCTGCCGTCGTCGAGCGTGTCGTAGTACTCGTCCAGGCGCTTCACGTTCTGGTAGTACGCCGGCCCGATCTTGCCGATCGCCGAAATGCCCAGCGCCAGCATGTCGCTCTCGGGGCGGGTGGAGTAGCCCTGGAAGTTGCGCTGCAGGCGGCCCTGGCGCTGCGCCACCGCGAGCTCGTCGTCGGGCCTGGCGAAGTGGTCCATGCCGATGTAGACGTAGCCCGCGCCGGTCAGCCGCTCGATCGAGGCGGTGAGGATGGCGAGCTTCTCGTCCGGCCGCGGCAGCTCGGCTTCCAGGATGCGCCGCTGCGGCTTGAACAGGCCGGGCAGGTGCGCGTAGCTGTACAGCGCGATGCGGTCCGGCGCGATGTCGATCACGCGCTCGAGCGTTTCGCTGACGCTGCGGAAGGTCTGCTTGGGCAGACCGTAGATCAGGTCGAGGTTGACCGAACGGAAACCGTTGGCGCGCGACTCCTCGATCACGCGGCGCGTTTCCGCCTCGCTCTGGATGCGATGCACCGCCTGCTGCACCGCCGGGTCGAAGTCCTGCACGCCGATCGAGACGCGATTGAAGCCCAGCTCGGCGAGCAGCGCCATGCGCCCGGGCTCGACCTTGCGCGGATCGACCTCGATGGAGCACTCGCAGTCGGCTTCGCGGCCGAAGGTGGACCACAGGGCGCCGGCGAGGCTGCGCAATTCTTCGGCGCTGAGGAAGGTCGGCGTGCCGCCGCCGAAGTGCATCTGGCACACGCGCCGGTGGGGCCCCAGCAGGGCGGCGTAGATCGCCAATTCCCTCTCGATGTACTTGATATACTTGGCAGATCTGCCGTGGTCGCGCGTCACCACCTTGTTGCAGCCGCAGTAGTAACAGATGGTGTCGCAGAACGGCAGGTGCACGTAGACCGACAGCGGCTGCTGGATGCCGCCGATGTTGCGGTTTTCCAGCCAGTGCCGGCAGTCGGCCTCGCCGAAGGCCTCGACGAAGCGGTCCGCAGTCGGATACGACGTGTAGCGCGGGCCGCTGACGTCGTATTTGCGGATCAAAGCCGGATCGATGACCAGTTCCGACGCAGGATGATTCATGGTTCCCATGCTCGTCCGCGCACTATGCGCGATGCCTCCGGAGTGCCCTTGACCTGCGTCAAATCATGCCATTGACAGGTTTCGGTCCCTCCTGGGTCGGCCTCGGCGTGGCCGCCGGCGCGGCCATCGTGGTGCTCAACGTCGCCGCCCTGACGCTGCGCAGCGAGCATCCGTGGCTGCCGGCGCTGGACTTCGTCGTCGATCTCGCGGTGCTCGGCGTGGGCATCTTCGCCTTCGTGCGCCAGGGCATGCTCGCCGATGCGCGCGAGGCGCTCGCGCAGGCGGCGCTGGATGCCACGCAGGCACGGCTCGCCGCCGTGGTCGATTCCGCCATGGACGCCATCATCACCGTGGACGAGTCGCAGACCATGATCCTGTTCAACCGCGCCGCGGAGGGCATGTTCCGCTGCCGCCGCGAAGACGCGCTCGGGCAGCCCCTGGACACGCTGCTGCCGGCGCGCTTTCGCGCCGCGCACCGCGGGCATATCGAGCGCTTCGGCCGCACCGGCGAGACCAGCCGGCGCATGGGCGAGCGCCAGGTGCTGTGGGGCCTGCGCGCCGACACCGGCGACGAATTCCCGCTCGAAGCCTCGATCTCGCAGGTGGTCGAGGCGGGCAACAGCTATTACACCGTGATCCTGCGCGACATCACGCGGCGCAGGGAATACGAGGAGGTCGGGCAGCGCCGGCAGGCCGAGCTGCGCGAGTGGTCGGCGCGCGTGCTCGAGGCGCGCGAGGAAGAAAAGACCATGATCGCGCGCGACCTGCACGACGAGCTCGGCCAGTTGCTCACGGCGCTGAAGATGGACGTCGCCTGGATGCGCGAGCGCCTGCCCGCGGCAGACGGCGAGCTCGGCGCCAAGGCCTCGGGCATGAGCGACCTGCTCGACCGCACGGTGGGCTCGATGCGGCGCATATCGGCCGACCTGCGTCCGCTGATGCTCGACGACCTCGGCCTCGCCGACGCGGCCGCGTGGCTGGCGGACGATTTCGCCGAGCGTTCGGGCGTCGACTGCCGGCTGGAAGTCGCGCGCGACGGCACCCTGGAGGGCCTCGACAAGCCGGTCGCCACCGCGGTCTACCGGGTGCTGCAGGAATCGCTCACCAACATCGCGCGGCACGCGCAGGCGCGCCACGCGTGGGTGGTGCTCGCGCGCGACGCGGGCGGCATCCACCTGGACATCGAAGACGACGGGCGCGGCATCCCGCAGGACCGCATCGCGGGCGCCCAGTCGCTCGGCCTCAAGGGCATGCGCGAACGCGTGCTGTACCTGGGCGGCAGCGTCGAGATCGGCCCCGCGCTGCGCGGCGGCACGCGCGTGTCGGCGCGCATCCCGCTGGCAGGGGCCGGACAGTGATCCGCGTCCTGCTCGCCGACGACCACACGCTGGTGCGCGAGGGCATCCGGCAGTTGCTGACCGCCGCGGCGGACATCGTCGTCGCAGCCGAAGCCGCCAGCGGCGACGAGGCGCTGGCCATGGTTCGCGGCACGGAGCTGGACCTCGCCGTGCTCGACATGTCGATGCCGGGACTGGCGGGCATCGACCTCATCAAGCGCCTGAAGGCCGAGAAGCCGAAGCTGCGGGTGCTGGTGCTGTCGATGCACGGCGAGCACCAGTACGCGGCGCGCGCGCTGAAGGCCGGCGCCTCCGGCTACCTCACCAAGGACGCCGCCGCGGCGCAACTCGCGCAGGCGATACGCAAGATCGCCGCGGGCGGGATGCACATTTCGGAGGGCGCGGCGGCGCTCCTGCTGGCCGCCGGCAATGCGGGCGACGCGCCGGCGCACACGCGGCTCTCGGACCGCGAATTCGAGGTCTTCCGCCAGATCGTCGCCGGCAGGGGCCTCACCGAAATCGCCGATCGCCTCAACCTGTCGGTCAAGACCGTCAGCACGCACAAGACCCGCATCCTGCAGAAGATGGACCTGCAGGGCACCGCGGAGCTGGTGCGTTACGCCGTCGAGAACGGCCTCGCGGACGGCACCGCGTAGGAAGATTCCTATGCCCCGAATCAGCGCCCGCCGATAGGCGGCGGCCGGGTCGGCGGGCAAAGTGATGGCCATGGAACCGGCCGTCAAAGAAGGGGCACCCCGCGTCTTCCTGGTGGAGGATTCGCGTCTGGTGCGCGAGCGCCTCGAAACCCTGCTCGCCGGCATCTCCCGCAACGCCGGTCATGCCACGGCGGCCGACGAGGCGATCGAAGCGATCCTCGCCATCCGCCCCGACGCGGTGGTCCTCGACCTGCAGCTCGCGCGCGGCAACGGCATCGACGTGCTGCGCGCGCTGCACGAGCGTGCCCCCGAGATCGACGTCTACATGCTGACCAATTACCCCGTGCCGCACTACCGCCGGCTCGCCGCCGAGCTGGGCGCGCGCGGCTTCTTCGACAAAAGCACCGAGTTCAACCTGGTCCGCGACGCCATAGCCGGCCGCGCGGTCGAAGCAACGCATTGAGCAACAGGGAGCAGGCCATGGAGACCGTCGTGCAATTCAAGCCCCAAGCGCGTGACAACGCCGCATTCCACAAGCACACGACCACCTGCGCGGCGTGCAACCTGCACGAGTTGTGCCTCTCCGCGGGCTTCTCGCCCGAGGAGCTCGAGCGCGTCGAGCGCCTGGTCTACGCACGGCGCCGCGTGAAGCGCGGCGAGGCGCTGTTCAACGGCGGCGACGCCTTCAGTTCGGTCTACGCCATCCGCAGTGGATTCTTCAAGACCACGCTGCTGAACGACGACGGCCGCGAGCAGGTCACCGGTTTCTACATGGCGGGCGAACTGCTCGGCATGGACGGCATCGGCTCCGGGCGCCACCATGGCGACGCGGTCGCCCTGGAAGACTGCGAGGTCTGCGTCATGCCCTTCGCGCTGATCGAGGACATCGGCCGCGAGATTCCCGCGCTGCAGCGCAACCTGCAGGCGGTGCTGTCGCGCGAGATCGTGCGCGACCGCGGCGTCATGATGCTGCTGGGCTCGATGCGCGCTGAGGAACGGCTGGCGACCTTCCTGCTGAACCTGTCCCGGCGTTTCCAGCGCCGCGGCTACTCCTCCAGCGACTTCCACCTGCGCATGACGCGCGAGGAAATCGGCAGCTACCTCGGCCTCAAGCTGGAGACCGTCAGCCGCCTGTTCTCCAAGTTCCAGGACGACGGCCTGATCGAGGTGCAGCAGAAGCACGTGCGCATCCTCGACATCGCGGGGCTGCAGAAGGTGCTCGGCACCAAGGCGTAAGGCAAGGCCCTCAGAATTCGACCGCCTGCCCCGGCGCCGGCACCGCGGCGCGCCAGCCGGGGCGCGCATTGAGCGCCGCGCACAAGGCGTTGGCGGCAAGCGGCTCGCCGTGCACCACCCAGGTCCGCCCTGGAGGCTTGCGGAAATTCGCCGTCCATCCCAGCAACGCGTCGCGGTCGGCGTGCGCGGACAATCCCCCGATGGTGAACAGCTTGGCGCGCACCGGGTAGCTGTCGCCGAAGATGCGCACGCTCCTGGCGCCTTCGACGATGCGCCGGCCCAGCGTGCCCGTGGCCTGGAAGCCGACGAAGACGATGGCGCATTCCGGGCGGCCGATGTTGTAGCGCAGGTGGTGCTTGATGCGCCCGCCCTCGCACATGCCGCTCGCCGAAATGATGACGGCGCCGGAGCGCACGCCGTTGATGCGCATCGATTCCTCCAGCGACTCGGTGAAGCGCGCGCGCTCGAGGCCCTCGATCGCGACGTACCGCGCGGTAATGCGCGTGGCCGCCGTCGCCATCGGCGAATCGACGTAAACCTGCATCGGCGGCACCCTGCCCTGGCGGCGCAGCTCGGCGATGATCGCCAGCAGGTCCTGCGTGCGACCGACCGCGAACGAGGGGATGACGACGTTGCCGGCGCGGCTGGCAAGGGTGTCGTTCAACGCGAAGGCGAACTCGTCCAGCGTCTGCACGTAGGTCTTGTGCAAGCGGTCGCCGTAGGTCGACTCCACCAGCAGCACGTCGGCCGAGCGCAGCGGCACGGGGTCGCCGACGATCGGGTGCCCGGGCTGGCCGAGGTCGCCGGAGAACACCAGCCTGCGCCCGAGCGCGCGCACCTCGATGCTCGCCGAGCCGAGGATGTGGCCGGCGTCGCGGAACACCGCGCGCACGCCCTGCGCCGGGCGGATTTCCTCGCCGTAACCGGCGGGCACGAGCAGGCGCAGCGACTCGTGCGCCTGCGCCACCGTGTACAGCGGCCGCACGCCCGAGCGCTCGGCTTCCTTTTCCTGCAGGTGCGCGCTGTCGGGCAGCATGACGGCCAGCAGCTCGACGGTCGCCGGCGTGGCGTAGATCGCGCCGCGGAAGCCCGAGGCAGCAAGCCGCGGCAGCAGCCCCGAATGGTCGATGTGCGCGTGCGACAGCAGCACGAAGCCGAGGTCGCGCGGCTGGAAGCGGAACGCCGCCCGGTTGCGGCGCGCGGCGTCGCGCCCGCCCTGGAACATGCCGCAGTCGATGAGGAAGCGGATGCCGGCGCCTTCGACCAGGTAGCACGAGCCGGTGACCTCGCCGGCCGCGCCGAGGAAGCTGAGTTTCACCCGTGGAATTGTAGCGGCCGAGGTATCATTCCCCCAAGGAGAGCGCACCATGGCCAATGACGAATCGCGGACGCGCATCACCATCTTCACCAGCTCGTACCGCATCCGGGGATTCATCGACCTGATCCCCGGCGCGCGGATCACCGACTACATGGCCGAGGCGAAGGAATTCATCGCCGTGACGGAGGCCGAGGTCTGGGAACTCGAGCTCGGCGGCCGCCAGATCATCGCCGCGCCCTTCCTCAACGTCAGCCGCGAGCACATTCAAGTCATCGCGCCGGGGCAATGACCGGGGCGTGGCGCTGGGCGCTCGCGGCCGCGCTGCTCGCAGCCGCAGCCGCCGGCATCTGGTCGGCCACCCGCCCGAAGCCGATCGCGGTGCTGGCTGCCGCCGCCGACAGCGGCCGCGTCGAAGCGACCGTCGCCAACACGCGCGCCGGTTCGGTCACCGCCTGCCGCCGCGCCAAGCTCGCCCCGCCCCTGGGCGGCCGCATCGAGAAGCTCACCGTGCGCGAGGGCCAGCGGGTGAAGCAGGGGCAGCTGCTCATCCAGCTCTGGAGCGACGACCTCGCCGCGCGCGAGCAGGTCTCGAGGGAGCAGTTGGGCTCGGCGCGCTCGCGCGTCAGCGAAGCCTGCCTGACCGCGGATAACGCGGCACGCGAGGCGGCGCGCACGCGCCAGCTGCGCGACAAGGGCTTCGTCTCCGAGGACCGCGTCGACCGCGCGGAAAGCGATGCCAAGGCGCGCCAGGCCGGCTGCGAGATCGCGCGTGCGCAGGCCACCGAGGCCTCGGCGCGCATCACCGCCTCGCGCGCCGACACCGCGCGCACGCGGCTGCACGCGCCTTTCGACGGCATCGTCGCCGAGGTCAACGGCGAGGTGGGCGAGTACCTGACGCCCTCGCCGCCCGGCATCCCGACGCTGCCCGCGGTGGATCTGATCGACGATTCCTGCCTCTACGTTTCGGCGCCGATCGACGAGGTGGATGCGGCGCAGCTGAAGGTGGGCATGGCTGCGCGCATCACGCTGGACGCGTACCGCGGCAGGCACTTCCCCGGCAAGCTGCGGCGCATCGCGCCCTACGTGCTGGCGGTGGAGAAGCAGGCGCGCACCGTGGAAGTCGAGGTCGACTTCGACGCGCCGGCCGAGTCGCGCCACCTGCTGGTGGGCTACAGCGCGGACGTCGAGGTGGTGGTCTCGGCGCGCGACCAGGTGGTGCGCATCCCCACGCCCGCGCTGATGCCCGGCAACCGCGTGCTGGTGCTGGGCGCGGGCGGCGTGCTCGAGGAGCGGCGCATCGAGCCCGGCCTGTCGAACTGGGAATACACGGAGATCCGCAAGGGCCTGGAGCGCGGCACGCGGGTGGTGACCTCCCTCGAGCGCGCGGGCGTCAAGGCCGGCGCGAACGCGCTCGAGGAAGCGAAAAAGCCCGCGCCGTGATCTCGCTCGCCGGCATCGGCCGGGTGTTCCGCGTCGGCGGCGAGGAGGTGCACGCGTTGCGCAGCGTCGAGTTGCAGATCGCCGCCGGCGAATACCTCTCAATCATGGGCCCCCCGGGCTCGGGCAAGTCGACGCTGCTCAACGTCATCGGCCTGCTCGATCGCCCCGACGCCGGGCGCTACGTGCTCGACGGCAGGGACGTCACCTCGCTCGCCGACGACGAGCTTGCACGCGTGCGTCGCGAGAAGCTCGGTTTCGTCTTCCAGTTCTTCCACCTCGTGCCGCGGCTTTCGGCCGCGGAGAACATCGAGTTGCCGATGGTGCTCGCCGGCATCGATCCGGCCGAGCGCAGGAAGCGCCTCGACCGGCTGCTGGGCGAGTACGGGCTGCAGGAGCGCGCGCGCCACAGGCCGAACGAGCTCTCCGGCGGCCAGTGCCAGCGCGTCGCCATCGCGCGGGCTCTTTCGATGGGCCCGGCGGTGCTGCTGGCCGACGAGCCCACGGGCAACCTCGACCGGCACACCGGGCAGGAGGTCATGGCGGTGCTCGAGCGCGTGCACGCCGGTGGCGGCACGCTGATCCTGGTGACCCACGACCCCGAGATCGGCGCGCGCGCACAGCGCCGCCTGCGCATGGTGGATGGCGCCATCGCCGGCGACCAGAAAGGCTAGGCCGTGCGGGCCCCCGACCTCGTCGCCTTTTCGTGGAACGTGCTGCGCGGCTACCGCGCGCGCACCCTGCTGATCCTGCTGGCGATGGCCATCGGCGTTGCCGCGGTGGTGGCCGTCAGCGCCATCGGCGAAGGCGCTCGCCTCTACGTGGTCAACCAGTTCGGCGCCCTGGGCACGAACCTCGTCATCGTGCTGCCCGGCCGCAGCGAGACGGCGGGGGCCATGCCCGGCGTGCTGATCGGCAAGACGCCGCGCGACGTGACGCTGAACGACGCGCTCGCGCTCAAGCGCAGCCACGCCATCCGCCGCATCGCGCCGCTGATCGTCGGCGCGGGCGACGTGCACAGCGGCACGCGCCACCGCGAGACGCCGGTGCTCGGCACGACGGCGGAATTCAGGGACATCCGCAGCATGGACCTTGCGCAGGGCCGCTTCCTGCCCGAGGGCGACCCGCGCCACGCCGCGCCGGTGTGCGTCATCGGCACCACGGTGGCCGGGGAGCTTTTCGCCGGGCGCCATCCGCTCGGCGAGTGGCTGCGCGTCGGCGACCGGCGCTTCCGCGTCATCGGCGTGCTCGCCAGGCAGGGCGAGTCGCTGGGCTTCAACACCGACGAGGTGGTCATCGTGCCGGTGGCCGCCGCGCAGGCGCTGTTCAACACCGAGGCGCTGTTCCGCATCCTCGCCGAGGCCAAGAGCCGCGAGCAGATCCCGGATGCCAAGTCCGACATCGAGGCCATCATGCGCGAGCGCCACGAGGGCGAGCGCGACGTCACCGTCATCACGCAGGACGCGGTGCTCGCCACCTTCGATCGCATCCTCACCGCGCTCACCCTCGCGGTGGGCGGCATCGCCGCCATCAGCCTGGCGGTGGCGGGCATCCTGATCATGAACGTGATGCTGATCAGCGTCACGCAGCGGCGCGCCGAGATCGGGCTGCTGAAGGCGCTCGGCGCCACCGGCGCGCAGATCCGCCTCGCGTTCTTCGCCGAGGCGGTCATGCTGGCGCTCGGCGGCGCGGCGCTGGGCCTGGCCGCCGGCAAGCTCGGCCAGGTGCTGATCGGGCAGGTCTACCCGGCGATCCCGTTCGCCGCGCCGCTGTGGGCACTGCTCGCGGCACCGGCAGTGGCCATCGCGACTTCGATCCTGTTCTCCGTCGCCCCGGCGCGGCAGGCCGCGCGCCTGGACCCGGTGCGTGCGCTGTCCCGCAGGTGAGCATGCGCATCGCCGACGCCACCCGCTTCACCTTCGTCTCGCTCGCCGCGCACCGGCTGCGTACCTTTCTCACCGCGCTCGGCATCGCGGTGGGCATCGCCGCCGTGATCCTGCTCACCTCCATCGGCGAGGGCCTGCACCGCTTCGTCGTCGCCGAGTTCACCCAATTCGGCACCAACATCATCAGCATCACGCCCGGGCGCATCCAGACGCACGGCGCTTCGCTGGGCGCGGTGAACACCATCCGCCCGCTCAGCATCGACGACGCCCTCGCCCTGCGCCGCGTGCCCCACGCCCTGGTGACCAACGCGATGGTGATGGGCAACGGCGAAGTCGCCCACCTCGGCAGGAGCCGCCGCGTCACCATCTACGGCGCCGGGCCCGACATGACGCGCGCGTTCAGCATGCGCGTCGTGGCGGGCGAGTTCCTGCCGCACGACGACCCGCGGGCCGCGCGCGCCTTCGTCGTGCTCGGCGCCAAGGTCGCCACCGAGTTCTTCGGCGCCGCCAACCCGCTCGGCCAGCGCATGCGCATCGGCGGCGAGCGCTACCGCGTGGTCGGCGTGATGGAATCCAAGGGCCAGGTGCTGGGCTTCGACCTCGACGACACGGTCTTCATCCCCGCGGCGCGCGCGCTGGACATGTTCAACCGCGAGAGCCTGATGGAGATCCACCTCACCTACGAGCCGACGGCGCCGCTCGCCGAGGTCGAGGCTGGCATCCGCCGCATCCTCATCGCGCGCCACGGTGCCGAGGACTTCACCGTCACCCCGCAGCAGAAGATGCTCGAAGTGTTCGGCACGGTGCTGGACGCCATCACCTTCGCCGTCGCCGCGATCGGCGCCATCTCGCTGGTGGTGGGCGGCGTGGGCATCGCCACCATCCTCACCATCGCGGTGGCCGAGCGCACGCCGGAAATCGGCCTGCTGCGCGCGGTTGGCGCGACACGCACTCGCATCCTGCTTCTCTTCCTTGGCGAGGCCGCGCTCTTGGCGGCAGTCGGCGGCGCGGCGGGCCTCGCCATCGGCTGGGGCGTCGCCGGCGCGCTCAAGCTGGTGTTGCCCGCGCTGCCGGTGCAGGTGCCATGGCTCTACGCGCTGCTGGCCGAGCTGGTGGCGGTTACCGTGGGCCTCGCCGCGGGCGTGCTGCCGGCGCGGCGCGCCGCGCGCCTGGATCCGCTGGAGGCGCTGAGAAGCGAGTAGGCGTTCCAGGGCGGGCGCCCGCCCGCCCGCACCGCAATATTGCCGATGATTTGACGCCGGATAACCGGGCGCGGCGCCGGCTATTGAATCGGCGCCCGCGAAGGCGCCAAATGGAGCGGCATTCGCGCGATTCTTCGCAGGAGGAAGACATGACGATGATGACCGTGTTCGTGCTGGCGGCCGCGTTCGTTGCCGCGTTCTCGCTGTTCCAGGGCATCGTGTCGATGGCCCACGGTGGCGACGAGGATGACCGCCTCAGCGCCGGGTTCATGTTCCGGCGCGTGGCCTGGCAGGGGCTCGCGGTCCTGTTCCTGCTGCTGGCGCTGCTCTCGAACCTGAGATAGCGCCCGGCGCTTCACTCCGAACCGCCGCCTGCGGCTGCGGCGGTTCGCGGGTAGACTTTTGCCGGATGAATGCCGCGCCGCATCCCTGGCTGCGTTTCTACGGCGGCGTACCCGCGACGCTCGCCTATCCCGAAGTGACGCTCTACGAGGCGGTGGCGGCGACCGCCGCGCGCGTGCCCGAGGCCATCGCCTGGGATTTCTTCGGCACCGTCTCGACCTACCGCCAGCTCGTCGCCGATATCGACCGCTGCGCCGGCGGGCTCGCCGCGCTCGGGCTCGGCCGCGACGACCGCGTCCTGATCTCGATGCCGACCTCGCCGCAGGGGGTGATCGCGTTTTACGCCGCCAACAAGCTGGGCGCCCTGCCCGCGTTGATCCATCCGCTGTCCACCGCGCCGGAAATCACGCATTACCTCGACGCGAGCGGCGCGCGCATCGCGCTTGCGCTCGACGCCTTCTACGGCACGCTCGCCGCCGCCACGCCGAAGCGGCCGCTGGAGAAGATCCTGCTTGCGTGCATCCCCGACTACCTGCCGCTGCTGAAACGCCTGGGATTCTGGCTGACCAAGGGCCGCAAGATCGCCCCCGTGCCGCAGGACCCGCGCGTGCATTGGTGGGCCGCGACCATGGCACAGGCCGATACGCATGAGAGGGCCAGTGCGCCAGCGCAGGGCGCGCATGCGGGCACCGACGCGCCGGCCGCGATCCTGTTTTCCGGCGGCACCACCGGCACGCCCAAGGGCATCGTGCTCTCCAACCGCAATTTCATCGCCGAGGGCATGCAGGCGGCCGCGTGGGGCGGCATGCGGGACGGCGACTCGATGCTCGCCATCCTGCCGATCTTCCACGGCTTCGGCCTGGGCGTGTGCGTCAATGCCGTACTGATGGCGGGCGGCAAGTCGATCCTGGTGCCGACGTTCACGCCCGAGACCACCGCCGCGCTGCTGCGCGACAAGCGGCCCAGCATCATGGTCGGCGTGCCGACGCTCTACCATGCGCTCGCCGAGGATCCGGCGCTCGCCCGCGCCGACCTGTCGTGCCTGCGCGCCTGCTTCTGCGGCGCGGACACGCTGCCGCGCCCGGTAAAGGAACGCTTCGAGAAGCTGGTGGCGGATCGCGGCGGGCGCGTCCGCCTGCTCGAAGGCTACGGCCTCACCGAGGCGGTGACGGCGATCATGGCGATGCCGATGGACGAGTACCGCGAGGGCTCGATGGGCATCCCGTTTCCCGACATGGCGGCGAAAATCTGCGTACCCGGCACGCTGGAGGAGGCGCCCGCGGGCGAAGAAGGCGAGCTGTGCGTCGCGGGGCCGGCGGTGATGCTCGGCTACCTCGACGACGCCGAAGCGACGGCGCAGGCCCTGCGCGTGCATGCCGACGGCCGCACCTGGCTGCACACGGGCGACCTGGCGAAACGCGACGCCGACGGCTTCTTCCATTTCGTGCTGCGCCTGAAGCGCATGATCAAGTCCTCGGGCTTCAACGTCTATCCGACCCAGGTGGAAAGCGTGCTCTACCGGCACGCGGCCGTGGCCGAGGCCTGCGTGGTCGGCGTTCCCGATGCGGCGCAGGTCGAGCGCGTGAAGGCGTTCGTGGTGCTGAAGGATCCCTCGCAGGAGGGCGACGCGATGCGGGAAGCACTCATCGCCCACTGCCGCGCGGAACTCATCAAGTGGTCCTGCCCGCGCGAGATCGAATTCCGCCGCGAGCTGCCGAAGACGCGCGTGGGCAAGATCGACTACCGCTCGCTGGCGGGGAACGCGCCTTGAGCGGCGGCGCGGGCGTGCCGGCCCATGGTGGCGAACGCGTCGCGGCGGTGCTCGCGGTGCACGGCGTGCCGGCGCTCTTCACGCTGTGCGGCGGGCACATCTCGCCGGTGCTGGTCGCCGCCAAGGCCCGCGGCATCCGCATCGTCGACGTGCGCGACGAGGCGACGGCCGTGTTCGCCGCCGACGCCATCGCGCGCCTGACCGGCATTCCCGGCGTCGCGGCCGTGACCGCGGGGCCCGGCCTCACCAACACCATCACCGCGCTGAAGAACGCGCAGCTCGCGCACTCGCCGCTGGTGCTGATCGGCGGCGCGGCGCCCACGGCCTTGCAGGGCCGCGGCGCCCTGCAGGACATCGACCAGCGCCCGCTGGTGGCGCCGCACGTCAAGCTGGTGCGCCGCGTGCGCCGCGTGGCCGACCTCGGGCCGGCGATGACCGAGGCGTTCGCCGTCGCGCGCGAGGGCGTACCGGGGCCGGTGTTCGTCGAGTGCCCCGTGGACCTGCTCTACGACGAAGCCAGCATCCGCCAGTGGTACGCGGAAGCCGGCGGGCGCGGCACCTCCCTGCCCGACCGGCTGCTGCGCTGGTATCTCGGGCGGCACGCGCAGCGCATGTTCGCCGGCGCGTCGCAGCCGTACGCGGCGCAGGCGCGTGAAGTGACCCTGCCCGTTGCCGGCGGCCATGCCGTCGAACGCGCCTCGGCAGCGCTCGCGGAGGCCGAGCGCCCGCTGCTGGTCATCGGCAGCCAGGCGCTCACGCAGGCGGGCAACGCCCGGCGCCTTGCTCGGGCGGTCGGGCAGCTTGGCGTGCCGGTCTACCTCTCGGGCATGGGACGCGGCGTGCTCGGCCGCGAGCATGCCTTGCAGATGCGCCACGCGCGGCGCGACGCGTTGCGCGCCAGCGATTGCGTGCTGCTCGGCGGCGTGGCCTGCGATTTCCGCCTCGACTACGGGCGGCACATCCGGCGCACGGCGACGCTGATCGCCGCGAACCGCGGCCGCACGGAGGCGCGGCTGAACCGCCGGCCGACGGTCGCGGCGATCGGCGACGCCGGCGAATTCATCGAGCGGCTCGCCGCGCGCCTGGGCGACCGGGCCCATCGGCCCGCGTGGACCGCCGAGCTGCGCGCGCGTGACCAGGCGCGCGAAGCGGACATCGACGCGCGCGCCGCGCGCCCGGGAGAACTCGTCAACCCGGTGGCGCTGTTTCGCGCCATGGACCGCATCGCAGCCGACGAAGCCGTGTTCGTCGCCGACGGCGGGGATTTCGTCGCCACCGCGTCTTACGTGTTGCGCCCGCGCAGCCCGCTTTCGTGGCTGGATCCGGGCGTCTTCGGCACGCTCGGCGTGGGCGCCGGCTTCGCCCTCGGCGTCGCGCAGGCGCGCCCCGGGGCCGAACTCTGGCTGCTGTGGGGCGACGGCGCGAGCGGCTACGGCCTGGCGGAGTTCGACAGCTTCGTGCGTCACCGCGTGCCGGTGATCGCCGTGGTCGGCAACGACGCGGCCTGGTCGCAGATCGCCCGCGAGCAGGTCAAGCTGCTGCACGACGACGTCGGCACGGTCCTCGCGCGCAGCGCCTATCACGAGGTGGCGAAAGGCTTCGGCGCCGAGGGCATCGAGGTCAAGCGGCAGGACGAGGTCGAGCCGGCGTTGCGCCGCGCGCGCGAAATCGCCGCCGGGGGCCGCGCGGTGCTGGTCAACGTCTGGCTGGAGAAGACCGATTTCCGCGAGGGCTCGATCTCGATGTAGCGTCGCGCTGCCTGGAACGCACTCGCGCGCTAGCGCGGGAACCTGTAGTGCGTGCGGTTGAGGTACTCGGCGATGTCGTTGAGGTCGGCGATGGTGAAGCGCTGCTTGGTCAGCTCGCCGCGGCGCGCCACTTCCGCTTGCAGGCCCTTGTAGTCGCGCACCAGCGAGCGCGACGCGTCGCGCTTGTGGATGCGCTCGTAGTGGCACTCCAGGCAGTGCGTCTCGTACAGCGCCTGGCCGCGCGCGCCGTCCTGCGCGGCGACGCCGCACGCTGCCGCAGCGAGGGCAATGGCAGGCAGCAGGCGCCTTATCGGTTTACATCCTCGCTTCATCGGTTGATGTCCTCCGAAGTCCGCTGCAGGAAGCAGGTGAAGGCGCTCGAGGCGGCGGCGAACGCCCAGCAGAGGAAAAAGCCGATGGAGTACACCGCCATGCGCGACAGCGTCGTCGGCTCGCCGAAGAGGTAGAGCTCCTGCGGGTCGAAGACGGTGAAGAAGAGGCCCTCGCCGATGCCGCCGACGATGAACGAGGGCCAGAGGATATGGATGGCCTGTTTCACAATCCCTCCCGGACGATCCTCCATTCCCTGCGGGGATCCTCGATGACCACCTGCCAGCGCCCGGGCGGCAGGTCCGCCGCCTTGCCTTCGTAGACGCCGCCGCCCGCGGGCACGAGACGCAGCTTGCGGTCGAAGCCGGCACGCGTACCGTGCGCGAGGTGCGCCACCAGCGCCTCCGGCTCGCCGCCCGCGAGCCTCACCCGCAGGTTCCCCTCGGCAAACTCGAATTTCGCCGAAAGGCCCAGGTCGATGGCGCGCTGTTCGCGCTTGATCTCCTGGTTGATGGCCAGGCCGCGCTTGTAGTGGTCGTCGGCGACCAGGCCGTCGGCCGAGGCGAACGCGATCCACGCGGTCAGCGTGCCGGCGACGATGACGATGGCCGGCCCCGCCATCAGGATCCAGGGCCAGGGTTCCTTGTACCAACGCTGCGGCGCTTGTGCCTGCATGGCATCACCTCACGACGAAAATCGCCCGTTCCCGGACGGAGAGCCTGCTGTCCTCTGCGGACGTCACCACGAACTCGATCTTGTGCGAGCCCTTCGGCACCGACGCGTCCACCCGCACCCTCACCGGCAGCATGCGCGCAGCGGCGGGTTCCATCTGCAGCCCGCTGGTGCCCGCCACTTCGATGCCGGGCAGGCCCTCGGCGCGGATGTCGTACCACTGCGCGCGCTCCTGCGTGTTCATGATCTGCAGCCGGAAGACGTTCTCGATGCGGCCGCCCTCGACCTCGCGCGAGATCGACGCACGGTCGCGGATCACGTCCACCTTCAGAGGCACGCGCAACCAGATGCTGGCCGCCGCGGCGAGAATCACGCCCCACAACACCGCGGTGTAGACCAGGATCCGCGGGCGGAACGCGCGTGCGAACATCGCCTTGCGCGTGAGCTTGTTCTCCACCGCGTGGGTGGTCGAGTAGCGGATCAGGCCCCTGGGGTAGCCCATGCGCCCCATCACCTGGTTGCAGCCGTCGATGCAGGCCGCGCAGCCGATGC
>SXGU01060322.1_pt1 | contig 29827 bp, 26 predicted proteins | sample 3174531 | NCBI WGS metagenome assembly SXGU01 (sample SAMN11356863, study PRJNA531348) | freshwater metagenome | isolation source: freshwater sample F1-140 | place: China: Fuxian Lake, Yuxi | collected 2017-12-25 | reverse complement strand
TCCGGCCGACAAGCCGTGACCGATTTTGGAATCGACAAATTCAACGAATACTGTCGCACTTCGGTCTTGCAATACACCAGCGACTGGGAACGTTATGTGACCCGTCAGGCGAGATGGGTCGACTTTGAAAACGATTACAAGACGCTCGACACCTCATATATGGAGAGCGTGATGTGGGCTTTCAAAACACTTTGGGACAAGGGCCTAATTTATGAAGGCTTCAGGGTGTTGCCTTACTCTTGGGCGCTCGAGACTCCGCTGTCAAATACCGAAACCCGAATGGATGATGCGTACAAGCAAGTGCAAGACCCGGCGTTGACCGTGGGCTTCGAACTTTCAACGGGCGAAATTATTTTGGCGTGGACGACGACCCCATGGACATTGCCGTCCAACCTGGCTCTCGCGGTCGCGCCGGACGTCTCGTATGTGGTTGTCGAACATGAAGGCCGCAAAGTGATAATCGCCAGCGAGCGCCTTGCGGCCTACGAGCGTGAGTTCGTCGAGCCAAAAATTCTTGAAACGATCTTGGGTTCGCAATTAGTTGGCCGAAGATACAAACCGCTGTTCGATTATTTTGCCGACCAACCCAACGCATTTCGGATCATTGCCGGAGATTTTGTAACTACGCAAGAAGGCACTGGCGTGGTGCATATGGCTCCAGGTTTTGGTGAAGACGACCAACGAGTGTGTCAAGAAGAGGGCATCGAATTGGTGGTTCCGGTTGATTCTCGCGGATGTTTCACGAGCGAAGTCGCGGACTTTGCAGGTCAATTGGTTTTTGACGCCAATCCCGCGATTATTCGTGTGCTCAAAGATCGCAAGGTCGTATTTCGTCATGAGACTTACGATCACTCCTATCCGCATTGTTGGCGCACCGGAAAGCCGCTCATATACAAGGCTGTCGGTTCGTGGTTCGTCAAGGTCACGGCAATTCGCGATCGCATGGTTGAGCTCAACGAGCAAGTGCGCTGGGTGCCGGATCACCTGAAACATGGAAGTTTTGGCAAGTGGCTGGAGAACGCCCGCGATTGGACGATTAGTCGCAATCGATTTTGGGGTTCGCCGATTCCCGTGTGGCGCAGTGACGATCCGAATTATCCGCGGATTGACGTGTACGGCAGCATCGAAGATCTGCGTCGCGACTTTGGCGTCGAGATTTCAGAGCTGCATCGACCGGCCATCGATAATTTGGTCCGCCCGAATCCAGATGACCCGAGTGGCAAGTCGATGATGCGTCGGGTCCCCGAAGTTTTGGATTGTTGGTTCGAGAGCGGTTCAATGCCTTTTGCTCAAGTGCATTATCCGTTCGAAAACCAGGAGTGGTTCGAGAATCACTATCCGGGTGATTTCATCGTCGAGTACATCGGTCAGACCCGTGGCTGGTTCTACACGCTGCATGTACTGGCCACCGCACTTTTTGATCGACCCGCATTTTCTAATTGCGTGAGTCACGGCATCGTGCTCGGAGAAGACGGCGCAAAGATGTCCAAGAGTTTGCGCAACTATCCCGATCCGATGAAAGTATTCGATAGCCACGGGGCAGACGCAATGCGCTGGTATCTGCTTTCTTCTTCGATCTTGCGCGGCTCAGACTTTGCGGTCACCGAAGAGGGCATGCGCGACACTGTGCGGCAGGTCATCTTGCCATTATGGAACAGTTGGTATTTTTTGTCGCTTTACGCCAACGCCGAATCTGTTTCGGGTCGTGTCGATACCTCGAGCGACAACGTTTTGGATCGCTACATCATCTCCAAGCTTTGTGGGCTAGTTGAGGAAACGACGAAAAGTTTCGACGCCTACGACTTGTTCGCCGCTTGCGCCGAAATTCGAATTTTTTTGGATGCTTTGACCAATTGGTATATTCGTCGCAGTCGAGACCGTTTCTGGAAAGGTGATGTTGCGGCGATCAACACTTTGCACACCGTTTTGCAAGTAGTCACGCGGATCACCGCGCCCGTGTTGCCGTTGATCTCTGAACAGATTTTTCGCGGGCTGACGGGCGAGCGAAGCGTGCACCTTCAATCATGGCCAACCATTGACGGCTTGCGTAAAGATGCGCAACTTGTCGCGTCAATGGATCGAGTTCGAGATGTGTGTTCGACAACTTTGTCGTTGCGCAAGGTGCATTCACTGAGGGTTCGACAACCGCTTGCGAGTTTGATCGTGGCGACCAAAGACTCGACTGCTCTCAAAAACTTCGTCGAGATCATCGCCGACGAAGTGAATGTACGGGAAATTAAGTTCTCCGATGATGTTTCTTCCTTCGCCGAATTTGAACTTCAGGTTGTGCCGAGTGTTGTTGGCCCGAGGTTGGGGGCGAACACGCAAGCCGTGATCAAGGCAGTGAAAACCGGCAATTGGGTGCGAAATGGCGATGTGATCACAGCAGGATCGTTTGATCTGCAACCAGGTGAATATCAACTGAAACTTGTGCCCAAAGCCTCTGGGGCGAGTGCAGCATTGAGCACGACGAGCGGTGTGGTCGTTCTTGACATTGATTTAACCCCAGAGCTTGAAGCCGAGGGCGTGGCGCGAGATGTGATTCGTTTGATCCAACAGCAACGCCGCGACGCGGGGTTGGATGTGTCCGACCGAATTCGTTTGCGCTTGGGGTTGCCAGCCGAACTGTGTGCACAGGTTGAAGTGCACCATGAGACGATTAAGGCTGAGACTTTGGCCAGCGAATTGGATGTTTTTGTGCTCACCGATAATCAAGCTCCGAACGCCGATTTAGATGGAGTGGCAGTGTTTGTGGCGGTAAATCCGATATCGTAACGCGGTCAAATTGATGCGTTCTAAAATCGAACCGCGTGAGAGGTAAAAATGGCATCTGCTAAGAAAAAACAGCAGGCAATGGCTAAAAAGAAACTTGCGGTGCGCAAAAAAGCAGTACTGAAAAAGAAGCTTGAACTGAAGAAGAAGCTTGAACTAAAGAAGAAGCTTGAACTAAAGAAGAAGCTTGAACTGAAAAAGAAGCTTGAACTAAAGAAAAAGCTTGAACTAAAGAAAAAGCTTGAACTAAAGAAAAAGCTTGAACTGAAAAAGAAGCTTGAGCTGAAAAAGAAGCTTGAACTGAAAAAGAAGCTTGCTCAACTCAAAGACCTCAAGAAGCGCAAGGAGCAAGAAAAGCGCAAAGCGATCGGTGACCGCAAACGTCTGCAGCGCGAAAAGCAAAAGTTGTCCCAGCGCTTGGCAAAAGAGCGTGTCAAGTTGAAGGCCCAGCAACTCGCCGAGCGACTTGCACTAAGAGCGGCAAAAGAAAAAGAGCGTCTAGATTTCAAGAATGCCCGTGCGGCAGAAAAGGCGGCAAAGATTGCGGCACGCGAGGCCGCACGATTGGCAGAGATCGAAGCCAACCGTAAGCCGGTTGCCCCGCCTAAGCCACCGATCATCAAGGGTGTGATGCAAGACGGCATCACACCGACTAAAGAATTCAACATCGAGTTTTTGATGTCGCAACGAGAACTGCTAATTGCCGAGCGTCGCAACCTGTTGGGTCAGGCCGACCAACTTGAGAGCGAAGCCAATGCCATTGTCGAAAACTCAGAGATGGGTGATGTGCAATTTGACGACGAAGGTGGCGAGGGCGACACGATGGTCGTCGAGCGAGAGCGAGATCTGACGCTTTCTGCATCGGCCCGCCAAACAGTTGAGGAAATCGATGAAGCTCTCGCGCGACTTGAGACCGGTGATTATGGTTATTCATCCCGTTCTGGCATGCCGATTCCGCGTGAAAGACTTAAAGCAATTCCGTGGACGACTGAACTCGTCAAAGAGCGTGCAGGTGGCATCGGTTCCTACTAGAGCCCTTAACTCAAGTGCCAAAATTGCTATCGGGTTGGTCGTTGTCTGCGATCAGTTGAGCAAACACTGGGCTCTCAACGAACTTGCTGGCGGTCGCACGATTGATATTTTTTGGACCTTGCGTTTCAATTTGGTTTTCAACTCGGGAATGGCTTTTTCTCAAGGGCAAGGTGCAGGTCGGATAATCGGAGCATTGGCGATTGGGGTGGTCGTGTGGTTGTGGCGTAGTTTGTCCAAGACGACTTCAAAAGTTGCGCGTATTGGAACGGCCCTGTTAATTGGCGGGGCACTCGGCAATCTGGCTGATCGGCTGTTTCGAGACGAAGCATGGCTAGGTGGGGCAGTGGTCGACTTTGTTGATCTGCAATGGTTTCCGGTTTTTAACATTGCCGATTCGTCTGTAACGATCGGTGCAACTTTGTTGATTTATTCATCGATAGTCAACTCGAGATTGAAGAACAAATCGTGAATCCAGAGACTTTTGGCGCCGATGAATCTGACGCGCGCGTGATCGATGAATTTGTGCCCGCGGCTTTGGCTGGTCAACGCGTGGACCGCGTTGTTTCGCTCGTCGCCGACATTCCTCGGGCGTCAGCCGCAGCCTTGATCGACGCAGGCGCAGTAAAGGTCGACGGTGTCGCGGTCAAAGCCGGAAAATTGAAAGTGTCGGAAGGTCAGCGACTTCAAGTCGAGCTTGCTCTGCTACCCAAAAAACAGTTGCCATTGCCCGAGCCAGGCATCAACGTTGAAATTGTCTACTCAGACGACGACGTGATCGTGATCAACAAGCAAGCGGGCATCGTTGTCCACCCGGGCGCGGGCAACCCGACCGGCACACTTGTCAATGCCGTGTTGGCGAAATTTCCCGATGTAGCAACTGTCGGAGATCCGTTTCGCCCGGGTGTGGTGCACCGACTCGACGCGGGCACCACCGGTCTGATGGTGATGGCGCGAACCACCCGTGCCTATGAAGCGCTAGTTGATGCACTCTCTCGTCGAGTCGTTGTTAGAAGATATTTGGCGCTGGTTTGGGGTCATATGAGCGCGGTTTCTGGCGTGATTGATGCGCCACTTGGTCGAGATCAACGCGACCCGACGAAGATGTCGGTTCTGGCGGGCGGAAAAGTTGCCCGAACAACCTATGAAGTTCAACGGGCTTTTAATTTGCCGGTGGATTGTTCGCTTCTGGAATGTGGCTTAGAGACCGGGCGTACGCATCAGATTCGTGTGCATTTGGCAACCTTGGGGCACGGTGTTGTGGGTGACGTGATCTATGGCGGTGCGAGAAGTGTGCTTTCGTCACCAAGGCCGATGCTGCACGCAACTAGTTTGCAATTCGATCATCCAGTGACTGCCAAAGAAATGAAATTCAACGTTGCACTACCGCAAGATTTTTCTGCAGTCTTAGCCAAGTGCTCGCAAAGCACCACCTAGAAAAATTTTGTAAATCCCTTTACTTTTTGGCAGTGGGCCAGGCTGCCGCACCTTTGGAAATCGCCACGATTTCTTCGAGTGTGTATTTGGCCAAGTGCTCGCGCATATGTTCGCTCGCCAGGTTCCACACGGTCAGCAACACACATTGACCTTCATGGTCGCAAGAGCCATCTTTGTGCGGCTCACCAAAATCGCCGACAGAAATTGGCCCATCTACCGCTGAGATGATTTCTGACAGACGAATTTCTCCGGCTGGTTTAGCCAAGATGTAGCCACCCCCAACCCCACGCTTTGATTTGACGATGCCTGCACCTTTGAGTGCCAAGAGAATTTGCTCAAGATATGGCTGGGGAAGGGCGGTGCGTTCGGCGATGTCGCGTACCGATGTTGGCCCGGACTGCTCGGCATGCAAACTTAGCGAGAGAAGGGCACGACAGGCGTAATCACCCCGGGTAGAAATTCGCACGCCCTTATTCTATGACATTTAGACAAGTGCTGAAATTGCACTCCTTGGCGAATTGGGCTGCACTACTCTCAAAGGGCACAACATGGCAACTTCAAACCCGCCCGGTCCGCGACTTCCTAACTACAAAAATGGGTGCATCACCGGAATCATTCCTGCTTTGCTCGGCCCCAACGGCACAAAAGAAGTTCCTGATTGGATGCCGAGTTGCGTGCAAAATGCTCGACAGGTTGTTCTGCTGGTGATCGATGGTTTGGGTTGGCATCAGTTGCAAAAAAATATCCAGCAATGTCCGACGCTCGCAGCAATGCAAGGTTCGGCGATCACGACGGTGGCTCCGACGACGACAGTCAGCGCGCTCACTTCAATCACCACTGGCCTCGCTCCTGCCGAGCACGGCTTGGTTGGCTATCGCATCGACATGGGCGGGCGAGTGATGCAAATGCTCAAATGGGGCGATGAGAAGGGTGATCTCAGAAATTTGTATCCCCCCGATCTGATTCAACCCTGCCCTCCGTTCATGGGTGCGAGCGTGCCGGTCTTGAGCAAAGCCGAACTGGAAGGTTCGGCTTTTACTGAAGCACATTTGCGCGGCGTGCGAGCACGAGGTTGGCGTGCAGCTTCTAGCATCGCCGTTGAAGTCGGCCAATTGCTGCGAGGTGGCGAGAAATTTATCTACGCCTACTACGACGGTGTCGACAAGATTGCTCACGAGCGCGGATTCGGTCCTTTTTATGAAGCCGAGTTGCGCAGCGCTGATGAAGTCGTCAAAAATGTTCAAGAGGCTCTCACGCCGAACTCGGCACTTGTAGTTACCGCAGATCATGGTCAAGTTATGGTTGGATCGAATACAAAGTCACCCCACGCAGATGTGTTGGCGATGACTAGCTATCAATCCGGTGAAGGCAGATTCAGATGGCTTCATGCGCGTGGTGGAACGCAAGTTGAGTTGTTGGCTCGCGCCGAGTCGTATCACTCTGATTGTGCGTGGGTTGTCAGCAAAGAACAGGTGATCGACGAAGGTTGGCTCGGACCGCGACTTGGAGCGTCCACCCGAAAGCGTCTGGGCGACGTGGCACTCGTGGCTCGCGACCCAGTTAGCTTTGATGACGGCGCCGAAACCGGGGCCTATTTATTGCAATGTCGTCACGGTGCTTTGACAGACGATGAACTAGATGTACCGTTGCTCGCAACGGCGGTTAAGTGATAAGTTTGGCGACCCACCATGAAAAACCCTGAAGATAAACCTGTTGAATCAGACCCGAAGACCGAAGTGATCGTCGAGCACGAAGTAAGTGCGCTCGAGACAGTTACGGCACCGGCCAAAGTAATGCGAATTGGCTCGATGATCAAACAGTTGCTCGACGAAGTCCACTCGATGACTTTGGATATGCCGTCGCGCGAGCGCCTGGCCGAAATTTACGAGCGCTCGATCGTCGAATTGGCCGAAGCGTTGTCGCCAGATCTGCAAGAGGAGTTGCGAATGCTGGCATTGCCATTTAACGATGGTGAAGTGCCCTCAGATGCCGAGCTGCGCGTGGCTAAAGCGCAGTTGGTTGGTTGGCTTGAAGGTTTGTTTCACGGCATTCAGGCCACGATGTTTGCGCAGCAACTATCAATGCGTCAGCAATCTGATCAACGACAAATTCAGTCGGGTCAAACGCCCGACCCACAACCGGGGGATCGTCCAGGAACTTACCTTTAATGGGTAAGTCGTTTACGCACCTACACGTCCACACAGAATTTTCGATGCTCGATGGGGCGTCACGGCTCGATGAACTTGTGGGTCGAGCAGTTGCCGATGGCCAACCGGCTCTTGGGATTACCGACCACGGCAACATGTATGGAGTAATCGATTTTTATAAAGAGTGCACCAAGCGAGGCATCAAACCCGTCATCGGTACCGAGGCCTATATGGCTTATGAATCGCGCCATGAACGTCCCACTCGTCGCGGACGCATCGACGACAGCGGCGGCGACACCGAAGCCGGAAAAAAACTCTATTATCACCTGACGCTCCTGGCCGAAAACAACGTTGGCTACAAAAATTTGATCCAGTTGGCGAGCCTCGCGTTTCTCGAGGGCTATTACTACCAGCCACGGATGGATTGGGAGTTGCTGACTAAATACAGTTCGGGATTGATCGCAACCTCCGGGTGTTTAGGTGGACACGTCCTGCAGGCCCTCAAAAACGGCAAAGACGAAGAAGCATTGAAAACTGCGGCCCGGCTACAGGACATCTTTGGCAAAGACAATTTTTTTATCGAGTTGCAAGATCACGGCATCCCATTGCAGATTGAAACAAATCCGAAACTTGTCGAAATCAGCAAAAAAATCGGGGCGCCGTTACTGGCGACAAACGACTGTCACTACACGAATCGTGAAGACAGTGCATCGCATGATGCCTTGCTTTGTGTGCAGACTGGCTGCACGATCAACGATCCGCACCGGCTTAAATTTGAGGGGCACGAGCATTATCTAAAAACTGCAGAAGAAATGCGCTGGTTGTTTCGCGAACAGCCGACCTCGTGCGACAACACTTTGTGGATCGCCGAGCGGGCAAAAGTAGATATTCAATTCAATGTTCCGGTCTTGCCAAATTTTCCGATTCCTGCGGGCTTCGCCGATGACCACGCTTATCTTGAACATCTGACCTGGATCGGCGCCAAACAACGCTGGGGTGAAAAGCTTGCGCCTGAAGTTGTTGAAAGAGTCGCATACGAGTTGTTGACAATCAAGACCATGGGCTTTAGTTCGTATTTCTTGATCGTTTGGGACTTGGTGCATAGTGCCCGTGAAAAGTCGATTCGGGTCGGGCCTGGTCGCGGGTCGGCGGCGGGTTGTGCCGTGGCTTACTCACTGCAGATCACGGACCTCGACCCAATCAAATATGACTTGCTGTTCGAGCGCTTTTTGAATCCTGGTCGTCGGTCAATGCCAGATATCGACATGGATTTCGACTCGCGTTACCGCGACGAAATGATTCGTTATGCGTCCGAAAAATATGGCCGAGACCACGTCGCACAAATCATTACTTTTGGCACGATCAAGGCGCGCAACGCTGTGCGCGACGCGGCAAGAGTGCTGGATTATCCCTACAGTTTGGGCGACAAGATTGCCAAGTTGATGCCGCCAGTGGTGATGGGGCGCGACACGCCGCTCAAATATTGCTTCGAAGAGGACGATCAACACAAAGACGGTTTTCGCGCCGCGAGCGACTTGAGGGCTTTTTATGAGAGCGACCCCGACGTCAAAACGATCATCAAAACGGCGCGTGGATTAGAGGGCTTGAAGCGCAGTGTCGGCATTCATGCTGCCGCCGTGGTGATTACAAAAGAGAAACTCACCGAATACTTGCCGATTCAACGCAAAGCCGAACCTGGCCAGCAAGCGGAGAATGCGCCAATCGTGACGCAATATGAAATGCACGCCGTTGAAGAACTCGGACTGTTGAAAATCGACATCTTAGGGTTACGCAACCTCGACGTAATCACCGACACGAACAAAATGATCCAAGAGCTTCGGGATCCTAACTTCGATATCGACAAGGCACCTTTTGACGATGTCAAGACATTTGAATTGCTGCGTCGCGGCGACACGATCGGGGTATTTCAACTTGAGTCACAGAATATTCGTGCCCTTGTACGCAGCATGGTGCCGGGCACGATCGACGATTTGGCAGCGATCGTTGCTCTTTATCGTCCAGGCCCGATGGGTGCGAACATGCACAACGACTTTGCCGACTTCAAAAACGGCCGAAAATCACCGGAAATTTTTCATCCTGACGCCCAAGATCTGTTAGGTGACACATACGGCTTGATGATCTACCAAGAGAGCATGATGCGAGTTGCGCAAAAGTTTGCCGGCTACAGCCTTGAAAAAGCTGATGATCTGCGAAAAGCATGTGGCAAAAAAAATCGTGCCGACATGAAAAAACAACGAGCTAGTTTTGAACAGGGTTGCATCGAACGTGGTTACGGTCAAGATCTTGGTGAAACTTTGTTTGATTCAATCGAAAATTTCGCCGACTACGCATTCGGCAAGAGCCACGCATATGGCTACGCATTCATCGCATATCAAACCGCCTATCTAAAGGCGAACTATCCGATCGAGTACATCGCCTGCCTGTTGACCAGCGTCAAAGCCAGCTATGAACGGGCGGCGATTTTCTTGGCTGACGCAAGAGCTAGCAACATCACGGTAAAAACTCCAGACGTCAACACATCTGGCGTTGACTTTGTTCCAGTGCCAAGCGGCGATCAACGCGTCATCAGTTTCGGTCTTTCGGCAATTCGAAATGTGGGCGAAGCCCTGGTCAGCCAACTTGTCGAGTTTCGACGAGCGAATGGTCCGTTCACCTCGTTCTACGACTTCGCCGATCGGGCACCTGTGGCGACGCTAAACAAACGAACGGTTGAGTCGTTGATCAAAGCAGGTGCTTTTGATTCACTTGGCCACCCACGAAAAGGGCTATTGCTGGTGTTCGAATCAATCATCGAGAACACGCTAAATCGGCGAAGAGAGCGCGATCAAGGAGTGATGAGCCTGTTTGAAAGCACGGCAGATTCGGCGTCAACCTATTCTGAGCAGATTCAAATTCCGGCGATCAACTACGAAAAGTCCGAACAGTTGAAAATTGAGCGCGAGATGCTTGGTTTGTATGTCTCCGATCATCCACTTCGTGGGGTCGAGGGTCAGCTGCGTCGCAAGGTTGAATGCTCTTTGGCCGACCTCGAAGAAAGAGGCGATAGTGCATATCTGACGCTGGGTGGTGTGATCACCGCGGTCAACCGTAAATTCACTCGCAAGGGTGACCAAATGGCGATAATCACAATTGAAGATTTGCAGGGATCACTTGACGTCAACATTTTCCCCAAGACATATGCGAGTTATGGTCATTTGATTCAAGAAGACACGATCGTCACCGTGCGCGGACGACTGGACAAGCGTGAAGACTCGCATCTTGCATTTAATGCGCAAGAATTGAAGATAGTCGAGCCGATGCGACCAAGTGATTTGAGCCTGCACATTGAGCTGGCGGGACGTTCTTTGTCACAAGAAGACATCGTCAATTTGCAAGAACTTTTGAAAGACCATGGTGGTCAAACCCCTGTTCAGTTGCACATGCCCGGTGGCAAGAGTTTGCGCTTGGCCCCCGAGTTCAACGTTGACATTGACCGCGCAATCGGAGTTCTGCGCGCGTCATATGGCAACAGTGTCTATATCGGGTAGCGCCATAAAGTTTGTTTAAATAGCGAATAAGTCAAGGCAATCAAACTCACCATCGGAAATTGAGGATTTTGCTGGCAGACTGTAGGTGTTATGTCGCTCGTTGTTAAGACCATAGATGCTTCGGCTCTGGTCGACTCAGACCTTGACGATCTCGCGGCGATGGGTGGCGCCTTTGGTATCGGTGCGATTTCGAAAGCCAAAGAAGATTGGGTACTTTTCGCCAGCGCCAAACTCGACGGCAAGTTGCATGGATTCATGTTTTCGACCCTCGAGCGCATCGGCGGCACACCGTGCGTGCTTTTGGGCATGCTCAGCGTCAAGCGCACATCGAAGAGAGATCAAATTCTCAAGGGTCTGATGAGTGAGGCTTATCATCGAGCCTTGATGGCGTTCCCTGATGAAGATGTTGTGGTTGGTTCGAGGTTCGTGAGTGTCAATGCGCTTGAGGCATTCAAGTCGCTCACCGAATTGATTCCGCGACCCGATCATCGAGCCGTAGGCGAAGAAAGAGCATGGGGTAGGAGATTGGCGAGACGTTTTGGTTGTGAAGCGCAGTATGACGAGCAGTCGTTCGTCATCAAGAGCAATGGTCAAAGCGGATTTATGGATTTCGAATCATTGAAACCAGGCAAAGCACCGGCAGACGTTGCTGCTTTTTTTAAAAATGTCTCAGCAAAAAAGTCCGGTGCCCTTGTCGTGCATGGCTGGACGATGACAGAAAACTTGCTGAAACTCGGCAAACACTAAATTTCGACTATGCAGTTCGCGGACTGCGTCCGTTCGCGCAAAATGGTGCGTGCGTTTCGTCGTGATCCAGTCACGCAAGATCTTCTTGATCGAATCGTCGAAGTTGCATCTTGGGCGCCGTCAGCAGGCAAGACGCAAGGATGGCATTTGTTGGTTCTTCAGGGTTTGCAAACTGAAAAGTTTTGGGATGTCACTTTGCCAAAGCAGAAGCGCTCAAGTTTTCGTTGGCAGAATCTACTCGATGCACCGGTAATCGCTCTCGTTTTTGCCGACCCGCAAGCGTACTTAGATCGTTACAGCGAGCCGGACAAGTCGGCAACGAACCTAGGCAAAGAGACCGCATCTTGGCCGACGCCGTATTGGACGGTGGACGCATCGTTTGCAACCATGCAGTTGTTGCTCGCGGCGCACGACGTTGGTTTAGGGGCGTTATTTTTTGGAGTGTTCAGCGGCGAAGATCAATTGCGCGAACATTTCAAAGTTCCCCAGCAAATGCAATTAATCGGTGCAGTAGCGCTTGGTTGGCCAATCGCCGAAAAACAAGGTGACAAGGGTGCGAGTGCCAAGCGGGTTCGGCGCAAGCCTGATCAAATAATTCATAACCAAAATTTCAGACAATAAGGGCAAGTGCCTTTTCGAGTTCGTCCACGGTGGCGGCAGGTGCACTGCACGCATAATTTTGACAGACATAAGCAAATCCTGGCCGACGATCACGCCATATTGGCGAGTCAAACGGCTCGCCGAACACCACTACGGCAGTTGGCAACCATTTATTTTTGATGTGATCGATCAAATCTGGGCGGTGACCCGTCACGGCTATTTCGGTGATGCCTTTGTGGTGCAGGTGAACCGCAATCAGCAGGTTGCCAAATGCGCTGGGCGCTCCCGCCACAATTTTCGTGGACAATCGCAATATCGCGAGTGCGGCCTGGCTGAACTTTGTATTTCCCGAGATGGCGCCAAGTCGCATTAAGGCATTGGCCGCCGTTGAGTTCGCCGACGGGGTTGCATTGTCGAGCAAATCTTTTTGACGGACGATCAATTGCTCGGCGTCCTGGGCGACGGTGAATAAACCACCATGATGGGCATCCCAATGGTGGGTGATCAAATCATCGGCAACCTCCTCGGCTCGAGCGAACCAAATGGCTTTGCCGGTTGCTTCTCCAAGACGAACAAATGCATCAATCAACTGTGCAAGATCGGCAGCGAGCGCACGGTGCCGTGCTTTTGGCTGACCAGACTGTTGCCAACTTCTAAACCATCTAAACGAATCTGTATCAGGGTCTTGCACTCTGAGTTCGCGATACAAGAACTCACCATTTTGTTCGGCGATCGTCATCCAGTCGGCTCGGTTGAAAAGAGTCGAGGCTTCGACAAGCGACGCAGTCATCATCGCATTCCACTCGGTCAGAACTTTGTCGTCCAAGAGCGGTCGATTACGCAGGGCACGGGCGGCGAGAATTGTCGAACGGATTTTTTCGACAACTGCTGATCGCCTGAAGTCGCCACGATGGTTCAATCTCGTTGGAATATTTTTGCCTTCGAAGTTTCCTGCGTCCGTGATCTCGTAATAGTCAATGGCGATCTTCGCCTCTTCGGGGGGCAAGATTTCGCGTAGTTGGCTCGGGGTGAAGACATAAAAGTGACCCTCGTGCGAATGACCATTTTCATCCAGCGAGTCGGCATCTTCAGCGCTGAAAAAGCCGCCACTTGGATGTCGTAAATCACGGGCGAGATACTCGACGATTTCTTCGCAGATTTGCTTGTAGGTCTCACTCTTAAAGACAATTGCAGCGTGTGTGTATACGCGCAGCAGGAGCGCTTGGTCGTAGAGCATTTTCTCAAAGTGGGGCACCAGCCATTTTGCGTCCACGCTGTATCGTGAAAATCCGCCACCAATATGGTCGTACATTCCACCTGACGCCATCGCGTCCAGACTCGTGGTGATGATGGTCTTGATGCTTTCGTCGGGCTTATCCAGATATTGCCGGAGAAGTAAGTCGAGGTTCATCGTGCTTGGAAACTTTGGTGCCGAGCCGAACCCACCCCATTGAGAATCGAATGCGTTGGCGAATTGTTCGCAGGCATCAGCGATCAGATCGAAACCAGGCAACGAATCATCGGGCATGATCGCCGCAGTTCTGCCCAGCGACTCAATCAGCGCATGGATGTTGTTTTCGATGTCCGCGCGACGATTGTGCCAAGCGTCGTCGATTGCCGTCATCAGTTTCAAAAAAGATGGTTGAGGAAAGTAAGTGCCACCGAAGAATGGCTGGCCGTCTGGGCTCATAAAAACCGTCATCGGCCACCCGCCGCGCCCTGACATTGCCTGAACCGCGTCCATATATAAGGCATCAATATCGGGTCGCTCTTCACGATCAACTTTGATGTTGACGAAGAGTCTGTTCATCACTTGTGCAGTTTCGAGGTCTTCGAAACATTCGTGAGCCATGACGTGACACCAGTGGCAAGCCGAGTATCCGACTGAGAGCAGAATCGGCACGTTTCGAGATCTGGCTTCGGCAAAAGCCTGTGGACCCCAACTAAACCACTCGACCGGGTTGTCTTGATGTTGGCGTAGGTATGGGCTCGTCTCTAGTGCTAATCGGTTTGGCATCTTGGATCGTTGTCCGGCGCTAATTTTTGGATACAACTGCGACAACGACAGTTTTACCCAATTTTTGGAAGGGAGATTTTGCCTCGGCAAAAATTCGAAGTTTGCACGATCCACTTTGATCCGTGGTCAAAACTTTTTTTACGATTCTGCATGGACCTGAAATAACTCGGGCACTTACGGCACCTTTCGAGGCGCTCGCCACTAATTCGCTGATGGCGATATTCATACCAACTTCTAGGGTTGTTATCGAAGTCCAGATCGCCGAAATCTTTGGTGTCGTAGTCGAAAAACGCATTTGCGGTATTCCGCCGACCGAGATCAAGGTGCTGAATCGCAAATATGTGTCGATGTCTCGTCGAACGGGCGTGTAGATATTTCTTTGCGCTTGAGGAATGGCGACACAATCAACCGGAATCGTCAAAGTTGCCTCACCCGGCGAAAGACATCGGTACCACTGCAGTCTTTCGCTTTCCGGTATCTGAATGGTGCCACCGACTGACTCTTGACCAACTTGGCCGAGTGACGAGACAGTTGGGAAAACAACGGTGTCGGGGAAGAAGCCAAGACTTTTGAAGATTGCGTAAGTGTCGATCAGCCCGATGCCGAATGTCGCGTCGCGTCCAGGTACGCCCAAGTCTTTCGCCGTGGCGATGATTACTTCTCGAACTTGTTGGGCGTCAAAATTTGGTCGAGCACTGAATACCAGTGCGGCAACTCCGCTGACGAATGCGGCGGCCATCGAAGTGCCGCTCATGTTGATGTACGGCTCGCTGGCACCCGCACATCTGCGGGACGTATCCACGCTCGCATTGCTGCGAATCGTTGAACAGATGTTGATGCCTGGCGCAGAGATGTCGATGTAGGTTCCGCGTTGCGCGAATGATGGTGAGTTCATTGTTTGGTCTATTGCCGTGACGGCAAGGGTCAAATCGTTGCCGGCGGGGTAGGTGATATCGGCTTGGGGGCCTGCATTTCCTGCTGCGGCGACGACGAGGATTCCTTTGCTGGCCGCATACTCAAGTGCTAATTGCAGACCATTGGTTTGAATTTTGCCACCAAGTGAAAGATTGATCACCTTTACCCCCTGATCAGATGCATATCTGATCGCCAGAGCGAGATCACTTTCAGACCCGTCACCGCGCGAGTCAAGAATTCGAATCGGCAGAATCTGCGCGTTCGGGGCAACTCCGGCGATGCCAATGTCATTGTTGTTTTGAGCGGCGATTATTCCGGCGACATGGGTTCCGTGCCCGATTGTGTCGACATCGTCGGCGCCGTCAGTCACCCGACCCCTGATTATTGATCGTCCGGGCAAAAGATTTTGAGTCAAGTCCGGATTCGGTCCAGAACCAGAATCTATGACCGCCACGATCACGCCAGATCCCGTTGAGTGTGGCCAGACTTCGCTGATGTTCGCGGCTTGTAGACCCCACTGGTCGTCAAATGCCAAATCTCTGCCTTGCTTTTTTATCGGCATGTCGACTGGCGCGATCGCGGAAAAATTTTCGACTTGGTGACTGACTGTTGACGCTCTGAGCGTGGGCACAACCATCAAAGAGTTGCCAAGAACTGCAATGCAAACAATCCGAACTAGATGTCGAATAGTAATTCTGTCTTTTGAATCTTTCAACGACTAAGCACCTGTGGAGTGAAAGCCACCATCAACGTGAATTATTTCTCCGGTTGTAGCCGGAAACCAGTCGCTGAGCATTGCCACCGTGCTCCTTGCCACTGGAGATGAGTCATTCACATTCCAGCCCAACGGAGCGCGATCACTCCAAATGTCTTCGAATGCCCCGAATGATGGGATCGACTTTGCCGCCATGGTGCGAATCGGTCCAGCGGCGATCAAGTTGCATCGAATATTTTTTGATCCGAGCGCCTTGGCCAAATATCGGTTGGTGCTTTCAAGGGCCGACTTGGCAACACCCATCCAGTTGTAGGCAGGCCACGCCACCGTGTTGTCAAAATCCAAACCAACGATCGAACCGCCAGATGTCATCAAAGGAACGAAGGCATCTGCCAATGTCTTGAGTGAATAGGCCGAAATCTGCATCGCAATGGAAACATCCTGCCAAGTTGCGGCCATAAAGTCGTCGCCAAGACATGCCGCGGGTGCAAAGCCAATCGAGTGCAGCACGCCATCGACACGTTCGACAATTTGCTGCACCTCGTTTCGTGCGCTTGTCGTATGCTCGTCAATTGTCACATCGAACTCAACTACTTCGACTGGCATCGGCAATTTTTTGGCGGTTCGTTGCGTGATTGAAAGTCCGCGCCCGGCGCCTGTCAGCACAATTTTGGCGCCCTCTTTTTGGGCCAACTGGGCAACTCCAAAAGCTAACGAAGCTTCGGTCAGCACGCCGGTGATGACTATATTTTTCCCACTCAAAATTCCCACGCGATCAACGGTAGTTGGTCAAAGCAGGTATCGTTGCCAATTATGCGCATCGGCCTTCTAGGTGGAACTGGTCCAGCGGGCAGTGCCCTGGGACTTCGCCTGGCGTCAATTGGCTATGAAATTGTCTTAGGGTCGCGCGATGCGAGTCGCGCACAGGCAGTATGTCACGAGTTGGTCAAAAAGTGGCCCGATCATAAGTTGAATCTCATTGGCGGTGACAATGACCGTGCGGCAAAGTGCGACTTGGTCGTCATCGCGACTCCGTGGGATTCGGCGGCGACAGTTGTCAATGAACACACCAAAGACCTGGCCGGCAAGATAGTTGTCACGATGGCCAACGCACTTGTGCGAGTGGGCAAAGAATTTCAGCCGTTGGTACCGCCGCGCGGAAGCATTGCGGCGCACGTTCAAGCAGAGATACCTCTATCGCGTGTCGTCGCAGCGTTTCAACATTTGCCAGCCACTGAACTTGGTCGACTTGGCCATGAAGTTGACAGCGACGTGCTCATTTGTTCTGATGACCCGACTGCGACCAAGACAATTTGTGAAATAGTTTCTCGAATCCCTGGATGTCGACCACTAAATGCCGGCACTCTTTCGAATGCATTGGCGATCGAAGCATTCACTGCAGTTTTGTTGCAACTCAACGTTCGCTACAAGACAAGAGTTGCCCCACGTCTGACCGGCATTCCTGATCGTGGTGATGCAATGTGACGATGAAGCTGTATGACACGGCGAAAAAACGTGTCGTGGATTTTCAATCGGACAAACAAGTTTTGATGTACACATGTGGCATCACGCCATACGACGCAACTCACATCGGTCACGCATTTACTTTTATAACTTACGATGTCGTTCAACGCCGACTGATTGATTCGGGTCACACCGTCAAGTGTGTTCGCAATGTGACGGACATAGATGATCCACTTTTTGCCAAGGCACGCGAGTTGGGTGTCCACTATTTGGATTTGGCAGCGGGCGAAGAGGCAAGGTTCAATGCTGATATGAAGGCGCTAAACGCGCTCGATGTCTCCAGCGCACCGCGTGCTTCTTCGGCGATTTCAGATATCAGGGGTTTTATCGGGATGGTCTTGGATCGGGGATTCGCATATCAGGCCGGTGAGAGCGTTTATTTTGACGTAAGCAGATTCGAGTCTTTTGGCAGTGTCTCGAATTACGACACGCAAACAATGATGAGGTTGGCTGCAGAACGCGGTGGGCATGTCGAAGATCCTCACAAACGAAATCCATTGGATTTTGTTTTGTGGCAGGCATCGGCGGCAGATGAACCGAGTTGGGAAACGATGTGGGGGCCGGGGCGTCCTGGGTGGCATATCGAGTGTTCAGCCCTGGCGTTGCGTGAACTTGGGTCGACCATTGATTTGCATGGGGGTGGCAGTGACTTGATTTTTCCGCATCACGAGTGTGAGCGCGCGCAATCCGAGGCGGCAACGGGCGAGCTATTTGTCAAACATTGGATGCACGTGGCGATGGTGTTCATGAACGGCAGCAAGATGTCAAAGAGCCTCGGCAATCTCGAATTCGTTGACCGCTTGCGCAAGCAACATGATCCGCGGGCGATTCGCCTGGCGTTGATCGCCAATCATTACCGAACCGAATGGGAGTGGAGCACTGCTTCAATGTCGAGTGCGCAACAGCGCTTGGCCCTTTGGTCAGGTGCGACTTCCGGTGACGGTAATGCCGGGCTTGAAGACGTGCGAAGCGCGCTTGATGACGACTTGAATACTCCAGCGGCGATAGATGAAATCGATCGTGTCGCGAGGTCGGGTCACAGCGTCATGATCGCCGCGGGTCTGCTCGGTGTTGACTTACGATCATGAGATTGGTTCGGCGTCGACAAAAAGTTGGCTATGACCCGACGAAGTATGTCGGGGCAACAGAATTTCAGACCCGTTTCCGTCCGTTCTGTAGATTTTTTGCCAAACGACTGTGGAAGTTCTCGCTCGAAGGTTTCGATCAGATTCCCCAGACTGGTCCAGCCATTCTTTGTGCAAACCACATCAGTTTCTTGGATTCAGTTTTCATGCTCACATATTCTCCACGCAATATGTCGGTAGTTGGCAAGAGCGAGTACATGGATTCATTCAAGACCCGTTGGTTGTTCACCAAGATTGGGATGATCCCGCTCGATCGCACAGGTGGCGAGAGTGCAAGTTCGGCGATGCTCGCGGTTGAGGGAGTTCTTGCTCGGGGCGAATTGTTCGGGATATTCCCCGAGGGCACACGAAGCAGAAGCGGGAAGCTGTACAAGGGTCGCACCGGTGCAGCCCGATTGGCGCTGAAGTTTGGTTGCCCCATATTTCCGGTTGGCATTACCGGCACGAGTGAAATTATGGCTCCCGACACGGTGATGCCAAAGTTCGGCAAGAAGTGCAAAATTCAAATTGGCGCCCCGATTGACACCCAAAAATATTTGTCGCGCGTTGGTGAGCCTGAGGTTTTGCGCGAGCTGACAGACGAGATCATGGTGCGAATTCAGGCACTTACTGGTCAAGAGTATGTCTACGACTACGCGCCAAAGGGCTCGAACCCCAACCGAACCCACATCTAAAACCGTCGCAATCTAGACTGTTTACGTGACAACTGGTGGCTCAACGATTTTGGTACGCCTGCCTGATGACTCAACAAGAGAGTTATCCGCAGGGTCAACGGGCATAGAACTGGCACAGGCGATTGGCAAAAGACTCGCGCAGGCTGCTGTGGCCACCGTGATCAACGGTGTCGAGTCGGACTTGGGTGTCGCACTAGTTGACGGAGCGAAAGTTTCAATAATTACCTCAGATTCGGATGCTGGTCGCCACGTCTTGCGTCATTCCACCGCCCATGTGTTGGCCCAGGCAGTTGTCCAACTTTTTGAGGGCGCAAAGTTTTCAATCGGTCCAGCCATCGAGGATGGTTTTTACTACGACTTTGATTTACCAAACAACAAAACTTTCAGCGACCAAGATTTGGTGGCGATACAAGAACGAATGCAGAAAATCGTCGAAGCCGATCAGCCATTCGTGCGCGCCGAAATGACGACCAAAGAAGCGTTGAAAATATTCAAAGATCAACCTTATAAGTGCGAGATCATCGAGCGAGTGACGAAAGGCAAAGGCGATTCAAGCGACGCCCTTGAAGCAGGCAGCGCCGATGCGGTGAGCGTGTATCGCAACAGTGAGAGTTTTGTCGATCTTTGTCGGGGTCCCCATGTTCCATCCACCGGGCGACTGGGACATTTCGCATTGATGAAAGTCGCCGGCGCCTATTGGCGAGGCAATGAAAAGGGTCCGATGTTGCAACGCATCTACGGCACAGCATGGGAGTCGAAGTCGGCATTGGCCGAGCATCTGCATCGACTTGAAGAAGCAGAGAAGCGTGACCACCGTCGACTCGCGGTTGAAATGGATCTTCTTTCATTTCCCCAAGAACTCGGTGGCGGTCTCGCAGTTTGGCATCCGAAGGGTGGCATCATCCGCAAATTGATGGAGGACTACAGCCGAGAACGTCACCAAAACGGTGGGTATAAGTTCGTCTTCACGCCTCACTTGGCCAACGCACATCTGTTCGAAACTTCGGGGCACTTGCAGTTTTACAAAGATGGCATGTATCCGCCAATGGAGATGGACAACGGCACTTATTATCCGAAGCCGATGAACTGCCCGATGCACTGCTTGATCTATCGCGATCGTCAGAGAAGTTATCGTGAGTTGCCGTTGCGATTGTTTGAACTTGGCACCGTCTACCGTTACGAACGCGCCGGCACTCTGCACGGGTTGTTGCGCATTCGAGGTTTCACCCAAGACGATAGCCACATCTTCTGCACCGAGGAGCAAATGGCGGATGAAATTGCGTCACTGCTCGATTTCGTTTTGAGTGTATTGCGTCGTTTCGGCTTCAGTGAATTTGATTTCAAGTTGAGCACGCGCAACGCGGAAAAATCGGTGGGTTCTGATGAGATTTGGCAACGCTCGACCGATGCGTTGCAAGAAGCTTTGAATCGCCACGGCTTGCAGTACACGGTTGCCCCCGGTGACGCCGCGTTTTACGGGCCAAAAATTGACATCGATGTTCGCGATGCAATCGGTCGCAAGTGGCAGTTGAGCACGATTCAGTGCGACTTCAATCTGCCCGAACGATTCGGACTCGAATACATCGCCACCGATAACGCGCGCAAACAACCGATCATGTTGCATCGCGCCCTGTTTGGTTCGATTGAACGATTCTTTGGTGTTCTGCTCGAGCATTACGGTGGCGCGTTTCCGACTTGGTTGGCACCAGTTCAAGTTCGCGTGCTGGCAGTCGCATCGGCGCACGATGAGTATGCGGCCAAAGTTGTTGAGCGGTTGGTCGAAGGTGGTTATCGCGTGGATCAACTAGTTGCCGATGAGCAACTTGGCAAACGAATTCGTGCATCGAAGTTGGAGCGCATTCCGTATGTCCTGGTTGTCGGTGATGACGACGTCTCGAATTCGACTGTCGGCGTCAATCCACGGGGTGGCGACGTTCGACGCGATGTGCCGTTGACTGATTTCATGAGCCAACTATCCATCGACGTTGGACAGGCGAATAATGTTTCTTGAACCTCCGACGAGCACGTCGTGCTAGAAAGACTGTGGAACGGCTGGCGAGCCGATTATGTCGTGCATGGGCAAGGTGCCCAGCAGAAGTCGGATCATTCGATTTTTACGCAGATCTTGAAAAGCGATCTGACCGATGAGCAGAGCTACATCGTTCATCGCGGTGACAAAGTATTTGCATTAATGAATGCATTTCCATATACATCGGGGCATCTCTTGGTTCTGCCTTATCGTGAAGTCGCCGAACTCGAAGATTTAACCGAAGTCGAGACCGGCGAACTGTGGTCGGCGGTTACAACGGCGGTCAAAGTTTTGAAGTCGGTATATCAACCTGAAGCGATGAATGTGGGCATAAATCTTGGGGCCGCTGCTGGTGGCAGTGTCGCTCAGCACCTGCATGTGCACGTGGTCGGTCGATGGGGTGGCGACACCAATTTCATGGTGACCACCGCCAACACAAAAATTTTGCCCGAGGCCCTTGATGTGAGCGCCGATCGAATTCGAAAAGCTTGGAAACTGCAAAAGTGAAAAGAGTGAGCAATGTCTAATTCGCCTGATGAAGTTCGAGATGAATTGCCGGACGATTTGAACGTCACTGCATTCGTTGGGCCATATAAATTTCCTGACAACAGTCGCAGAAGAATTCCGGCGATGATTTATCTGGTGATCGCCATGCTTTTGGCACTGCTGTGGTTTTCGCAGCGCGACAACGAAACATCTCTCGTCAGCGATGGTTTTTTGGGTAGCGCATTTTTTTTGGGACTAGTTGGTCTGTTTTCGCTTTCGGCGTCTTGGCGAATGACGGTTGATGAAAAACTGGCGTTGGTATATGCGACGCGAGCAGTCGGCTTTGCCGTGGGTCACGCATCTGCGCAACAAGTGTGGCGCGGATTTCGGAGTCGTCCAACATGGCGTGTGATGATTTACAGCGCTCAAGAACCGCCGCTTCAGCGTGGGTTGGTTTTGATCGACGCGATCGACGCTCGAGTAATTGAGTGTTTAGTCGAATCAAATCCTGAGAGTTAGGCTGGGTAAATGTTCGATGGCAAGTTTCGCCACCAAGTAGAGCGAGTTGTTCGTCCCGTTGGTGAGCAACTTCGCAAGACAAAAATTTCGCCCGACCATCTGACGCTGGTTGGTTTGATTGTCGCCTGCGGTGCGGCGGTGGCGATTGGCATGGGGGCGTTGCGCCTGGGCTTGTTGTTGGTCGTGCTCGCGGCGTTACCCGATTTGTTGGATGGAGCCTTAGCCAAGGCTTCAAACCAAAGCAGTCAGCGTGGGGCTTTCTTTGACTCGACGGTTGATCGAGTAACCGATGCCGTGTTGCTTGGTGGTGTTGCTTGGTTCTTGGCATACCAGCGAGGTCCTTATGCCTCTGTTTTGGTTTTCGCCGTAATGGCGGTTTCATCCTTGATTTCTTATCAGCGCGCCAAGGCCGAGTCGCTGGGTCTGAGTGCCAAGGGTGGGTTAATGGAGCGAGCGGAGAGAATCATCTTGTTGTGTGTCGGTCTGTTGTTTGACGCACTTTTGTTTTGGGCGATGGTTCTGATGCTCGTTCTCGTGACGATTACGGCGTTGCAAAGGTTCCTCAAAGTTTGGAACCAAGCGGCCGTTGCACCTGCAACCGCCGATCGGGTCGCTTTGCGTCAGTCACGCCGTGCTTCGCGCCGTGCCAAGCGCGATGATCGACGATTGCGCGTAACTCGTCGCCGTCGAGTGCAGTGATTTTTGGCTATCGATTAATTTTGAGGCTTGCGCGCATCGCGCCATCGTCTATATTCTTGGCGATCAATTCGGTTGTCGTGCCGATTGTCTGTGTCGGCATGCGCAGTCAGCGAGAGATCGTGGGCAGAAATTTAAGTCGGGTCGACCCAACTTTGAGTGGTCGCAGACTTAGGCGGGCAGTACGCAAAGCCTACGAAAGTTATGCGCGCTATTTTCTTGAAACTTTTCGATTACCTTCGCTCAACAAGAATCAAATTGATGCAGGCATAAGTGTCGTCGGATTTGAACACATTCAAAATGGTCTGAAACTCGGCAAAGGTGTGATTTTGGCGTTGCCACATCTGGGTGGCTGGGAGTGGTCCGGTCGTTGGTTGATCCACCAAGGGCACGAATTGCACGCCGTAGTCGAAAAACTTGAATCTGAAGAAATGTTCAAGATGTTCCTTGAATTGCGCAAAAGCTACGGCGTTTCCGTTATCCCGCTGGACGAGCATTCTGGTGTTGCAGTCCAAGAAGCATTGGCAAAAAATCAGGTTGTGGCTCTGCTGTGCGACCGAGATCTGCAGGGCAATGGTGTCGAAGTCGAATTCTTCGGCGAACGTACGACCGTGCCCGGAGGCCCAGCTTTTTTTGCATTACGCACTGGTGCGGCGTTGTTGCCGCTCGGCACCTATTTTGCGCGCGGATTTGATCAACACGAAACAATCGTGCGACCTGCGATCAATGTCCAGCGCACAGGATCGTTGCGCATCGACATGGGCGCAATTTCTCAGGCCCTGGTGAACGAACTTGAATTTCTAATTCGTCGCGCACCCGAACAGTGGCATTTATTTCAACCGAATTGGCCGAGCGACAAATTGAGGCAAGAAAACAATTAGTTGAACGCGTCAAAAAGCTGGCCAATTGCCTGTGCTTGACCACCCGAGGTTGACGACATAACGGCAATCGGCAGAACACCAGATTGCGACCAATTGTAAAGACCCTCGCGAACGCTGTCGGCATCACCTGAAAGAGTGCAGTCATCCAGCCACTGGTTGTCCATCGCCGAGATGATTTCGGCACTGCGAGTTTCTTTTGCCGACCCAGACAAAATTTTTTCAAATGCATCGATCTGTTCGTCGTAGCCACAAGACCGCCAGTAGTTGCGATAGTTGGGCAAAGTGACATAGCCGACCAAAGTTTTGCGATGAATCGCACGAGCGGCTTCGATGTCGTCACTAATCACGGTGGGAACCATGTTGGCAAAAAACATCTCGTTGCGTCGAGAGTCTGGAATCGACACAAGTTGTGCAGCGATACTTTTGCGGGATGCATTTGCCCAAATTGCACCGCCTGAAATTTCGCTGGCCAATTTCAGCATCTTTTGGCGCAACGCAGCCAAATAGATCGGTGGAAGCTCACCCGCAAATCGCTCTTGGCTTTTCATCGTCTCGAGATAATTCTTGATGTCGGCTAGAGGTGTAGCAGTGGTCGCCCCGAGGCGGTTGATCACTGCTCCGTGGCTGACCCCCAAACCGAGCCCGAATCGACCGTTCGAAATTTCGTGGATGTGAGCCGCAGTGTTCGCCATTTCGATCGCATGGCTGTAATAAATCGGCTGGATTGAGGTCCAGAATTTGATCGAATTCGTGGTGTGAGCCAAAGAGACGCAAAAGCCGATTGTGGCGCCGAGACTCGGACACGCGATACCTGCAAAATTGAGTTCCTCCGCGCGACGCGCGAGGTCGAGCATCGTGTGTCTCCGCTTCGCCGTTGCGACCATGGATACTGCCGGGCGAAAGCTCTCGGGCGTCGTCACGCAATCAAACTAGTCGCAATGGTCGTACCGTGTAGGCGATGAACGGGGTATCCGACAGTCCGAAAGTTTCAACTAGTTCTGAATTCGGCCCCAGCTATGTGCGCAAAAAAATGCTGCGAATCGGTTTGATTTCTCCCTACAGTTTGACGATCCCCGGGGGAGTTCAGGCCCAGGTGCTCGGCTTGGCGCGCGAGTTGCGCAAAATGGGGCACGAAGCGCGCGTACTTGGACCTTGCGACGGTCCACCACCAGAACCATTTGTGACGCCACTAGGCAACAGTCTGCCGACGGCTGCGAACGGCTCGATCGTGCCGCTTGCACCAGACCCATCTGCCGCGCTGCGCACAATTCGTGCGATCAATGACGAAGCATTTGATGTTCTGCACTTGCATGAACCCATCGCACCCGGCCCGACGGTGACGGCGCTGTTGTTGCGATTGGCCCCGATGATCGGCACTTTTCACGCGGCTGGCGACATCGCTTGGTACGGCAGGCTCAGCAAGGGAGTGAATTGGATCGCCGATTTTTTGGATGCCCGGATCGCCGTGTCGCCGCAGGCCCAAGAACTTGCGCATCGATACTTGGGTGGCGAATATGAAATCTTGTTCAACGGCATTGAGAATGATTTGTATTCGCGTTCCGAAATTGTTCGAGGCGAAAGCAAGTCTGTTTTCTTTTGTGGTCGCTATGAGCCGCGCAAAGGCTTGGCGACCTTGCTTGAAGCATTTGAAAAGCTCGCCGACGACATCGAACTTTGGGTCGCATCTGACGGTGACGGCATCAGTGAACTCAAGGCAAAGTATGCGCACGACAATCGCATACTGTGGCTTGGCCGAATCACCGACACCGAAAAGATAGATCGTCTGGCAAGGTGTTCGGTGTTTTGTGCGCCGTCGCTGCACAGCGAGTCATTTGGCATCGTTGTGCTTGAAGCGATGGCTAGTGGAGCGCCAGTCGTGGCGAGCGCGCTTGAAGGTTATCGAAATGTTGCGACACATGATGTCAATGGTTGGCTGATTGAGCCCGGTGATGTGGCGGGACTCGCCGAAGGTTTGGCGAAAATTATTGATGACAAGAAATTGGCAGAGAGACTTCGACAAGGCGGCTTGGAGCGAGCGAAAGAATTGTCCATGCGACGACTTGCCGAAATTTATGTCGAGATCTATCACAAGGTCTTGGAGCGCGAAAGTTTTAATCCGGATCTTCCCCCAAAAAGTCGTGTTGTGCGAATGTTCGCTGATCGGGTGTTGCGTCGACCTGAATACTCGTGACATCGCACTAGAATAACTTTGCACCCCTAACAGAAAGCGAGAGGTTACATGTCGTTTTTCATTTGGCTCGCAATAAACGTGGTACTCGCCGGTTTCGTTGCGCTTTCGTACAACTCGCTGGTGCGCAGGCGCAATCAAGTGAAGAATGCATGGTCGCAGATCGACGTTCAGTTGAAGCGTCGAATCGAGTTGATTCCAAATCTTGTCGAGACGGTCAAGGGTTACGCTGACTTCGAGCAGAAGACATTGCAACAGGTGATCGCAGCGCGAAATGTGGCGATGGCTGCACCGAGCACCGTCGCGGGTCAAGCCGGAGCAGATAACGCGTTGTCTGGTGCATTGCGACAATTGTTTGCTTTGTCTGAGTCGTATCCGGATCTTAAAGCGAATGCGAGTTTTTTGAGTCTGCAAGAGGAACTCAGCAACACAGAAAGCCGCATCGCCTATGCGCGCCAGTTCTATAACGACGCCGTTTTGACATACAACAACGCGGTTCACTCGTTTCCGAGTGTGATCTTTGCGTCGTTGTTCAAGTTCAAAGAGAGTGAATTTTTTGAGGCGACAGACGCCGAAAAAACCGCGCCAAAGGTGCAGTTTTAGTACCTCCGGTCATCTATGCACGATTTGATCTCCGCGAACAAGCGACGCTCGATATTTCTGATTCTCGGCTTCGTGCTGCTCACGGTTGCAGCCGGCGCCGCAGCCGGGCAGGTTTCCGGTAACCCTTTTTTCGGCACTTCGATCGCCCTGATTATTTCCGCGGTGATGGCGTTCACTTCCTATTGGAAGTCAGACGCGATTGCGTTGCGGGTCAGTCGTGCCAAACCAGCCGACGAACAGACCTACAAGCGATTGCATAATTTGGTCGAGGGTTTGTGCATCGCCGGTGGTTTACCCAAGCCGCGCCTGTACGTGATCGACGACCCAGCACCGAACGCTTTCGCCACCGGGCGAAACCCAAAGCATGCGGCTATCGCCGTGACGAGTGGTCTACTTGAAAAACTTGATCGAGTCGAACTCGAGGGAGTCTTGGCGCACGAACTTTCACATATTCGCAACTACGACATCTTGGTTTCGACAATCGCCGTGACTCTCGTTGGCACGATTGCGATATTGACAGACTTGGCGATTCGCATGATGTGGTGGAACGGTGGCCGAGTCAGTCGCTCGTCCGATCGTCGGAACTCGAGCAACCCGCTGGCGTTGATTGGCTTTGCATTGCTGATAATCGCACCAGTCATAGCCCGCATTATGCAAGCCAGTGTGAGTCGCCGCCGCGAATCATTGGCCGATGTTTCAGCCTGTCAGTTGACGCGATATCCGCCCGGTTTGATATCCGCTTTGGAAAAACTTCAAGCAGACAGCACGGTGACGCATTCGGCCAGTATGGCAACGGCCCATATGTGGATTGAGCAGCCTTTGTCGGGGGTGAATGACGCAGGCAGGTTAGGTGGATTTCATAAACTGTTTAATACCCATCCACCGCTCTCTGAGCGAATAGCAACCTTGAGGGAGATCTAGGAATGCACGGTTTTCGAAACAAAAAGTTTTTGGCGTTGTTTGTTGCGGGTGTAGTTGTCGCTGGTTGTAGCGGTTCATCAACTTCGACCGAGACGACTGAAGCGGTGGTCGTGGACACAAGTGTTGTCGAAATCACAACCACTACGACGACAATTCCGATTGTTCGTGCACCATTGACCGGGGCACAGGCGCCTGATGAATCGGTGATTGGACGACCGGCGATGATCGTCAAGATCGATAACCATCCGAAGGCTCGACCGCAGTGGGGTTTGAATCAGGCTGACATCGTGTTCGAAGAGAATGTCGAGCAGTTGACCCGTTTCGCCGCAGTGTTTCAATCGCAAGGTAGCGACCCGGTAGGGCCAATACGCAGCGGTCGGCTGCAAGACATCGATCTTGTCTCGTCTTTAAATGGCCCGTTGTTCGTCTGGAGCGGTGGCAACGCGGGCGTTACCGCAAAGATTCGTAAATCAACTTTGGTTGACCTGAGTCATTCGATCGCCAACGAAGCCGGCGGTTTTAGACGCGAGTCAAGTCGTGTGGCACCACACAACTTGGTGGCAGATACGACAAAACTTTGGACACTTGCAAAAACTGACGCCAAACCACCCGTGCCACAGTTCGAATATCGCGCCGATGATCAAGCCGTGCCGGCAGATGCCAAACCTGCTGGTGCAGTGAAAATTTCAATGGATGGCGTGGATGTGATGTGGGAATGGAGACCCGAGGTTTTGGCGTTCGTGCGTTCGCAAGATGACGAGCCGCACGTAGACATGCAAGATGTACGGATTAACGCGTCAAATGTCATCGTGTTGTCGGTGACATACGGCAAGTCTGGTTCGAGTCCGGTTGCCAAAACCCTGGGCAGTGGTGAAGTCTGGGTTTATACGGCAGGTGCTTTGATTCAAGGTTCATGGGAGCGCACTGATCCGCTGAAGCCATTTGTGTTTAAAGACACAAAGGGGGCTGTAATCAAACTCACACCCGGTCGCACATGGGTTGAAGTAATTCGGGCGAAGTCGGCGGCACATATTCCTGCGGGGGTAGATGTCACCAGTGTCGCTTATCCGTAACGCAACCCGAGTTCGCGCTCGCTACGATTAGAACAAATAGTTGAAGGGTTCACTCATGGCAAAACGCGAAACAGAAAACCCAAGCAAGTCGGCCACCGGGTCGATGCTTGTCAAGCGTGGTCTGGCGGAAATGCTCAAGGGTGGCGTAATCATGGACGTTGTCAATCCTGAGCAGGCCAAGATTGCCGAAGACGCGGGTGCGTGTGCGGTGATGGCTCTTGAGCGAGTGCCGGCAGACATTCGTCGAGACGGTGGCGTGGCGCGAATGAGCGACCCTGAGATGATCACCGGCATTCAGGCCGTTTGTTCTATACCAGTCATGGCCAAAGCGCGAATTGGGCATTTTGTTGAAGCACAAGTTCTTGAATCGCTCGGCGTCGACTTTATTGATGAAAGTGAAGTGTTGACACCAGCAGATGAGGCTCACCACATCGACAAGTTGAAGTTCACCGCACCGTTCGTGTGCGGTGCGACAAATCTCGGTGAGGCATTGCGTCGCATCAGCGAGGGTGCGGCTTTGATTCGTTCTAAGGGAGAAGCCGGAACCGGCAACATTGTCGAAGCGGTTCGCCATCTTCGCTCAATTATCGGCGACATTCGTAAAATCACACAGGCCGACTCGGCGGAACTTTTTGAATGGGCCAAGCGACTGCAGGCGCCGTTGCCTTTGGTGCAAGAGATTGCCGAGACGGGATGGTTGCAAGTGCCGTTGTTCTGTGCTGGTGGTATCGCCACGCCAAGCGACGCGGCGTTGGCAATGCAACTTGGGGCTCAGGCAGTTTTCGTCGGCTCAGGCATTTTCAAGAGCGATGATCCCGCGCCACGAGCCAAGGCGATCGTCGAGGCGACAACGCATTTTCGAGATCCTGAGATCATCGCCAAGGTGAGTCGAAATCTTGGCGTGCCAATGACCGGAATCGGCATGGACAAAATCGAACAGCGTTATGCAGAGCGTGGCTGGTGAACGATTCGAGGCCTCCGGGTTATGCGAGTTTCACAAAATAGTGCGACAAAAGTAGTCGGAGTTCTAGCGCTTCAAGGCGCATTTGATAGTCACGAGCGAATGCTTGATGAACTTGATGTTGCGGCACAAGAAGTCAGAACCCCACAAGATTTATCGGTCGTAGATGCGCTGATAATGCCTGGCGGTGAGTCGACAAC